>Ga0126384_10002444_pt1 | contig 11260 bp, 11 predicted proteins | sample PanSoiMetPlot_36_FD_92543 | JGI IMG/M metagenome (GOLD analysis project Ga0126384, IMG submission 92543) | Tropical forest soil microbial communities from Panama - MetaG Plot_36 | ecosystem: Environmental > Terrestrial > Soil > Tropical forest > Bulk soil | place: Panama | collected 2016-02-17 | reverse complement strand
TCATGGCGTCCTTCGTGACCCCGCCCTTCCTGGGCGCCTTCGCGTGGGTCATGCTCGCCGGCCCCAACGCGGGCTACCTCAACAAGCTCTACCGGAGCCTCACGGGGGCCGAGGAGCCGCTCTTTAACATCTTCACCATGACGGGGCTGATCTTCGTGGTCGCCCTCTACACCTTCCCGTACGTGTACATCATGATCGCCAATACTCTCGGCTTGATCGCCTCCGACCTCGAGGAAGCGGCGGCCATCCTGGGCGCCCATCGCCTGCAGGTGGCGCTCACCGTGACTCTGCCCATGGTGGTGCCGGCCATCCTCAGCGGATTCATCCTTGCCGTGCTGCAGGCCTTGGCGCTGTTCGGCTCGCCCGCCATCCTCGCTCTGCCCGCAGGTTTCCACACCATCACCACCCAGGTGTGGGCACTCTTCCAGTACCCCCCCAAGGTCGAGATGGCGGCGGCCTGCTCGGTGCCCCTCCTCCTCTCCACCGCGCTCCTCCTTCTCGTGCAGAAGAAGCTACTCGGCCGGCGCGGCTATGCCTCGGTGGGAGGCAAGGGCGCCCAGCGCCGGGTCATCCCCCTCGGCGCCTGGCGCTATCCCGCGCTGGCGGGCTGCCTCGCCGTCCTCGCCTGCGCGGTGTTCCTCCCCTACGGCGTCCTCGCCCGCGCCGCCTTCTCGCGCGCGTGGGCAGAACCGCTCAGCTGGGAGAACTTCACCCTCGCCAACTGGTCCTTCACTTTTCTCCACAGCGCGACCCAGAGCGCCATCGTCAACACTCTCGAGCTGGGCGTGCTCACCGCCTGCGTGGGCGCGGCGCTGGCCGCCCTCCTCGCCTACATCACCACCCGCAAGCTCGTGGTCGGCCACCAGGTCCTGGCCTTTCTCGCCCTCGCTCCCGTGGTCATTCCGGGCATCGTGCTCGCCGTCGCCCTCTTCATCGCCTACACGCGCCCGCCCTTCCTCCTCTATGGGACGCTCTGGATCCTCTTCATCGCCTATCTGACGAAGGAGATGCCCGTCGGCTACTCGCAGTCGGACGCGACCTTCCGCGGCATTCACCCGGAGCTGGAGGAGGCGGGGCGAATCCTGGGCGCCGGGCGGCTCCGCGTCCTCGGGGAGATCACCGCGCCCTTGGCGAAGAGCGGCATCATCGCCACCTGGTGCTTCATCTTCATCGGGGTCATCCGCGAGCTCTCCGCGTCCATCATCCTCTTCACCCCCAGCACCAAGGTCATGTCCGTCGTCATCTTCGATCTCAAGGAGGAGGGGCAGTTCGGGGCCATCGCCGTGCTCGGCCTCTTCATGCTGCTCATGACCTTCGTGGTGGTCGCCCTCATGCAGTCTCTCCTCGGTCGCGACGTGATGGGCGCGCGCTCGTCGAGTTCGGCGGGCTAGCCGCGTGCCCGGCGTCACCATCACGGGACTCCGCAAGAGCTACGGCGACGTGGGCGCGGTGTCCGGCCTCGACCTCCGCGTGGAACCGGGCGAGCTAGTGGCGCTCCTCGGACCGTCCGGCTGCGGGAAGACGACCACCCTCCGACTCGTGGCCGGCTTCCTCACCCCGGAGGCGGGCGAGATCTGGGTCGGCGACCGTTGCCTCTCCTCGCCCTCCGTCGTCATCCCGCCCGAGCGCCGTCGCATGGCCATGATCTTCCAGAGCTACGCCTTGTGGCCGCACATGACCGTGGACCAGAACGTGGCCTACGGCCTGCGCTTCACGGGCACCGCGCGCGCCGATCGCGAGCGACGGGTGCGCGACATCCTGCGTGCGGTGCAGCTCGAGGGCTACGGAGCTCGGTATCCTGGTGAGCTCTCGGGCGGCCAGCAGCAGCGGGTGGCCGTGGCACGAGCCCTCGTCGTCGAGCCGGAGATCCTCCTCCTCGACGAGCCGCTCAGCAACCTGGACGCGAACCTTCGCGAGGAGATGCGCTTCGAGATCCGGCGCCTCCACGAGCAGTTCAGCATTACCACCCTCTACGTCACCCACGACCAGGCGGAGGCCATGGTCATCTCCGACCGGGTGGCCGTGCTCCAGCACGGCCGGGTGGCGCAGATCGGCTCCGCCGAGGAGCTCTTCGAGCGGCCGCGCACCCGCTTCGTCGCGGAGTTCATCGGCCGGACCAATCTGCTCGATGCCGTGGCCGTCGGAGCGGACCGAGTGAGCGTCGGTCAGGTGCGACTGCAGGTGGCCGCCCGCGATCTCTCACCGGGCGCCCGCGTGGTCATCTCCATCCGCCCGCACCAGATCGAGCTCGTGCCGGAGGTAGCGGCGGCGGCGTCCGACAATGTGGTGGCCGGACACGTGGTGCGCGCGAGCTTCCTGGGCGACAGCGTCGATTATCAGGTGAAGCTGGCGGACGGTGACGTGGTGCTGAGAGTGACCACGCCCACCCCGCCGCGCGCGCGGCCCGGCGAGCGCGTGAGCCTCCTCGTCCCCGCTGGCGCCTGCTTCCCGCTTCCGGACGACGAATCCCCGCGCAACCTCAGGCGCTGACGCCGGGCGTGATCGCCGTCTTGGCGCCGTGGCCGGCCGAAGCGTGGGCGAACGCCTCGGCGACGCGGCTCAGGGGGAAGGTCGCGGTGACGAGCTTCTTCACGCCGAGCTTGGGCATGAGGGCGAGAGCGCGACGGAAGGCCGTGCCGCGGCCGAAGGCGCCGCTGATCCTGATCTCGCGGTAGTGCACGTCCCAGAGGTCGAGGGGGAGCTGGCTTCCCTTCGGGTTCACGCCCACGAGCTGAAGGTGACCCGTGGGGCGCGTCAGGGCGAGCGCTTCGGCGACGAGCTCGGGTTTGCCCACCGCCTCCGCAACGACGTCCGCGCCTCGATCGCGCGTCAGCGCCATGATGCGCTCACGCAGATTCTCCTCGGCGGGATCGATCACGACGTGAGCGCCGAGCCGGCGCGCGATCCGGCGGCGCTCTTCGATGGGATCGGACAGGATCAGGCGCTTGGCCCCCCGGCGCTTGGCTAGGACCATGGTGAGCAGGCCCATGATGCCGCCGCCGATTACGAGCACGGTCGCCCCGCGCGGCATCTCGAAGGTCTCGAGGCCGGCGAGGCAGCAGGCCGCGGGCTCCGTGAGAGCCGCGGTGACGAGGTCGAGGCCGTCGGGCAGCGGATGCACGCAGGTCACCGGCAAAGTGACGCGCTCGGCGAAGCCTCCGATGCGGGAGGCGCGTGGGCACTGCGAGGTGCGGCCCGCCTCGCAGGCAGAGCACTCGCCGCAGCCGTACGAGGGCTCACAGGCCACGGCGCGCCCGAGCAGACGCTTGCTCACCCCGCGCCCCACCTCGCGGACCACGCCCGAGTACTCGTGGCCGAGGACGAGCGGGGGCGTCCAGGGAAAGAGCCCCTGCGTGGCGTGAATGTCAGTGCCGCAGATGCCGGCCGCGTGCACGGAGACCACAACCTGCCCCGGCCCCGCCGCGGGATCGGGTGCGTCGTCCACCGTGAAGTGGCTGCCTCCGCGCCAGGTGGCGACCTTCATCGGCCGTTCGCGCCCAGCCACTCGAGAATGAAGCCCGAGCCGGCGGCACGCACGCGCCCACCGTGAGGCGCGGGGAAATGGCTCGGGAGGAGCAGCGCGTTCCGCTCGCTACATGTCTCGAGGAGCTTCCGTCGGGAGACGGCGGAGGCCGCCTGGTCGAGGCAGGCGACGGTGCTCCAGTCGGGGCGATAGACCTGGATGGGGTGGTGGATGACGTCACCCCCGAAAAAGGCTTCTTGCCCTTTCGACGTGAGATGAATATGGCAGTTGCCCGGCGTATGGCCCGGGGCCAACTCCACCACGAGGCTGCCGTCCACCTGATGCCCGTCCTCGATCATGTCGGCTCTCCCCGCCTCCACGATGGGGAGCACGCTGTCGTTGAAGGCGTTGCGACGAATGGGATTGTGCTCCTGCGGGGAGGTCCAGTGCTCGTACTCCACGCGCGCGAAGAGATAGCGCGCGTTGGGAAAGGTCGGCACCCAGCGCCCGTTTTCGAGCCGCGTGTTCCAGCCGACGTGGTCGGGATGCATGTGCGTGCACATCACGTAGTCCACGCTCTCTGGAGCCACGCCCGCCGCCTCCAGCCGTTCCAGGAACGGATGCTGCTGCCGGTGCCAGTGCGCGCGCGGCATACGCTCCTTGTCGTTGCCGATGCAGGTGTCGATGACCACGGTGCGCCGGCCCGTCTGGACCACCCAGGCGTGCATGCTGAACACGAGGACGCCGCCCTCGGGCAGGTAGTAGCGCGGGGCGAGCCAGGACAGATGCGGCCGCATCACCTCGGGATCGAAGGTGGGGAAGAACCCCTCCGCCGTGAAGCTCGTGTCCACGGTCTCCTCGATGCGGGAGAGCTGCACGTCGCCGATCATCAGCCGATCCATGCCCGTCTCCTCTCGCCTTTCCTGGTGCTCGATGCCGCGCGCGCCACGCTGCGGCCAGATTCTAGCGGAAATCCGGGCACGGGGGCGCGCGTGCTATTCTTGCGCGTCCGCATCCCGGAGCGAGGAGGAGGCGACCATAGACACGGGAACCGCCTACGGGCGGCCGCCGCCGTCGTACGACGCCACCCTCGTCGAAGTGGGGCCCGGCACGCCGGGCGGCGAGATGCTCCGGCGCTACTGGCACCCCCTCGCCGTGGCCGCCGACGTCACGACGCGACCTCAGAAGGTTCGCGCGCTCGCCGAGGACCTCATTCTCTTCCGCGCCGGCGACGGCCGGCCACTTCTCTATCCGCGCTGCTGCCACCGAGGCACCACGCTCTACTACGGCAAGGTCGAGCCCGCGGGCATCCGCTGCTGCTACCATGGCTGGCTCTTCGACTGATCGATCCGGCCGCAGTCAGGCGTGATGTCGAAGGCGCCGGCCCATCCGCAAGCATAGCGCGTCTCCGCGAGCTTGGGCAGGGCGCGGCTCATGCGCTCGAGGCCGACTTCCGCTTCGTCGAAGCTCGGCTCGGCGCCCAGGCGCTCCGGGTCCATCTGGTGCGTGTCTCGTCGTCGATCAGCGAGCCGGCGTGAACCCGTTCGTCTCCGGACGCACGTAGCTGCCGAGTCGCGCGCGTGATCTTCCCTCAGCAGACGTTGAGCACGATCTTGCCGAACTGACCGGCCTCTTCCATGCGGCGATGGGCCGCCGCGGCGTCCGCGAGCGGAAAGATCTTGTCGACTACGGGCCGGAGGGCGCCCGAGCCGAAGAGCTCGAGCATGGCCGCAAACTCGCGCGGGCTTCCCATCGTGGTGCCGAGCAGCGTCGCCTGCTTCCAGAAGAGATTGCGGAGCACGAAGTCCTTCACGGGGCCGGTAGTGGCGCCGAAGCTCGCGATCCGTCCGCCGGGCTTAAGGATATCCACGCACTTGGCGAAGGTCTCGCCGCCCACGCTGTCGATGACCACGTCGGGACCGCCGGCGGACCGCGTCAGGATCTCGCGCGTCCAGTCCTGCGTCCGGTAGTTGGCGCCTCCGCCGGCACCCAGCTCGCGGGCGCGCGCGAGCTTGGCGTCGCTGCCCGAGGTGACGAGCACGCGTGCGCCTAGATGCGCGGCGATCTGAAGCGCAAACGTGGAGACGCCGCCCCCGATGCCTGTCACCAGCACGGTTTCGCCCTTTTCCACGCGCGCGCGGCTGACCACGGCCCGATAGGCCGTGAGGGCAGCCAACGGAATAGCGGCAGCGTCCTCGAAGGACAGTCGGGCCGGCTTCCGGTGGATGTTCGCCGCTGGCACGCGAACCATCTGCGCATACGTGCCGTCGTCCGGCAGTCCCAGAATGCGGAAGCTCGGACCCTGCGCGAGGTCGGTCTCGCCCCAGTCGAGGCTGGGATTGATCACGACTCCCTGCCTGACGAGCGAGGCGGCTTCACCGCTACCGACAGACATGACTTCGCCCGCGCCATCAGAGCCCAGGATCACGCGCTGCTTGAAGCCCTCGGCATACGCGCCGGTGCCGCTGCGAATCCACACGTCGCGATGGTTGAGGGCGGCGGCTTTGAGTCTCACCACGGCCTCCCCCGGCCCCGCCACGGGGTCGGGTACGTCTTCGAGCTTGAGGTTCTCGGCCGGCCCCGGCTCGCGCAGAATCGATGCCTTCATGGCTAGTGTTACGTATCGGAAGTGCTGACAAGTTGCTCCCTCTCCCTGTCCAGGGAGAGGGTCGGGGTGAGGGTCGATCCGTCGAGCAACTCTTCACTGGCATTCCCCTCACCCTGCCCTCTCCCCTGAGGGGAGAGGGAAACGTTCTTGCCCTGACTTCGGAGACGGAACACTAGGCAATCAACCCGGCGTTGCGGAGCGCCTCGCGAATCCGCGGCGCCTGCTCGGCCGAGGTCGAGGACATGGGCGCGCGCGGCACGCCGGCCGCACGTCCTTGAAGCTCCTGGCAATACTTCACGTTGGCCGGCAGATTGTCCTGGGAGATCGCGTTCCAGATGGGCAGGAGCTTCTCGTGGACCGCCAGCGCGTGCTTGTGATCTCCCGCCTGGACGGCGTCCCAGAGATCCACGCAGAGCTTTGGGGCCGCGGTGAGGATGGCCGCGATGGCGCCGTGAGCGCCCAGCGCGAACGACGGGTAGAGAAGCGCGTCCACCGCACTCATGATTCGCGCCTGGGTGCCCGCGAGGAGCAACAGATCTGCCAGCAGCTTCATGTCGCCGGCGCTCTGCTTCACGCCGATCACGCCCGGCACCGCCCGGATGATGCGATGGAGAAGCTGGGGCGAGAGATAGGTCCACGGCACGACGTTGTAGATCATGATGGGTAGCCCCGTCCGGCTCGCGAGCGTGTCGAAGTGCTTGAGCATCGCGTCGTCATCGGGGCGAAAGAGATAGTGGACCGGCGTCACCTGCAGCGCCGCCACTCCCAGATCCTTCACGGCGAGCCCACGTTCCACCGCGGAGGCCGTGCTGTCCGTGATGACGCCCGCGATGACGGGCACGCGTCCTCGAGCTTCTTCGGTCACCACGGCGGTGATGCGCCGCACCTCGTCGGTGCTGAGTGCGTGCCCTTCCCCGGTGCTTCCGCCCACGGCCAGGCCGTGCACCCGGGCGGTCTCGATAAGATAGCGTGTCTCCGCGCGCAGGGCAGCCTCGTCGATCGTGTCGTCGGGGGAAAAGGGCGTGGTCATCGGCGGAACGATGCCAAAGATGCGCTCGCGCATGTTGATTCCTCCCGGTTGAAGCAGTACCCTACCGGCCGGGTCGCCGTCAATGCTCTTCCCCGCTCACCACGCCTTCGAGGAGGTTCGCTCGGATGCCGAGCCGCGCGCAGAGCATGAGTGACGACGCCGTGCCTCGTGCGCTCTGGCCCGAGGCGGATCGATCGCGTCTAGAGCTGCGCGCAGAATGTGAGGGAGGAGAACGTCGTGCCTCCCCCGCACCGGCAGTTCGGGCCGATCTCCGGGACTGATGCCGTGATCGGCGAGTCCCATCCCCGTCTCGGCGGCGACCGGCTCGCCACAGGCGCGGGCCGCTTCGTGGCGGACGTGCGCCTGCCCGGCATGCTCCACGCCGCCGCCCTCCGCTCACCGCACGCCCACGCGCGCGTCGTCTCCGTCGACGCCAAGCGCGCGCTCGAGTGGCCCGGGGTGCGCGCCGTCCTCACCGCGGCGGACGTGCCGGCGGTCGCCATCATTCCCAACCGCGTGGGCGCCCCGCCCGGCACCGAGCGCTATCTCCAGCCCGCCATCGCCCGCGAGGTCGTGCGCTACGTGGGCGAGCCGGTGGCCCTCGTGGTCGCCGACGACCGCTACGTCGCCGAGGACGCCCTCGCCCTCGTCGATGTCGTGTACCAGCCCCTCCCCGCCTGCGCCACGACCGCGCAGGCTCTCGCCCCCGGCGCACCTCTGCTCTTTGCGGGCACGGAGTCGAACAATGTCGCCCTGATCACCATGCGAAACGGCGATACGGCGGCCGTGCTCGAGCACGCCGCCGTGGTGATCCGCGAGCGCTTCGTGTATCCGCGGCAGACCGCGGCCGCCCTCGAGACACGCGGCCTGGTCGCCGTGCCCCCCGATCCGGCCGGCGGCGAGCTCCATCTGATCGGGTCGACGAAGTGCATCCACATCAATCGCGGCATCCTCGCTCCTATTTTCGGCATTCCCCTCGGCGCCCTCCGGCTGACCGAGGTGGACGTGGGCGGGGGTTTCGGGGTACGCGGCGAGCTCTACCCGGAGGACATCCTGGTGCCGCTCGCCGCCCTGAAGCTGGGCCGCCCCGTTCAGTGGATCGAGAGTCGCCGCGAGAGCCTGCTCGCCACCAATCACGCGCGCCAGGTCGAGTACCGGGTGGAGATCGGCTTCGACGGCGACGGGCGCATCCTCGGCCTGCGCGCCCTCATTCACGCCGACATCGGCGCCTACGTCCGCACGGCGGCCCTCGTGCCCGCAGAGTTCGGCGCCGCCCTCTTCCCCGGACCTTATCGCGTGCCCAACTACGACTGCGATCTCTGGTCGGTGGTGACGAACAAGACGCCTGCGGGCACCCTGCGCTCGCCCGGGCGACCCGAGTGCAATTTCGCGCGCGAGCGACTCATGGATCTGGGAGCGGCCCGCCTCGGCCTCGATCCCGCGGAGATCCGGCGGCGCAACCTCGTGCGGCCCGACGAGATGCCCTACGACTGTGGGACCAAGTCCTTCGGGGCGAGCACGGTCTACGACTCGGGCGATTTCCCCGCGCTTTTCGAGGAGCTGCTCCGCCGTATGGACTACACGGAGGCGCGGCGCGAGCAGGCGGACCGTCGCGGACGTCCCGGCGCGCGGCGTGGCATCGGTCTCGCCGTGTACGTGGAGAAAACAGGCCTCGGCCCCTTCGAGACCGCGCACATCGAGGTGCGTCCCGATGGTCGCTTGACGGTGGACACGGGCGCCTCCTCCATGGGGCCAGGGCTCGAGACCGTGCTCGCGCAGATCACGGGCGAGTCACTGGGACTGCCCGCCTCCTCCTTCGACGTGCGCCACGCCGACACCGCGCACGTGGAGAGCGGCGTAGGCACCTACGGATCACGGGGAACGGTGACGGCCGGGAATGCCGCCGCCCTCGCCGCGGCCCGCCTCATCCAGGAAGCGCGATCGAGAGTGGCCACGAGCCGGGGTCTGCCCGAGGCGGAGGTCACGTATGACGCGGGCGTGCTCGAAGCGCGAGGCCACCGCATCACCCTCGCCGACCTCGCGGCGGAGCGACAGCTCGCCGTGGGCGCCTCTTTCAACGTGCCGAAGATCACCTATGCGGGCTGCGCCGTGGGCGTCATCGCGGATCTGGATGTGGAAACCGGAGTCGTGCAGCTCCGACAGATCACCATCGGCGCCGACGTGGGACGGGCCGTCAATCCCGCGCTGGTCGATGCGCAGCTCGTGGGCGGCGTGGCCTTCGGCATCGGCAACACGCTCCACGAGACCCTGGAGTACGACACAAGCGGCCAGGCGTTGTCCGGCACCTTCATGGATTACGCTCTCCCATACGCGACCGACATGCCACCCGTGAAGGGCTTCTACCAGGAAGTGCCGGCGACCACGAATCCCCTCGGTCTGCGCGGCCTGGGCGAATGCGGCAATCCGGGGCTGGGCGGCGCCATCGCCAATGCCATCTGCGACGCCCTCGGCGAGTCAGGTCCCGGCATCACCCGCCTGCCCCTCGTTCCCCTCTCGGTCTGGCACCAGGTCCTACGTTCCCGTCCTGGTTGAGGACTGCGCATCCTTTTCGCGCCCGGGCACATCCCAATGGTAGGAGGAACTTCCATGAGCTCGAGCCACACCGAAAACGGATACGACAAGGGTGTCGTCCACCTCACCGAGCAGACGTTCGACGAGGCGCTGGCCGCCGCCGAGGGCATCTGGATGGTCGATTTCTGGGCGGCCTGGTGCGGTCCCTGTCGGGCCATTGCCCCGGTGCTCGAGGAGCTGGCCAAGGCCTCGAAGGGAAGCGTGACGCTGGCCAAGGTCAACGTGGACGAGCAGCCGGGGCTGGCCGCGCGCTACGGCATCCGGTCCATCCCCACCGTTCTCTTCGTCAAGGAGGGCAAGGTGGTTGACCAGGTGATCGGCGCGGTGCCGCGGGCCCAGGTCCAGGCGAAGCTGGCCCAGCTCGCCGGGACGGCCGCCACGTCCTAGCCAAGCCCGCGGGATGACCGAACCCACCCCCGAGGAGGCGGCGGCGACTCCGGGCGTGCCGGAGCGAGGGCGCTCCGCGCGATCCGCGCGCAAGGAGCCGTCGCCCCCTCCGCGCGTGATGAGCATTCACGCGCATCCCGATGACCAGGAGTTCACCGTGGGAGGGACCCTGGCGAAGTGGGCGCGGGCGGGGAGCGAGATCGTCACGGTGTGCATCACGAGCGGGGGCGCGGGCTCCAACGACCACACGCCGCCCGACATGACGCGCGAGGCGTTGGTGCCCATCCGCGAGGACGAGCAGCGCCGTGCCTGCCGTGTCCTGGGCATCTCCGAGGTGCTGTTCTTGGGCTACGAGGACGGCATGCTCGAGCCGTCCCTCGACCTCCGCCGCGAGCTGACCCGGCTCATCCGGCGCCACAAGCCCGACGCCGTGGTGTGCGGGGATCCGACCATGCGGTACTACGGCAACATGTACATGAACCATCCCGACCATCGCGCGGCCTCCGACGTGGCCCTGGACGCGGTGTTCCCCTCGGCGGAGACGCGGCTGATCTTCCCCGAGCTCCTCGACGAGGGGCTCGAGCCCCACAAGGTCCGCAGGGTCTACATTCACGGCGCAGCGCAGTCCGACACCTTCATCGACATCGCCGACGTCCTCGATCTGAAGATCGCCGCCCTCAAGGAGCACAAGACGCAGATGGGACCGTGGGATCCCACGGACATGATTACGGGGTGGGCGCGCGAGCAGGGGACCCCGCGCAAGCTGAAGGCCGCCGAGGCCTTCCGTCTCATGCGCTTCCACGAAAGCTAAGCGGACGCCCGTCGCGCGGCCGGCTACATGTTGCCGGCCAGGCATCTCCCATCCGCGGTGAGAACCCCGCCCACGATGTCGCAGGCCTGCTGCGGGTTGTATGGCGTCTGTGACCATCCCGCGCACCCGGCCGTGGAAGCGGCCGCCAGCAGGAGCATCACCACCAGCCATCGCATGCGTGCTCTCCTGTCGGCTGAGGCTACAGGACGGCGGACTTGAGCGAGCGGCTGGGCTTGAAGCGAGGCACGCGCGTGGCGGGAATCCGGATGACCTTGCCCGTGCGCGGGTTGCGTCCGTCTCGGGCGATCCGCTTGCTCACCATGAAGGTGCCGAAGCCGCCGATGGTGACCCGCCGCCCCTTCTTGAGCG
>Ga0126384_10002443_pt1 | contig 11261 bp, 9 predicted proteins | sample PanSoiMetPlot_36_FD_92543 | JGI IMG/M metagenome (GOLD analysis project Ga0126384, IMG submission 92543) | Tropical forest soil microbial communities from Panama - MetaG Plot_36 | ecosystem: Environmental > Terrestrial > Soil > Tropical forest > Bulk soil | place: Panama | collected 2016-02-17 | reverse complement strand
CGCGTGCTCATCGATGCGCATGAGCTCGGCTCGCTCGGTTCGGTGAGTTTCATTTTGTGAAACTCCATTCATTCTGTTCTGGCGGTTCAACCGGCACTATTGCCGCGGTCTGCTCCCTCCTCCCTTGTGGGGGAAGGGGTGGGAGGGGGTAGCCTGTTGCCACCCCCTCCCTGTCCCTCCCCACAAGGGGGGAGGGAACGTTGCGGCGCTAGCCTTCGCGCATGGACGAATTAGATCTTCGCTGAACCAAGGAAACGCCGATGGCCAAGCTTGAAAGCCTGCTCGAGGAGATCGTCACCGCCAACCGCATCCTGGCGCACGAGGGCGTCGTGGATTCGTTCGGGCATGTCAGCGCGCGCCATCCCGACAACCCGAAGCGCTTTCTGCTGTCGCGGGCGCGGGCGCCCGAGCGCATCGAGGTCGACGACATCATGGAGTTCACGCTCGAGGGCGATCCGGTCGATGCGCGCGGGCGGGCGCCCTATCTCGAGCGCTTCATCCATGGCGGCATCTACGAGGCGCGTCCCGACATCAACGGCGTCGTCCACAACCATAGCCCGAGCGTCATTCCGTTCGGCATCACCGAACGCAAGCTCAGGCCGCTCCTGCACATGTGCGCCAATATCGGCCACGAGGTGCCGACCTGGGACTCGCACGATAAGTTCGGCGACACCGCGCTCCTGGTCGAGAACGTCGAGATGGGCCGCGACCTCGCCCGCGCGATCAGCTCCGGTCGGAGCATCCTGATGCGCGGGCACGGCGCCACCGTCGCAGCGCCGGACGTGCGCCACGCCGTATTCATCGCGATCTACCTCGAGGTGAACGCCAAGCTGCAGATGCAGGCGATGGCGCTCGGCGACATCAAGTTCCTCACCCCCGGCGAGGTCGACAAGGTGATCGCGCGCACTGGCCCCTACACTCTCAACCGGGCCTGGGAGAACTGGTGCCGCCGCGTCGGCCGCCCGTTCCAGGCCGAGCTCGATTGAGATCGATGTGGCGAGGCACTGCTGTCGCGAACGCCAGCGCTGGTGACTGTGCCCTCTCCCCTTGCGGGAGAGGGCAGCCGCAGGGCCTCCACAGATTCGAATGGGTGAGGGGTACCCCTCACCCCATCTGGATTCGCTGACATGTCGGAGCAGCCCTCTCCCGCAAGGGGAGAGGGCGTCGCGACGACGGCCTGTGCTCGCGGAACGAAGAACCGCAGCGACATTTTCGCCCGCGGTGTCGCGGTGCATGCGGTGAGGCCGGTGTGCTATATGGCGCAAAGCCCAAGGGAACGCGTGACGCCATGGCTGCGCTGATCCAGCCGTCGGAACGATTGACCGCCGCCTCGCCGGCGGGGAGCATCCTCGTCGTCGATCATATCACCAAGCGGTTTGAGACTCCGGAGGGCGTCGTCAGGGCGGTCGAGGACATCTCGCTCTCGGTCGCACCTGGCGAGTTTCTTGGCGTGATCGGACCCTCGGGCTGCGGCAAGTCGACCCTGTTCAACATCATCGGCGGGCTGCTCGACGGCTACGAGGGCAGCGTCAAGGTCGCGGGCGAACTCGTGCGCGGCCCGCATCCTTCGATCGGCATGATCTTCCAGGAGGAGTCGACGTTCCCGTGGCGGACCGTGCTCGATAACGTGGCCTTTCCGCTCGAGATTGCCGGCATGGGCAGGAGCGAGCGCTACGACAAGGCGCGGCACTTCGTGTCGCTGGTCGGCCTCGACGGGTTCGAGCGCCGCTACCCGGCTGAGCTTTCGGGCGGCATGCGCCAGCGCGTGTCGATGGCGCGCACCCTCGCGGCGCAGCCCAAGATCATGCTGATGGACGAGCCGTTCGCGGCGCTCGATGAGCAGACGCGGCTCCTGCTCGGCGACAAGGTCCTGCAGATCCAGCAGGAGCTCAAGCAGACCACGCTGATCATTACGCACAACATCACCGAAGCGGTGCAGCTCTCCGACCGCATCTTGGTGATGACCTACCGCCCCGGTAAGCTCAAACGCGTGATCGACATCGACCTGCCGCGCCCGCGCACCTCCGAGATCGTCTCGAGCGAGGCGTTCGGCCGCTATGTGGCGCAGATCTGGAACGATCTACGCGAGGAGGCGAGCCAGGGCCTGCGCGCCGATGAGGCCGCCAAGCGCCAGGGCGGCCCGCCATGAGCACGCTCGCAATCACGCGCGCGCGCTGGTTCCCGGCCGTGCTCGGGATCGGTTCGTTTGCCGCCGCGATCCTCGTCGTCGAGCTGCTCATTCGCGTCGGCCTCATCAACCGCTTCATCGTCCCGATGCCGTCGGAGATTCTGCGCGCGTTCCCGCGCGTCATCGTCGAGGAGCATGTGCTCTGGCGCTTTCTGGTCACCGCCGCCGAGGCGTTCTCGGCCTCCATCCTGGTGACCGTGTTCGGCGTCGCCGGCGGCGTGTTGCTCTACCAATTCCGCCTACTGCGGGCGGCGACCGAGACCTGGGTGGCGGCAGTCGCCGCCGCGCCGCTGGTGCTGATCTATCCGCTCTACCTTGTGATCTTCGGCAGGAATGCCACCACCATCGTGATGATGGGCTTCACCGCCGGGCTTGCGCCGGTCATCCTCAAGACGCTCGAAGGGCTTGCCGGCACCCGCCGCGTGCTGATCAATGTCGGGCGAAGCTTCAACCTCACCCACTCCCAGCAGTTCTGGAAGATCCTGTTCCCGGCGGCGCTGCCGACCATCTTCGTCGGCACGCGGCTCGGGCTGATCTTCGCGCTCATCAACATCGTCGGGGTCGAGTTCCTGATCAACTTCGGCGGGCTCGGACAGCTCATCAACGAGCTCGCCGAGCGCTATGATCTCCCCGGCACCTATGCAGCGATCACCTTCGTGATCCTGGTCAGCATCTGCGTCTTCCTTCTCACCGAGAGGCTCGAGCGATGGCTGAGACCGGTCGACTGACGATCCCGGCGGCGAGCCGGCCGTGGCTCTGGCCGGTGACGGCGCTACGCATCGCCATCATCACAGCGGTCCTGGTGGCCTGGGAGGCGCTCGCCGCCTCCGGCCTCCTTTATCGTGATGTGGTGCCCTCGCTCGCCGCGATCGGCAAGGCGCTGTTCAACCTTTTAACCGTGCCCGACATGCCAGTGCACATCGATCTCGACCTCAGAGTCGTCCACATCGACTGGCGGCTCACGATTCCGGCGATCTACTGGCATCTCTATTCGACGTTCTACGAGATCGCGGTCGGGATGGTGATCGGTTGCTTAAGCGGGCTCGTGGTCGGCATCGCGATCGGCGGCTCGCGGCTCCTTCGACGTGCCTACGAGCCGTTGATCTATTATCTCGGGCCCTGTCCGAAGATCATCTTCTTCCCGGTGATGATCATGTGGTTCGGCGTCGGTCCGGGCTCCAAGATCGCGATGGGCGCGATCTCCTGCTTCTTCCCGGTGGCGCTCAACGCCGCCGGCGGGATGCGCGAGATCGACCAGGTGCTGATCCGCGTCGGCAGAAGCTTCCGCGCCAACACCTGGCAGATGGTAACCAAGATCTACCTGCCGGCGATGCGCCACCCGATCATCAACGGCGTCCGGCTCGGGCTCGGCGTCTGCCTGATCGGCACGCTCCTGGCCGAGACCAAGCTGTCGAATCGCGGCGTCGGTTTCCTGGTGATCCAGGCCTACAGTCTGTTCAATATGCCGCTGATGTATGCGCTGTTGATCGTCCTGTTCGTGATCGCGATTGGTGCCAATGCGCTGATTGGCCGGTTCGGCGGCCTCGACGACATCAAATCCAGATGAGCATGTGCAGGGTGAGGTGATCCCATGTCTGTTGCCACCACGATGAAGAACGAAGCGCCCGCGGTACGCCTACCGAGCCATCGCGATCCCTATTACTCTGGCAAGTGGCAGAAGCCGGCGGCCGGCCGTTATGTCGAGGTCACCGGGCCGGGCTCGGGTGAATCGCTCGGCAAGGTGGTCGACGGCACGACCGCCGACGCCGAGGCCGCAATCGCCGCCGCCAAGGCCGCATTCAAGGAGTGGCGGCGCGTGCCGCCGCTCGAGCGCGCCAGGATGCTGCGCGAGATCGCCAACGTGCTGCGCAAGAACGGCGACGAGCTCGCGATGCTCGACGCGGCCGACTGCGGCAACCCGTACGCCGAGATGGTGCGCGATGCCAATGCCGGCGCCGCGCAACTCGATTTCTACGCGGGACTCGTCACCGAGATGAAGGGTTCCTCGATCCCGATGGGGCCCGACGCGGTCAACTTCTCGGTGCGCGAGCCTTATGGCGTGGTCGGCCGCATCATCCCGTTCAATCATCCGTTCATGTTCGCGGCCGGCAAGTCGGGCGCGCCGCTCGCCGCCGGCAACACGGTGGTGCTCAAGCCGCCGGAGCAGGCCCCGCTCTCGGCGCTGCGGCTCGCCGAGCTGATCGACGGCATCCTGCCGCCCGGCGTCTGGAACGTGGTGCCTGGCGGCCGCGAGGTGGGGCAGGTGCTCGCGAGCCATCCCGACGTCGCCTACGTGGCGCTGATCGGCAGCGTGCCGACCGGACGTGCCGTGATGAAGGCTGCCTCCGACACGCTCAAGCCGGTGCTGCTCGAGCTCGGCGGCAAGAACGCGCTCATCGCATTTGCCGATGCCGACATCGACGCCGTTTCCGCTGCCGTGGTCGACGGCATGAACTTCACCTGGTGCGGGCAGTCCTGCGGCTCCACCAGCCGCGCCTTCATCCATGAGACAATCTATGACGCCGTGCTCGCGCGCGCGAGCGAATCGATCAAGCGCTACAAGCCCGGAAATCCGACCGACCCGGCAACCACCATGGGCTCGATCATCAGCCAGGTGCAGTACGATCGGATCATGAAATACATCGCGGCCGGAAAGGAGGACGGCGCCCGCCTCGTCACCGGCGGCAAGCGGCCCGATGATCCGAAGCTCGCCAACGGCCTCTACATCGAGCCGACGATCTTTGCCGACGTGACGATGGACATGCGCATCGGCAAGGAGGAGATCTTCGGGCCGGTGCTCTCGGTGTTCAAGTGGAGCGACGAGAACAAGATGCTCAGCGAGGTCAACCAGGTCGAGTACGGGCTCACCTGCTCGATCTGGACCAATGATCTCACCACTGCGCACCGCATGGCGGCGGCGGTCGAGGCGGGCTACGTCTGGATCAACGAGGTGTCGAAGCATTTCCTCGGCGCGCCGTTTGGCGGCTACAAGCAGTCGGGCATCGGGCGCGAGGAATGCATCGAGGAGCTGCTGCGGTTCACGCGCGAGAAGAACATCCACGTGAACCTCAAGCGCCGCTCAGGACATTGATTTCGGTCATTCCGGGGCGCGCCGCAGGCGCGAGTCCGGAATCCATCGCGCGCCCGACCCATGAGGAGTATTTCGCTCGGCCGCAGACCTCACACCCCGAGCTTGTCGGCAAAGTCATGAAAGTTCTTGCCGACCACGTCGAAGCTGCCCTTCGGCTCGGTTTCGCCGGTGCCGGGGCCGCCTTCACCCGGCCGGCCGACATGGCCGGTGCGCAGGCCGAGCTGCTGGGCCGACGACAGGTCGCGCGAATGCGCGGCGCACATCATGACCTGCTCGGGCTTGAGGTTGAACGCCTCGCAGGTCGCCAGGTAGACCTGCGGCTGCGGCTTGTAGCCCTGTCCGATCTCGGAGCCGAGGATCGCGTCCCAGGGCAGATTGTTGCGCCGGGCCACGTCCGCCATCAGCGCGATGTTGCCGTTCGAGCAGGGCGCCATCAGGAACCGCTTGTGCAGCCGCGCGAAGGCGGGGCCGACGTCGGGCCAGGCGTCAAGCTTATGCCAGGCGAGATTGAGCTCGGCGAGCACCGCGTCGTCGAGCTTGCCGATCTTGAAGCGCGGCAGGATGCGCTCGAGATTTTCCCGGTGCAGGATGTCGAGCTTCACGAACGGTCGGCGCCCGCTGCGGACCTCCTCCATGGCGGGGCTGTATTCCCGGCGCCAGGCCTCGGCGAAGGCAAACCAATCGAGGTCGTAGCCCAGCGGCTTGAGGAGCTTCTCGCTCTCTCGCGCGACGCCGCTGCGCCAGTCGACCACGGTGCCGAACGTGTCGAAGACCAGCGCCTTCACCTGTGGCAGCGGTCCGCCGGACGGGGTGATTTGCGCCCGCGCCGGTGACGGCGCCAGGAGGCTGGCACTGGATGCAAGCGTTGCAACGCCGGTGACCAGGGTACGCCGCGTGAGAGCGTTCATGGCTTCCTCCCGATTGTCCTAGGTGCGGAGTTATGAACTAGGGTGTCACCGCAATGACTAGGCATCAATAGCGATTCGGCCGGAGCGATTGGCGGATGGCTCGATCTACATCGCCAAAGCAAGGGCCTGTTCATCGAGCCGACGATCTTCGCCGACGTAACCATGGACATGCGCATCGGCAGAGCCCGAAATCCATGCCGGCTCGCGTCAAGGTGGATGCCTGATCGGCCACCGGAGTGTGGTGAAGTTCACATTTCACGCTGCCGGATTGTGCTATTTTCGATTGGCGTAGGAAGCTGGATCGCTGCAGCCGGGGCACAACTCATGATCAAGCGGCGCGAGTTCATCCGTCTTCTGGGTGGCGCGGCAGCCGCGCCCGGGTTTTGTTCGCGTTCCGCGTTCGCGCAGACGTCCATGCCGGTGATCGGTATGCTCGAGGCTGTGCCGACGAACGACGCCTATGTGGCTGCGTTCCGGCAGGGGCTTTCCGAACCCGGCTACCTCGAGGGTCGGAACGTGACCATCGACCGCCGCTCAGCGGATGGGCAATACGAACGGCTGCCGGCGCTAGCGGCCGAGTTGGTCCGCCGCCAGGTCACTGTGATCGCCGTACGCTCGCCGGTGTCGGCGCTCGCAGCCAAGGCCGCGACCACGAGGATCCCAATCGTATTTGAGGTGGGAAGCGACCCGGTCAAGGATGGTCTCGTCGCGAGCTTCAACCGGCCGGGCGGTAATGTCACCGGCGTCACATTCTTCGCCAATCTGCTGAATACGAAGCGCATCGAGTTACTGCACGACATCGTTCCCGCCGCCACCGTCATTGGCCTGCTCCTCAATCCCGAAAACGCCAATGCAGAGCTTGAATTGCGCGACGCACAATCTGCCGCACGAGCGCTCAACCTTCGGCTCGTCGTCGTCCGAGCCACCACGGAATCGGCGATCGACGCCGCGTTGACGGAGTTCGCCCGGCAAGGAATCACGGCGCTTCTGGTTGCCGGCGACGCGTATTTGTCGATGCGACGCCAGCAGATTACCGCGTTCGCGCTACGCCATGGGATCGCCACCTGCCACGTCAATCGAGAATCCGTCGAGGCTGGCGGACTGGTGAGCTATGGAGCCCATCGGCAGGAAACTTCCCGGCAATTCGGTATTTACGTCGGTCGTGTGCTCAAGGGCGAAAAGCCCGCCGACCTTCCCATAGTGCAGGCGACCAAGTTCGAGATGGTCATCAATCTCAAGACCGCCAAGGCGCTTGGTCTCAGCATCAGCCGCGAGCTGCTGTTCCTGGCCGATGAAGTGATCGACTGAGCAGAGCGCGTGCTCATTTCTGGAGCTTGTTCGCCGGTTGGCCGGCCAATATGCTCGCGCAGGCCGGCAGCGCCGGCACCAAGTCTCAGGGGGAGCTCTCATGAAAAGCGCCGTCTGCGTCCTCGTTCTTGCACTCGTTCCGACCGTTTCCGCTGCCGCCGACAAGCCCGACTGGGCCTTTCCGGTGACCGAGAAGGAACAGCCGCCGCCGCGTTACGCCCCCGACCGCGTGCGCACCGTCGGGAACGTGTCGGTGACGCGCGCCGGCGCCGATGACATGTACAACATCCCCAATTGGCGGCCGGACATGTATCCGCCGATGCCCAAGATCGTGCAGTTCGGCAACAAGGAAACGCAAGTGCGCGCCTGCGGCTCCTGCCACCTGCCGACCGGCACCGGTCACGACGAGTCCGCCTACATGGCCGGCGTGACCCAGCGCTATTTCAGCCAGCAGATGACCGACTGGAAGAAGGGCGACCGCAAGTTCGGCGGCACCATGGTGGCCATGGCCAAGGTCATCACCGATGCCGAGATCAAGGATGCCGCCGACTACTTCGCCCAGCTCAAGCCGCGGCCGTGGATCAGGGTGGTCGAGACCGACACCGTGCCGAAGAGCTTCATCGGGCCCGGCAACAAGCGACTCGAACATCCCGCGGGCGGCACCGAGCCGATCGGCAACCGCATCATCGAGGTGCCCGAGGACGAGGAGGCGGTGGTCTACCGCGATCCGATCTCGGGCTTCGTCGCCTATGTGCCGAAAGGCAGCATCGCCAAGGGCGAGGCGCTGGTGAAGACCGGCGTCGGCAAGACCACGCCCTGCATCATGTGCCACGGCACCACGCTCAAAGGGCTCGCCGACTGGCCCGGGCTCGCCGGCCGGCATCCGAACTACATCGTGCGCCAGCTCTGGAACATGCAGAACGGCGAGCGTATTGGGGGCTCGGCGACGCTGATGCTCCCGGTGGTCCAGAAGCTCACCAACGACGACATGCTGGCGATTGCCGCCTACGCCGCCTCGCTCGCGCCGTAGCGCGATTGCGCCGATAGGCAAGAACGTCGGGTTTAAGACAGCGCGGCAATCCGCACGCTGATTGACGCCAAGCACGGATTCTCCGCCTATCTCGCCCGGGCTCGGCAGGGCGGCGAGTAAGCCCGGCGACTAGATCGGGGGCACATGGCCGCGCGAGCGGCTTGAGCAGATAAGCGCGCGCTTCGCCGCGGGTCGAGCAGGCGATCGCCGCCGAAGCGGACGCTTGCCCTGGGCAGCAGGCAAAAAAATCCGGCGGCGAACGATAGCACCGCCGGGAGTCTAAACGTGTTGCCGCGCCAGGGTCGAACAGGTGGGTGACGCGGCGACAAAGAACCCTTATCGCAAATACCTTTTGACGCCGCTCCCTCCCTTACCTCCTCAAGCAGCATCGCGCCTTTTCCACACAAGATTACTGTACTGTGATATGGATTACTGTACGTGATGGGGTCGGTGAAACGACGAAGGTACCGCGACATCGACGCGCCGAGATCACTCGCAAGGATTAGGCCGCCTTCGAGCGCAGGGTGTCGAAGACGATCCTGCGCGGTTCGTAACATATAAAGGACAGGGCCTAGCGTCGCTCGGGTTCACGCTGACGATTTGCGCGTTGTCTTGGCCCCATAACGTAAGCTTAGGTCAAATCTTTCGAAATTTCGCCTCGGAATACCAATTCACCATCTCTATGGAACAGTATCACGGGTTGTCGAAAAAATAGCTAGCGACAAGAACGACGCGAAGCCATAGCATTGTTCTGTTTCACACAGTTTGACGAGCCCCGTTTGGGTTTCGAACCAGGGTTACCAATACAGTCACCCTTTACGGGGTGACCAATATTGGCGGCTTAAGCGTCACTAAAGTGCCGTCACTGTCACGATCCCTGGAGGCAACAATGCAGCAATTCGTGCAACGTGTGGCGTGTCCTGTCATAGCGCTTGTTGTTGGACTGAATTTGCAAAGCGCGCGCGCCCAATACACCCAAACAAATCTGGTTTCTAGCTTTCCTGGTGTGGCAGCGATCACAGATCCGAACTTAGTGAGCCCTTGGGGAATTGCGTTTTCGGGCGGCAGCCCTGCATGGATTTCGAATCAAGGCACTGATACCGCGACCCTCTATCGTGGAATTCCTACTCTCCAAATAGTTCCGCTTGTGGTCGGTATTCCGGGAGGGAGTCCAACTGGCGCAGTTTTCAATATTGACGCTGGACCAACTGGTGGATTTAAAGTCACCAACGGACCCAACAGCGCGTCTTCCCTCTTTCTGTTCGCAACACAAACTGGGACTATAGCCGGTTGGAATCCGAGCGTAGCCCCCACCACTGCGCAAATTGGCTTTACCTCCCCGGTCGGAGCTATTTACACCGGTCTGGCGATTGCGACGAATCCGTCGATGCCGGGAACACCGACTTTCCTTTACGCGGCGGATTTCAGGAACGCGAAAATCGACGTCATCGATAGCACATTTCACTCGGCGACACTCACCGGTAATTTTACCGACCCCGGTCTTCCGGCCGGGTACTCACCGTTCAACGTTCAAACTTTGGCCGGCAAGATTTACGCTGAGTACGCCAAAGTCGATCCGGTGACCCAGCAGGCGTCCACGACCGCAGATACAGGCATTGTTGACGTATTTAACCTGGACGGTACTCTTGATAGGCGCCTAGTAACGAACGACAACCTCAATTCGCCGTGGGGAGTGGCGCTGGCTCCCGCCACCTTCGGACAATTCAGTGGTGCTCTTCTGGTCGGCAATCATGGGGACGGCACGATCGCTGCCTTCGACCCGACCACGGGTGGATTTCTCGGCCAACTTACAGACACCAAAGGAGATCCACTGGTAAACCCCGGCTTGTTTGCATTGACGTTTGGAAACTCAGTTACGTTTGATAGCAGCGCGCTTCTCTTCACGGAGGAAAAGACTTTTACAGACCCCACCTTCGGGGACTTTCCTGGCGGTATATTCGGCGAAATTCAACCTGCCACGGTCCCAGGTCCTATCGCCGGTGCTGGACTGCCTGGATTGACACTTGCGAGTGCGGCCCTTCTCGCATGGTGGCGTAGGAAGCGAAAACACGGGGCTGTTCCGATCGCTTGAGTTCCTGAAAGACCGCCGCAAGTGGAAGATAATATATAGCCGGAAGCCGGTATTCATTTGTTGTTGCCCTCGGTTTGGTCGTCGCCGTGCCAGACATCGGTGCGCGGACAGCTACACGATGGCGACGTTCAGCGGCGACATGTCGGCGATCGCCGCCTACGCCGCCTCGCTCGCGGTAGCGCATGATCCCGAAAAGCGGATACCGGTTTTCGGAAAAGATCATGGGTCACCAATAAACTAGAGCGAGATGCCGATTCGAAGAAAAGGCATCTCGCTTTGGCGCGATTGTGCCCTCGGCATATTTGCCGAGCCTTCGATCGGCGTTCGCATCGCTCGCATCCGGCATCGACGCCAGTCGTTGCGCGGACTGGCGGGGATTTCGGCAGGCTCGGCTGCGGGTTAGCCGATCCTCTGTTCACATCGCAAGACGTTGATTGACTTCTGGTGAATATCACCATAGGTTATACGCGTCCCGTCCATCGAGGGGCGCTCTCATGAGGCGTCATGAAGGTGGGACGGGGCCGGCACCCGCGGGTGTGGTTCGCAGCTGCACCCCCGGGCGGACCCCGGAAGAACCCCGCCAGCTACTAAGGGCTGGCCCTGGTCCGGGCACCGTGGAACGCGAAAGCGGGAAAAGCCGGTGG
>Ga0126384_10002442_pt1 | contig 11264 bp, 12 predicted proteins | sample PanSoiMetPlot_36_FD_92543 | JGI IMG/M metagenome (GOLD analysis project Ga0126384, IMG submission 92543) | Tropical forest soil microbial communities from Panama - MetaG Plot_36 | ecosystem: Environmental > Terrestrial > Soil > Tropical forest > Bulk soil | place: Panama | collected 2016-02-17 | reverse complement strand
TGGCGGACTCATCTTCGACGCATTCTCGCCGCGCGAGCGGCACGCTCGCAGAGCATCACGCCGCGCTCCTCACGCGCCACCGCGACCAAACGAGACAGCGTTCGCGGGCGCCTCGATCAGGAGGGACCGATGCAAAAAATCTTATGGGTTTGCAGCGCGGCCCTGCTCGCAGTGCTCGTCATTGGCGGCGGCTGGACCGTGACCAGCAAGCAGAAGGCCGCCAATGCCGTCGTCGCCGCGCCCGCGTCGATCGACCCGTTCGACCTGATGCTGAAGGCGATCAAGCTGCCCGTCCACATCATCGAGGACGTGATCTGACCTGGCCGCGATCGTCCGATCGCGCTGCGCAGGCCCCGGGTGGAGGCGCCTACCTTCGGCTGATCCGTTGCGGAACGGGGAACGATCGCGGATCGGCGGCGCGCCGTAAGGAACGGCACCCTTGATGGATCTGCTGTTCAATGGTGCCGGTGGACTGATATCGCGCTCACCCTCAACCGCATCGCGGTGGGGGCGTTCTTCATGCTTTCGGGGTACCATAAGCTGTTCAACGCACCGCGCCATCGTTCGCTTGTCGACGAGCTCAAGGCGCTCGGCGTTCCGGCCGTTGGCTTCAATCAATGGTGGGTGCCGACGGTGGAGTTCACTGCCGGCGGCGCGGTGCTGATCGGGTTCCTTGCACCGCTCGCCGCGCTCGGCCTGCTGGTCATCATCCTCGTCGCCATGGCGACGTCGGGGCGGCAGCGCATCAAACTCTACAAGCCGATCGATGAAGCAGACCGGATCGACGATTGGCTCTATCTGCCCGAGACGCTCTATGCCCGTCATGCTGATCGTTGTCGTCTCGGCCGGCGCCGGACCTTACAGCCTCGATGCCGTGATCCTGGGCCTGATCGGCAAGCACGTCGCGTGAGGCCCGAGTCCTCCGCGTACGATGCGCCCGACTGACATCGGGCAACCACGACGTGCTGAGGTTGAACCAGTCGCTCCCCATCAGACCCGCCGCTGCCGCGGAATGTCGAGGGGCAAGTACTCGACCCCGGATTGCTGAACGGGCTGCGGATAGAGCTTCATCAGCTGCATGACCTCGATCGGCATATCAACCTTGACGGGCAGCCCAAGCTCGCCCGCTTCGCTGGCGGTCAGAGCGTAATCGTGTGTCCAGCGCCCGCTGGTCAGCTTGTCGGCAAGGGCTTCCGCCGCCGCCTGCTCCATCCGCGGCGTCAACAGCTCGACCGCCCCGCGTTTGACCTGGGCGACGGCTTTCTCGCTCACATCGGCAAGAACCAGCGTGAGATCGAAGACGCTTGCAACGGGCTTTGAGTCGCGTGCTTTCACGATGCTCGCGGCCGGAAGTCCGACAATCTGCGGATCGATCGGCCCAAGCACCGAGAACTCGCCCAGCACGATTTCGTCGGCTGCGAGTGCAATCAGCGTTCCGCCGGACATGGCATATACCGGGACATAGACGGTCACTTTGGCCTTATGCGCCTCGACCGCGCGAGCAATCTGCATCGCCGCCAGCACGATGCCTCCGGGCGTGTGCAGCACGAGGTCAATCGGCATATCCTCCGGCGTCTCCTTGATCGCGGCAATAATGGTCTGCGCATCCTCCAGGTCGATTTGCCGAGCCACGGCAAATCCGAACAGGCTGCGTTTCTCCTGCCGATGGATCATCGTGATGACGCGCGAGCCGTGCGACCTTTCAATGGCGCGAATCGCCTGTGCGCGGCGCACGGCAAACCAGCGCCCCATCAGCAGGGGCTGCAGCAGCATGATTGCGAAGAAGACGAAAACGAGCGTCGACAGATCGAGGGTCATGGGACCTCCCTTATGCTGGCGGAGGGAGCGGGACCAGCGTAAAGGTGATCCATTTCTAGGGCAATTTTCTACCTCGCTTACGCGGCCACTTTGCGATTGCTCGGTCCCAGCCCTTGAAGGACTCGGAGTCCTGCAAGGTCGCTCAGGCTTTTGCTCGTGGTGCATGCCGGTATCACCTGGCCGCCAGCACGGAGGCTTTCCCCAATATTGTCGCGCAAAGGGCGCGGTGGTCTCAGCGCTGGCGCTTCGAGCGTAACGCGGCAAACAGGAGGTTACCGTGACTCCGCAAGCGATGCGTTATCTCAGCTTGATCTTTTTCTTTGCTGTAAGCGGCTATTTCATCTGGCTCGGTGATGAAACGCGCATCTTCGGCCTGCTGCCAGCTCGTCCTGCTGGTTACCTCTTCGCCGCCATAGCGATCGCTGGTCTTCTCGGCTTCAACATCTGGATCGGCGGCCCATTGGACAAGAGAAAAGACGCGAACCTCACAGACACGCCCAAGACCCGCTCATACCGCGTGATCTACCACATCGGCGATACGCTCGATCTGCGAACAAAGGGTTTGCAGGGACGCGCATCGCTGACCGAGGCCGCGTTGACGATCACCGGCCCTTCCCTCGTCGACCTCCCTGCTCGCGAGCTTCGTGGCGCCGAACTCTTTCGTCTCCACGGGCTCGCGCGTTGCGTTCGGATTTCTCACCAGAGGGGCACCATCTACGTCGCGGTCGTGCGCTTCGTGCTGTTCGGCGGCTACTTTGCATCGATCAACTTTCTGCAGACCGGGGAACTTGCGCGCCGGCTGCGCGAGGCCATTGGCGGCGGGGGTCACGCCTTCCAACAGGCACCAAACTAAAGACATGCGCGCCTCGGCCGGCGGCGGTAAGCAATCACCTGCCCGGTCATGACGGCGCTCGCGGAGTCGGCAAGGTGAAATCACTCGCCGTCGGGGACGTTGCAATCTTCCCGCGCCTGATCGAGCGCCCGCGACATCCTGGTCACGAACCGGTCGAACTCGCGCTTGGCCTCTGCCGGGTATTCGAACGCGACGTGTCGCCATTGCGTCCCGCCGCACGCCAGGATGGCCTTGCGATAGAAGATGCGGTCACTGCGGAAGCCTGAAACGACCAGCCAATTGCGTTCGCCGCGCAAATACGTGACCCTTTCGCCCTCGGCGAAGGCGAATTGGCTCAGGTATTGCTCACGTGGCACATCCTCGGCCGAGCGGGCGAAGAAGGTGAGCGACGCATCTCCGGTTGGCGAGGTGAAGCGTTTGCCCTGCAGGTTGGGATCAGGAGGTTCGAGCCGCCAGTCGCGAGGAATCAAAACCCCGATCGTGCTGTGAGCGGCGGCGCTGCTGGTCAGCGGGTCGGTGCTGGAGGTCGGGCGTTCCACCAGGGCCTCATGGCGCTGCCCGTGGTGCGCGTGATGGCGGCGCCTGCGCGCGTCGGCGCTCTCGCAACCAACAGCGAGGCTCAGCACAATGGCCAAAAAGACGTGCATCCGCATGGCTGATCGGTAACGCACGGGAACAGCGATTTGATCCTTGTGTTCCGCGCGGCGTTTCGAGCGGTTGCGACAAGTTGAACGATGTGTGAGGGCGCTGCTCTCTCACCGTTCGCCCCCACGAATCCTCGCCCGCGAATGGTGGAGAGGAGCAAGGAAGCCTTAGCTACTTGCGGGAGAAGTACAGTCGCCCCTCGATGGGCATGTAGCTGAAATCGGAGCGGTGGGAAGGCTGCGCCGCAAAATCCTCGAGCCGCTTCCTCCCGTCCTCGTCGCGCTCGCCAAACGCTTCGTCCTCAGCGACGCCCGGCGAGAACAGCCGCCACGCGTCGCGCAGCGGGATCCAGCCGCGCAGCCCCGCTGGCAGCGATTGCAGGGAATGAGCGAGCGCGGTCACGCTTTCGCCGTTGAGCCGGAATGCATCCGGCGGCTCGGGAGCGTCCGGGCGGAACAGGTCCTTGAGCTTGTCGAACAGGGCCATGCCGCGATCTCCTCCCGGCATCTTAAACGCCGTTGCGGCCCGGCGTGCAACATGGTTCCGGCGATTTGCCGTGGCGAATCGACAAGGCGGCGCTGGTGTCTCGGTCCGGGTTCGTGCCGAGCTGAAAGCCCGCAGAACACTCGAACTTATTTCCGCTTGTTTCGCCAAATCTGGAATTCACGGAATAGCTTCTCGGTCTCCTCTGGCGACTGTGTGTTGGTTTGCTCGCTCATAAACTGCTTGAAATCCGCGCCTTGACCTTTGGCCTGGCCCCCACGCCACTTTCTGAGCCATTCCTCGGCGGCCCCAAAACGGGTCCATCCCGGAATGCTTGCAGCCAGGTTTACGGTCTTCCAAAGGGGAAGACGCGGCGGCTTGTGGAACTCGCTGAACTTCGAGAAGAACGCATCGACGAACTTTGCCGTCCGTTGGTATCGCACCGAGTCTCTTGGCCAGTTGTATGAAATCAGGACGGTGATTGCAGCAATCGTATCCACGTTCGCTTCCTTCTCGATCAGCGCCGGATAATCCTCGTTGCTCATCGTGGCAGGCAGATAGAGCGCCTGGATCGACTTCTCGTAGGGTACAGTAACAAACCGCAAGCCCCATTCCGGTTTGACATTGGCATACGCCGGAACCGGAACTGGGCATGAGCATATGGTTGCATCGATCTCGCCACTGCGGAGCTTCTCCAATGCGTCTCCTTGCGCCAGGAAAAACTCCTGCTGCACATTGACCCCCAGGGTCTTGAATATCTTTGGAACAAACTGCGCTGTTGCGCTGCCTTTGTTGTTGAAGTTGACCTTTTTCCCATTCAGATCCCTGATGCTTTTCGCGCCCGAACGCGCCAGGATCTGCAGCGGATTCGGAAACAACGTTGCAATATAGGTGATCTGCTGCTCGAGGTGTGGCCCCAGTTCGCCGGTGGCTTTCAGGTGGTTCATTGCCTCCTGGGTGGTCAGCGCCATGTCGATGCTGCGCAAGTAAACGACGTCCTCCACATTCTGCACCGCCGCACCGCCAACCACAGGCAGCACGCGCAGTTTATTGCCGTCGTCCACGACCACGGAAATGTCGTGGGCAAGCTGGCTGAATGTGGCGCCGGGTTGCCCGCCCATCAGAAATAGAACGTTATCGTTGACTCTCTGCCTGATCCGGTCACGGGGAGACGGCGGCTGGGGGGATGGCGTCTGGGGCGGCGTCTGGGATGGCGTCTGGAATAGCTGGGATAGAGCGCGGTCACCCGAGGGCAGGGACAAAACAAGGACGAGTAGAGGAACGGATGCCCACTTCATAACGCCTCCTTACGGGAATTGTGCAATATCGACTGTGCGCGCGATCGACATGTGAATCAATCTTAACGGCCCCGGCTGGCCAACTGCTCGAGTCGTAGCGAGGCATCGGCTGACCCGTATGCCTTGGCCTTTTCGTACCAGGCTCGCGCCAGCGCGATGTCCGATGCTACGCCAATCACTCTGCGTGCCCCCAGCTGGATCGGGTCGTAGGTGGTTGCGAGCGCAAATGCCGCGTTGGCGTCCCCCGCCTCCGCAGCGCGCTGCAAGACCAGGCGCGCCGAACCGTAGTCGCCGGCGGCCACGAATTGTTCGCCGCGCTTGAGAAGAGTGGCGATCTCCTCGCGATCAAGCCGGCGAAGCGGCGCGTTTGTCGCTTGGGAGTTCGGGGTCGCGCGAGGCGGGGTGCGGCCCGTCGCAACAGGCGCTGCGCCAACAGGCGCCGCAACGTTCGGCGGCGGCGCCGCGGGCTCGGGCGGCGCAACCCACGTCAAGCGCAATGACCGACGGTCGGCGACGCTGTCGTCGGCAAGCCGCAGCTCGACCGTAAGATCGATCGCGCCGACGAAGCCGAGCGGCGGACGGATCGCGGCGCTGCTAAGCTCGGAGGCGGGCAAGCGCCAATTGCCTGCCGCCGATGGACGGCCGGCCGATATCGTTGATCCGACCGGAAGCCCGCTGATCAGCAATGAAGCGCTCGCGGTCGCTCCAACAACCCACACGCCGAGCGGGATCGCATCGTCCCCCGTGCCTGGCGCTGTTTGCACAATCGCCAGCCGGGCCCGCGACCAAACCGGTTGCTCCTCGGACCCTTGCGTTCGCCGCTCCACAGCCTCTTGCAATCGGGGCTCGGTCACATCTGCGTCGGCGGTCCGATCACTCGTATCCTGCGTCGAGGAGTTCGTGCGCGTCCAGACAACAACAAGAAAAGCGGTGATCGCGGCAACCGATATGGCAAGGACGAAATGGACAAATGTAAGAGATCGGCCGTGCACTCGCCGGGCCGGTTCCGACCCGCCGTCGCGATCATCAATGTCGGGGTCCCCAAGGAGCGGCACGCGGGGCCATTCGAGCTCTGAATCCTCATCGGGATCCGGCGTCGCGGACCGACCAATGTGTTCCTCAACCAGATCGGTAATCCGTCGCCCGGGTGGGTCAGGATCGCGCGGCCATCGTGTTCCGTCGGGCCGTTCGGCATGGCCGCCGTGGCGCGCCCACTTCGGTGCATAGCGCAAGGGGTCGTCGGAACGATTATTCATGATCGCCTACGTTGCCGGCGATCCACCGAACGATCGGTCCACGCGCACGGCGCGTTGGACCCCCACTTCGGCCGCGAGTTGTGCTGGTGAAGCAGGTGTGAATGCGGCGACGGTCGCAGCACGCCACACCGCAACAAACGTTGGGGCCCCCTCGGACTGACATGTCCGTACTCCGGGACGGATCCGCGTTACCGGTTCGGCCGCATCATCCCTATCAATTTTTGCCGTGCTTATCTTCAAGTTCTGCGGTGAATGGGGCGTCAGTGTGACCAACCACACGCAGCATTACTGTCCGTCGCCTGATGGTACGTCGATCAAGATGATGCAACGGCCTCACTTTGCTGCCTTAATCCGCTTCAACGCCGACGTCGGGCGCCGAAAATCGAATAACGGCGCTGAGCCCGTCACTGACTGGTCCCGGCCCTGCGCGGCGATTGACCCAAAGGGCAGCGACCCGATTGGGCTCATAAGAGGCTTACCCGCGGCGCCAATATTGCTAATCTTTCGCGTGACTTCGTCTTAGGGTCCTTAAGCTTCGTCTTAAATAGGAGAGACAGCTGTGGTGCAAACGCCGACCCGCCCGCTGGCCGAGCGCTACGCGCACGGCAGGCGCTTGCGCAAGAAGGTTTCGCGCGAACAACACGCCGATCTGCACGGACCGGCCGATCGCGACCCGGTCGCCATCCTCGCCGCGACCGATCGCACCCGGGTGCCCGAGCTGGTGCCGGTCCGCTACGAGCGCATGCTGACGAGCCCGTTCGCCTTCCTGCGCGGGGCTGCCGCCATCATGGCGGAGGATCTGCGGCATCAGCCGACCGCCGGGATCCCGGTCCAGGCCTGCGGCGACTGCCACCTGATGAATTTCGGCGCATTCGCCACCCCGGAATTGAACATCCTGTTCGATATCAACGATTTCGATGAGACTTTGCCTGGTGTTGATTTCACCGCCGACCTCAAGCGGCTGGCGGCAAGCGTGGCCGTCGCCGCCTTGGCGGCGAACCTCTCGAAAAGGCGGGCGCGGGCGATTGCCGCGACCACCGTCGAAGCCTATCGCGGCAGGGTGCGCAGCCTGACCAAGCTTTCGCCGCTGCAAGTCTGGCACAGCAAGGTCGAGCTCGCGCGCGAGGTCGAGCGGATCGAGCATCGCGCGCTCCGGCGCGAGCTGCGCAGCATTCTCGCCAGGGCGCGCGACCACCTCGCGCAGGACGACAACTTCCCTCGTCTGGTCAGGGGCAAACAGCTGCGCATCGAGGACCGGCCGCCGCTCATCTATCACTTCACGGCCAAGGGCGATGCCCGTCATCACGTCGACGCCAGGCGCGTGTTGGCCGCATATGCAAGCCGGCTGGCACCCGACCGGCTGTGCCTCGTCGATCGATATGAACTCAAGGACGTCGCCTTCAAGGTGGTCGGCGTCGGCAGCGTCGGCACGTTCTGCGCCATCGGGCTCTACGTGTGCGGGGACGGCACACCCCTGTTCCTGCAGATCAAGGAGGCCGGCAAGTCCGTGCTCGAGCGGCTCGGGCCCAAATTCAAGGGGCACCAGGGCCAGCGGGTGGTCGAGGGCCAGCGCGTCATGCAGGCGGCAAGCGATCTGTTCCTGGGCTGGACGGAGGACGCCGCCTCGCACCGGCACTTCTACGTGCGCCAGCTCAAGAACCGGCGGCTCGGGTCGATCGGCGAGCTGGTCGAGGAGCAGGCGCTCGCAAGCTACGGGCAGCTGTGCGGGCGCACGCTCGCCCGCGCCCATGCGCGCTCCGCGGACCCGGCTGTGCTGGCAGGCTATATGGGCAAGCTCAACGTGTTCGACGACGCGCTGGCTTCATTTGCCATGGCCTACGCGGAGCGCACGCAGGCCGACTACGAGCAACTCGTGCGGGCCAAGCGTGCCGCCAAGCCCAAGGCAGCCTGAGACAGGATGGATCGCGAGCTGTAGCGGAACAGCAGCCGCCGCCGACGAGGCTAGCCCGTGCGCTTAGCTGCGCGACCCGTTTCGCCCTCGCGCAATGTCCGCTTCTGCGCCGATGTCGAAAGCTCAGTGGACGTAACCCCGCGCCTTGATGCTGCCCCTAGCCTGGCGAGCGGCTTGGCAAGCTCGCGCACGCCTTCGATGAAAAGCTGCGCCACCGGACTCAACGCGCGGTTCTTCAGGGTGTGTATGCTCGTTCTCGCGCGCGTGGTGGGCGGGCCACCGGCAGAACCTTGAACGAGGGAAGCCTGACCGGGAATTGCAGCAGCGATTCCGGCACGATGGTGAGAAATCGCCCGGTTGCCAGCAGCGTATCGCGCAGATCGCCCGCCGATGTCATGACGCTTGCTCGCGGACCCTCCACCCCCTTCGCGCGGAACGCTTCGGCCAGGGCCGCCCCGATCGGATGCTCGGGCTCGGGCAGCGTCCAGATCTCGTTCGCGAGCTGCGCAAGGTCGACCCGGCGCCGACGCGACCAGGGATTGTTGGGTCCCGCTACGACGACCATCCGATCTTCGAACAGCACTTCCGACTCGAAGCTCTCATCCCGGACGGGCGCGAACGCGCGCCAGATGATCATGTCGAGCTCACGCTCGCGCAGATGCCGCGCCAGCGCCGGGGGACCGGCTGCCACGACGCGAAAACTGATGCGCGGATATTGGCGGGACATCCGGTCAATCACGGCGGCGATGATGCCGGTCACGATGGTCGACGTCCCGCCCACCCGCACCTCGCCAACGGTCGGATCGGCGATGAACTCGATCTCCTTGACGCCTTGCCGGAGTTCATCGAAGACCGCGACGCCACGCTTGATCAAGGCGCGGCCATAGGGCGTCGGCTCGACGCCCTGCGAGCTGCGCTCAAGCAGGGTCACGCCGAGCGTCACTTCCATGTCGGCGACAGCGCGCGAGACCGCAGGCTGCGACGTTGCGAGCTGGATGGCGGCCTTGGCCATGCTGCCGGTCTGCGTCACGGCGAGCAGAATGCGCAGGTCACGCAGCTTGAGGCGGTTGAGAATCTGGTCGGCTGGCATGCCTTGGTTCCTATACAGTTCTGATATATCGGCTTTCGAACATAGCATTTCCCCGATATAGCGGCAGCCCCTATGGTCCGGGTCATGCGCAGCATCGAACTCCGGAGGACCGCCATGCGCCGGATGCTCACAGCCACCATCGCCGCCGTCTCAGTCCTGTGCATCGCGCCGAGCGCCCTGACGCTGTCGCTTGCGGTGTCCTCGCGCGCCCTCGGTGGCGACGAGAGACCGCAAGCGCCCGCCGCCAGGGATTGGACCCGCTTCCAGCCAGTCGATCGCGCCGACTGCCTGACCCTGATCGGCAGCCACGGTGCTTACACAGACCTGCTCCAGTGCCTCGAACGCAAGCGCGATGCGCGCCAAGTCCCCGGGCACTCGAGCGCGCCCACGACGCTGGTTCAGGATAGCCCGCGGTCCTGAAAGCGCACCCGTCACTGTGGCTCGCGTAGCACGCGCTCAACATATCCCCGGGATTGGTACGTGAGGGCCGCCCTGCGACGGTCGCTGCCTTTATCCTGCCGGCCACCGAGCACATCATGGTGCCGCCGACCGCGGTCATATTCCACGCGGTCGAGGCCATTGCACCGGGGGTCAAACCCATGACGAACGCGTCCGTCGCCGTCGCAGCGACCACTTTCGAAGGCGATTTCCGGGTCGGCCGCGTGCTCAGTCGCGCGCTGTCGGTGTTCTCGCGTCGATTTCCGACGTTCTTCATCGTGACGCTTGTTGCCGCATCGCCGCTGATCCTGATGCAGATGGCATCGCCGAAACCTGGCACCGATCCGACGCAAGCCTTGCTCTTGGTGGGCATCACCCTTGTGCTCTTCATCGTGCTGCTGATGCTCAGCATGGTCAGCGGGGCCGTCATTCTGCACGGGACGTTCCAGGACATGCGCCAGCGGCCGGTCAGTCTGATCGAGTCGCTCAAGGTCGGCCTGCGCCGCTTTCTGCCGCTGACCGGCCTCGCGTTGGCCGGCTCCCTGCTGCAGTGCATCGGTTTCGTGCTGCTCGTGATCCCGGGGCTCATCCTCTACACGATGTGGTTCGTCTCGGTGGCGGCTTGCGTCGTCGAGCGGACCGGGGTTTGGGCAAGCCTGCGCCGAAGCAAGGACCTCACCAAGGGTCATCGCTGGAAGATTTTTGGGCTGGGGGCGCTGATCCTCCTCCTGAGCTTCGTCAACCCGGTCCTGCAAGGTCCGCTCAAGACCGCGGGCGGCGATACCGTGGCCCTCATCTTCACCTTGATCTGGACCTCACTCGGGTCGGTCTTTTCCTCGATCGTCGTCGCCGTCACCTATTACGACCTGCGCGCCGCCAAGGAAGGTCTCGACATCGAGCAGATCGCCTCCGTGTTCGACTAGTGCTGGCTGCGCCAATTCCTTTGTTCGTGCCCGCGACGGCGGGCACCCAGACCTGGCTGTCTGAGAGCGTTAAGGAACTAAAGTGGTACCGGAGATGCAAACCCGAACAAGCGGGCCGGGTTGTCAACCAGAATTCGATGCCTCACCGCCTCATCCGGCGCGATCACGGCTAGGAGATCGAGCAGATCGCCTTCGTTGGGCGTGCGGCCCGGAGCGAACGTATTTCCGTGCGGCCAATCGGTCCCCCAGATCACGCGGTCCGGCGCGGCGGCAATGACGGCCTGGGCGAAGGGGACCATGTCGAGGAACGGCAGGCTGCCCTCGAGGCGGGCCTGCGGAACGCCGCTGATCTTGTCGAAGCTGCACAGCTTCACCCAGAACCGGTCGTCCTTGAGCAGGTCAAGCAGCAGCCGGAAGGCCGGCTGGTCGAGACCGTCTTTGCCGCGGACGCGCGCCATGTGGTCGATGACGGTCACCCCCGGGAGCGCGCGGATGAAGCGCTGGTGCTCGAGGAAATCCGGCGGATCGACATGAAGGACGAGAGTCCA
>Ga0126384_10002441_pt1 | contig 11265 bp, 8 predicted proteins | sample PanSoiMetPlot_36_FD_92543 | JGI IMG/M metagenome (GOLD analysis project Ga0126384, IMG submission 92543) | Tropical forest soil microbial communities from Panama - MetaG Plot_36 | ecosystem: Environmental > Terrestrial > Soil > Tropical forest > Bulk soil | place: Panama | collected 2016-02-17 | reverse complement strand
CCTGGGCAGGTATTCTCTCTTGGCTGCTTCCGTGCCGAAGTAGGTGATGGGAAGCAAACCGATACCGCTCTCAGCGCCCAGGGTCGTCGCAAAGGAAGCTGAGCGTCCGATGTTTTCGCCAATCAAAGCTCCGCTCGTTTGATCCAGACCGAGGCCACCATACTCCTCCGGAATATTGGCGCCAATCAGCCCAAGATCAGCAGCCTGCTTCACCAGCGCGCGCGCGAGCTGCCAGTCTTTCTTTTCCAATTCATCGATACGCGGAGTTACTTCGTTGTCGATGAACTGGCGCGTAGTGTCCGCAATCATGCGGTGCTCTTCAGTAAAGTCTTCCGGCGTGAAGATCTCTTCGGGTGTGCGCTCTTCGATGAGGAAGGCACCACCTTTGATCAATTCTTTCTGTTCGGCTACGGCTGACATATGTTTTCCTCTCTTACTCAGGTACCTGCCTGTTTATCTCTTCGGGCATTGAGTTGCGCAACTCCGGGTAAGCCTCGAGGATCCTCATCAGATCCAGCTCATCCTTCTTCCGTTTTGTCGGCCTGCGCGTTTGATCATTCCAGGCCCAAATCTTTCCTCGCGTAACGTTTGCGATGGAGGCCACTGGGACCTGCTCGCCGAGAACCTCGAGCTGATTTGTGTCGTCCAAAAACTCTTGATAGCGCAAATCGGTGGTCAGCTGGATTCTCAGTTGACTGCCCTTCATTTGCACATTGATTGAATGGGGAAAACCCTGAATCGAAAATCCAGCAGCAGCAAGGTCGCGTTTAATTGCGTCGATTACTGAAACTGCAACCACGATGTCGGCATCAAGCGTGTAAACGGGCTCCACATAACAGTTCACCGCCAAACCGCCGATAAGACACCAGCGACCGTGTCTGTTGAGCACGCTCGCCAGCAAAGCAAAGTCGGTGCTGCCGCTTCCAGTCACTGATTCAAAAACCTCTGCTGCGGTCATAACATTACCGCTCAGGTCTAAGCTACTCTCTCAAAAATTCCAGCAGCGCCCATGCCGCCGCCGACGCACATCGTGACCATACCATAACGGCCGTTGCGACGTTCCAGCTCGCGCAGGATGCTTGCAGTAAGCTTCGCGCCCGTGCAACCGAGCGGGTGACCCAAGGCAATGGCGCCGCCGTTCACATTGACCTTATCGGGATCGAGGCCGAGTGTCTTGATGACAGCGAGTGATTGAGCGGCGAAAGCTTCGTTCAGCTCAATCAAATCAATTTGATCGAGCGTAAGCCCAGCCAACTTAAGCGCCTTTGGAATCGCGAATACAGGACCAATGCCCATCTCTTCCGGCGGGCACCCGGCAGTCGCGTAGGCCACAAAGCGTGCCATCGGTTTGGCGCCCAAGCTCTTCGCTTTCTCAGCGGACATAACCACAGCCGCGGCGGCGCCATCCGACATCTGCGAAGCATTGCCCGCAGTGATCGTGCCATTGATCTGAAATGCAGGCTTTAGTTTCTGCAAGCCTTCGAGTGAAGAGTCGCGGCGCACACCCTCGTCTTTATCAAATAATACTTCGCGACGCTGTTTGCGACCTCTCTCATCAAGTTCTTCAATCGTCACGGTCACGGGCACGGTCTCGTCACGAAACTTGTCCTGATCCAGAGCAGCGGCGGCGCGCTGATGCGAGCGCAAGGCGAACTCGTCCTGCTCTTCACGCGTCACCTCATACTTCCGCGCCACATTCTCAGTCGCCAGGCCCATGCTCAGGTAAAAGTCGGGATAGTGCTCGACCAGATAGGGGTTTGGGCGAATGATGTGACCGCCCATGGGAATCATCGACATTGTTTCGAGCCCGCCCGCAATCTCAACGTCAGCGCCGCCGGTACGAACCCGATCGGCTGCCAGCGCGATTGATTGCAGGCCGGACGAGCAGAAGCGATTGATCGTCATGGCGCTGGTTTCGACCGGGAGGCCGGCGCGAATAGCTGCAGCACGCGCGACGTTCATTCCCTGCTCTGCTTCCGGCATCGCGCAACCCATGATTACATCTTCGACATCGGAGGCTTCGAGTCCGGGAACCCGCGCGATTGCTTCCTTGATCGCAGCCGCGCCGAGCTCATCCGGTCGCGTGTCCTTCAACGTCCCTCGCGGCGCTTTGCCAACGGCTGTGCGTACTGCCGACACGATTACTGCTTCTTTCATGTCCTCAATTCCTCAACGGCTTGCCAGTCTTTAACATGTGCGCGATGCGCTCCTGGGTCTTGCGCGTCCCGACCAGCGAAAGAAACGCCTCGCGCTCGAGATCGAGCAGGTACTGCTCCGATACTCGCGTTTCGTGATTCAGATCGCCGCCCGTCAAGACCCGCGCGAGCTTTTCACCGATTAAGGCATCGTGATCGGAAACGTATCCAGCCCTCTTCATCTGATGAATCCCGAGCTTGAATGTCGCTAAGGCTGAATTCCCCAATGCCAGAATATCCGTGCGCGGTTGCGGCTGTACATATCCGCCGGCTGCCAACGCCAGCACTTCCTTCTTCGCGTCGGCAATCAATCGCTCGTGATTCATGGTGATGCTGTCGTCGGCCCCCAGAAATCCAAGCGAACGCGCCTCTTCAGCCGACGTCGCTACCTTCGCGAGGGCGATCGTTTCGAAAGCCCGCTTAACGAATGGGAACGGGTCAGCGTCAGCCATATCCTTCGGAATAGTGTTGAGCGCGCGTACAAGCATTTCTTTGGTGCCCGCGCCGGCGGGAATGATGCCTACGCCGACTTCGACCAGACCGATGTAAGTTTCCCCCGCAGCTCGCACGCGATCGGCGTGCAGGACCATTTCACAGCCACCGCCAAAAACCATCTGAAACGGCGCTACCACGACTGGCTTGGGAGAGTAGCGCAGGCTGGTAGTCGCTTGCTGGAAGTATCGACCAATCAGATCGAGCTCGTCCCAGTTCTCTTCCTGCGCTTCCATCAGCATCAACATCAGGTTAGCGCCAACAGAAAAATTCTGCCCCTGATTTCCTACCACCAGACCGACAAAGTTTTTTTCCACTTCGGCGAGCGACTGCTTGACCATTTGCAGCGTATCGCCGCCAATCGAGTTCATCTTCGAATGAAACTCGAGACAAGCTACACCGTCACCGATGTCGATTAATGAAGCGCCCGCGTTTTTCTTGATGACGCCAGTGCGGTCCTTGACTGATTTGAGAATTATCGTGCCGGGCAGTTCAGCAAGCGGGAGGTAATCTGACTTGGCAAAGTCGAAATAGAACAGCTGTCCATTCTCTTTCTTGTAGAAAGACTTCGCGCCGGTAGCGAGCATTTCCTCGACATTGGCCGGCACTTTCAACCCGTCTTCCCTCATTCGAGCCACTGACTTCCCGACGCCGATAGCGTCCCATGCCTCGAATGGTCCCAACTCCCAGGCAAAGCCCCAGCGCATCGCTCGGTCTACTTCAACGACTGTGTCTGCAATTTCAGGTATTCGATTGGCTGTGTAGCTCGCTGTGCGAGCAAACGTCTTCCAGAGGAAGGCGCCAACTCGGTCCTTGCTCCAAACGAGTGTCTTGATCCGCTCGGCGGTGTCTTCGAGGTTCTTTGCCATCTCAAGCGCCGGCAGTTTCACTTTTTGCGCCGGCCGATATTCTTTGGTGGCTGGATCGATTACGAAAAACTCTTTCTTGTCACCGCTGCCCTGGCGCTTGTAAAAACCGGCTTTGGTTTTGTTGCCAAGCAAGCCTGCCTGAACCATGCCGGTGAGGAAGTCTGGCGCTTTGAAAACTTCGCGTTCCGGATCGTCAGGAAGCGCTTCGTAGAGGTTCTTGATCACGTGCGCGAACACATCCAGGCCAACCAGATCGAAAGTACGAAAAGTCGCGCTCTTGGGCCGGCCGGCTGCCGGTCCGGTGATCTTGTCTACTTCTTCGATGGTGTAGCCGTCGTTCAGCATCGTTTGGAGCGTCACCATCGCGCCGTATGTTCCGATACGATTGGCGATGAAGTTAGGACGATCCTTTGCAGGCACTACGCCTTTGCCCAAACGCTGATCCAGAAACCCAAAGGTGAAGCACGAAACTTCAGGCTTGGTCCACTGAGTGCGAATTATCTCGACCAGGTGCAGGTAACGAGGCGGATTAAAGAAGTGAATCCCGAGAAAGTGCTGACGGAAATCTTCCGAGCGTCCTTCAGCCAACAAATGAATTGGAATGCCACTCGTGTTGGAAGCGATGATTGTGCCAGGTTGGCGATGTTGCTCAACGCGTTCGTAGAGCTTGCGCTTGAGGTCAAGATTCTCAACCACAGCCTCGATGATCAGGTCAGATTCTTTTAGCTTAGCCAGGTCATCTTCAAAATTACCGATCGATATGAGCGACGCCAGCTCGGGCGTGAAGAACGCGGCAGGCTTGGCCTTTTTGGCTGCTTCGAAACCTGCGCTCGCGATGCGATTGCGAACCGCTTCGTCTTTGAGCGTGAGACCCTTCGCTGCTTCTTCGGCGGTCAACTCGTTGGGAGCGATATCCAGGAGCAACGTCGGCACACCCGCATTCGCGAGGTGTGCTGCGATTTGCGCTCCCATCGTGCCGGCCCCCAGCACCGCAGCCTTCTCAATGCGCATCACCTGTAACCCGAACCTTTCGTGCTAATATTCCGATATTACAGGTCCGTCATCATACTGAATGAACGCTCATTCAGCAAGCGGGACCAAAACAACCAACGCAAGCTTCTTGACTCCTCCTCGGATTTCGTGCCTCAACAACACGTTAGTTAAGAGAACGCGGGCGCCCACAATCACATATGAAGCTCGCGTGGTTATTTAGGGTTGGGGCGATGGGAGCGGTCAGGTCGGGCGCTGAAACAAAAAAGCTTTTTTCGTACAGATAAGGCAGAGACCGAGTTTTTTGTGATTCCGAATCTAATCTCTCAGTATCCTTAAGGAGGATGAAATGTCAGCCCCTTCACAAACCTTGACATCACAGCAAACATCAACATCACAACCGGCATCGACAACGAATTGGGCACCCACGGCAAAAGTCAGTGTTGGAATTCTGGCAGCATCATTTACTACCTTTCTTTTGCCGTTGTTGAGCAAGGTGCACGTTAATGTTGAACCTGCCCAAGCCGCAGCTCTTACGACGCTGGTTACCTTCGTAATTCAGTATATGGTTCCAGAGCGAAGATAAGCTTGCCGGAATTAAGTAACGTGCTCGCTAATTGTAAGTGCCGCGCTGTCAGCGGGCAGAAAAAGGAAAAACGAGCTGCGACATATCCCAGAAGACTCGCCAGCGCTTCGGGTTGCCAACGGCGATACCAAACAGCAATCGCAACAGCTCCGTTCAACGTTATGAACGGAAAGTCGTCTGCAGCACTAGGATCAAAATCCAGCGAAGCAGGGCCGCTACTGAGAAGCGCGATTGCGTATCGCCGAGGCAATGATATGCGATCGTTAGCGGCAGTTTGGATTCTCGATCTCAATCCGCCGCATCTTTGAAAGTTGTCACGATTGCGGGTTTAAGGAGTGTGTTAGGTCGTCTGAGAGCCGCATGCTAGCAGTGCCACGCCTCTTGGAGATCCGATCGGCTGTTTGGTCATTAGTGAAATTAGTCGGACACTTTGCCTGCAGAACGGCGAGAAGCCCATTTTCCGACGAGCGCGTCCGGCGCGTGGTCCACCACGAAGTTTGGCTCAATACCATGCTCTAGAAATATCTTCAGTGCTGCGATCACAAAAGTGAAGCCACCGGTTGAATCGATTGCTTGAGCTACGATTTTTTCTAAATCGCCAGCGAAACCCCAGTTCTTAACAACCACGAAAGTTTTGTTCTCGCCTTTAGGTTCAAATGTCCATTCTACGTAGGTCGGGTTGTCGGGACCATTCCACTCAATGAGAATTCGCTTGTTCGTTTCGACTGCTTGCACGTTGACGTTGGTGTGGTGACCATACATCTCCCAATCCCATCGCACCTGCTTTCCCGCCTCCAGCCGGCCGCTACTCTTCGAAAACCAAAAGCGGGATGTGATTGCCGGATTGACTAGAGCTTCGAACACATCTGCGACCGGTTTGTGGATAAGCATCTGCGCCTTGGCAACTGCTGCTTTTACGACATCTGCCATTATTTAACTTCTCCTATTTTGGAAATCCAACGACTCCAACACTGCATGTAGTGTGCATATTAATCGACGCAAACCTCAGAGCTGTTCGGCCTTCTCAGCATACGCTCGAAATCTTTGTCAGCACAAACCAGGCTTCACCGTAGTAGATACCCGACCGAAACTGCGGCGAAAGCTAGAATCAGCACAATTACCACCAATACCATTGTGAATCTTACCAGCTTCATAACACCTCAAAACTGTTCGTGCTTTTAGTCGCAAGAGAGAGGCCAGCCAATCGGTATGCATTTTGCTCGTTTGAAATCAACACGTGGCCTTGGTAGGCAAGCAGAAGACCGGTAATGAGGCTGCTCATCGGCCATTTGGCCAGAGCGGATTCGCCCGGCGTTTATTTACGTGTGCGCTACTGGTACGCGGCATGGAAACGAATGTTCCGATTCGATGCGAGTGCAAACGATCCGGCGATTACTACCTCACACCCAATACTTGAGATTGAACTCGACGATCACAAAGAATTAGCCGCGGATGAAGCCATGACACGGATGGATCCAAGCTTCAGATAAACACAGAAAAGGCGGATTTGAATTAGGGTTTTTGCACGGTTTCTGTGTTATCGGTGTCTATCTGTGGCTGTTTCTTTTTAGATTGTGGCTTGCTCAACCAGGCAATCTGAGGATTGAACTCTAAAACGCCTGGTCTCCAGCTCTTTGCTCTTCGCGCTTTGCCCTGTATCGTACGGCCCGCAATCAGACCTTATTCAAGAGGACTAAAGGATATGATCCATCATTGGGTATCACTCCTGGGCTTTATTGTCTTCGCCGGCCTTGCATGGTTGTTCTCCAGTCATCGCGCAAAGGTTGCGTGGCGAACCATAGCGTGGGGCGTCGTCCTGCAACTGCTGATTGGCGTGATCATTTTTCGCCTACCCGTTTCACATCGAATCTTACTTTGGCTAAACACTGCGGTAGTGGCATTACTCAACGCGTCAAAGAGTGGCACCATTTTCCTCTTCGGACCACTCGCGGCAAGCCCCGGAGAATCAGGCTCCGTGGGCTTCATCCTTGTCTTCCAGGTTCTCCCGGTGGTCATTTTCTTTGCCGCGATCACGTCCATGCTCTACCACCTGCGTGTTCTGCAGATACTCGTAAGACTCTTCGCCAAACTCTTTCATCGAACGATGAAAATCAGCGGCGCAGAATCACTTTCGAGTGCGGCGAACATCTTTCTCGGAATTGAATCGGCGCTCGTAGTCCGTCCATACCTCGAGAAGATGACGCGCTCAGAGTTGCTGTTGATTTTGACTACCGGGATGGCGACAGTCGCATCCAGCACGCTGGGAGTCTACGTGGCATTTCTAACCGGGGTGTTTCCAGAGATCGCGGGACATCTAATCTCAGCTTCTGTCCTGGCCATTCCAGCATCTGTGGTCGTAGCCAAGTTACTCATTCCCGAAACTGAAGCACCGGTCACGCTCGCGGCCGTTCCGCCTGAAGATAAGTCGAGCCGCTCGAAGAATCTCATCAGCGCAATTATTGAGGGAGCAATGGACGGGCTGAAGCTCGCCGCGGGGATCTCGGCACTTCTAATTGCAATTCTGGGAGTCGTAGCCCTGATCGACAAATTGCTCGGCGTGGGTAGTTCTTGGTTGGGAATGAGCGAGCCGCTTTCATTTGTGAGAATCCTGAGCTGGCTCTTCTATCCATTTGCTTTTCTACTTGGACTTGCGTCGAGCGATGTACCCATAGCGGCCCGCTTGTTGGCTGAGCGAGTCATCCTGACTGAGGTATTTTCTTACAATCACCTCGCCCAGTTAATTTCAAGCGGACAGGTAGCCGACCCGCGAACTGTGGTGATCCTCAGCTACGCGCTTTGTGGATTTGCACACGCGGCAGCGGTGGCAATCTTTGTCGGCGGCACGGCTGCGCTAGCCCCCTCGCGTCGCGACGACCTCGCCAGCCTGGGTTTAAGAGCGTTGTTGGCGGCAACGCTCGCGACCATGATGACCGGATGTGTCGCCGGAATCTTCAGCACCGGCGCCGGAGTGTTGTTGAAGTAACGCAAACTGCGGCATCTCTTGGCCGCGGATAAACGCGGATGACACGGATCTGCAGAACACAAAGATGATTCGATCCGTTCTTATCCGCGCGCATCCGCGGCCAAAACCGGTTCGCTCGGCTCGGAAAGGGAACAGGTCTCCGCTTCACATCTTCGAGCCTACTTGCAGACTCCGCAATCGCCTTTGCGCATGTAACCGTTATACGCCCTCAAATCGCGTTGATATCCTTCGATGATGTTGAGTATGAACCTCACGTCCGCGTCCTCCATGTTGGGAAATCGGCGGTACGCGGTGACGACTGACGCATCAAGCACATTCTGCGCCTGCAAATAGTTCCCAGAAAGGGCAAGTCCCCTCATATCAAACAGCGAGCCGGCCAGCTCAGCAATTGTGTAATTCTTTTTGACTTCGACGTCAGCAAGTAGATCGCACGAATCGCTTTCAGCTGGAACCAGACGAAGATCCTGTACCTCTTCGATCATGCACTTACGCCTCACGTCGAAGTAAGAGAGCCGGACTTTAACGGGCAGCGAGCTATTGAGTGACTGTGCTCTGAACTTCGCCATGATCACCTGGGTCAGCCCGTTATTCATATCGTCGAGCGTGACTGAGACATTTCCCTTACCGAAACGAGGTTGGTAGCCGTAAATCTTCTCCAACTCCAGACCCGGGCTGTACTCGATCCTGACGTTGACGTTTTTGGCCACAGAAGAGATGAGACTCTGAACCTCGTTCACAAAGACCTTATCAATGTCCTTATAGTCCGAGATGAAGTGATAAAGTCCGCGACCCGATTGCGCCAAAGTGCGCAGGAGATCGTTGTTCAAATCGAGCCCGACACCAATAGTCGAGAGATCGATTCCTTGACGGTTAAATTCCGCTGAGTCTGCCACGATCTGTCTCGGATCGACGACACCTGTGTTGGCGATGCCGTCTGTGAGCAGGACTACGCGATTGGTCGCGCCGGAACGGAAGTACCTCCTGGCTTCCGCATAACCAAGCATGAGCCCGCCGTGTATGTTGGTTGAACCACCTGGCTCAATGCAATCGATCGCTCGTTGCAAACCGTAACCGTCACCGACACGGTTGGCCGCGTACAACACCTGAGCCGTTGTGTCGAAAGTAACGATCGAAACGATGTCTTCCGGGCGCAGTTTGCCGAGCATTGTGCGCAAACTTTCCTTCACTCGCGACATCTTGTCGCTGTCTGCCATCGAACCGCTTTTATCGATTACGAGCACAAGATTCAGAGGGCGAAGGTCGGTGCGTTCGTTCACTTCGGCTGTCGTAAAGCCGACTTGCAATATCGCTTCACGTTGCGAACGCGAGATTTCGGCATTGCCCCAACGCGCGTCCATCGCCACAGCCACGCCGGCTTTCGGCAAGGGCAGACGATGCTTGTGATAGTTGACGAACTCTTCAACAGCCACTTCGTCAGGTATCTCGAAAATCGGAGGTGGACTGGTGTAGCCCGAGTAGGTTGACGGTGGGTTGTACGTGCTGGTTGTGGAAGTCGACGGTGCGTTAGAACCAGTGGCAACGCCGGCATTAACAATTGCCCGGCTTCGCGAAACGGATGCTGACGATCCGCTCTGCTGCCCCGAGACGGTGGTCCAAAAACACAAACAAAGCAGTCCTGGAGTAAGAACCTTCGCGAGAGAACGATAGATCTTCATCACTATCTCCTTAATTGTTCTTGAACTGTTAAGGTTTGGGGACTATCGAGATTTCGGGGAGAGAAGTTAAGCCTTGTTCAGTTCCAAAGATGGGCTGCTGAGGATTAGAGTTGCTTGGCCGAGAATATTGTTTAGGACCCTTGAAACCAGTAACGATGTCATGGACTGGGTGGCTGGTGGCAGTTGGAAGAGATCGGAAACCGTTGAAACGGTTGGGAAGACTCCAGAGAGCGCCCGGAATCGCCCGGTTGAAACCGGGCGAGAATGAGAACCAGATTTTGCACCTAACTCAAAAACAGCTTATTGGTCTGTCGATTCGGTCTGCGCGGCGGACTCACCGAGATACTTTTTCAACCACGCGTAGACTTCCTGGTACCAGTAACGGCTGTCCTCACCTTTCTGAATCCAGTGATTCTCTTCCGGCCAAACAATCAAGCGACTGGGTATACGCAGTCGTTGCAGCACGCTCCAGTTTTCAAGCGTCTGATTGAGAGGGACGCGAAAGTCATTTTCACCTACAGAAAGCAGGATTGGTGTTTGAAAGTTTTTGGCGAAGCGAATTGGATTCTGCTCGCGCCAGATCGGTCCCTGCTCCCACACTGGGCCGCCGTTACTGATCTCTCGTGAGTAGATGGTGTCACTGGTGCCCCACTGCGATTCGAGGTTTATCAAGCCGGCATGGCTGATCAGGCACTTGTAGCGCGTTGTGGTAGCCTGCATCCAATTTGCCATGTGCCCGCCATAACTGGCCCCTGCAGCCGCCTGTCTTGATCCGTCCACAAATTGATAGAGTCTAATCGCTTGATCGGCGGCTTCATTGATTTCGTCACCTGGTCCTTTTAGAGGATCGCCCTGGATACTCTGCGCAAAAGCCTCACCGAAACCGGTCGAGCCTGAGTAATTCGTCAACAGGACGACATAGCCGGGACGTGTCAGCATGTAGTAGTTCCAACGCAGTCCCCAATTGTCGCGCCACATGCTGTGAGGACCACCATGCATCACAACCAGCAACGGGTACTTCTTGTTTTCATCAAAGTTTGGCGGCAAGGCGACCATATTGTGAATGCGCTTTCCAGCCTTGCTGGTGAACCAGAAATGGCGCAACGGTTGCCAATCGATCTTCGCTACCTGTTCCGCATTAAAGTTCGTGAGTGGTAATTGAGTTTTGGCCTGTAGATCGAGACGAAAGATCTCGGGCGGGTTCATCGCGCTTTCCCAGTTCGCAATAATGATGGTCGAGGATGCCTTAGATGGAATCTTCAGCCCGGTATACACGCCGCGCGTCATGTCCATCGCCAGGGTCACCGGTCCGCCATCAGCCGCCATCGTGAAAAGCTTTTCGTTGCCGGCTTCTTCAGCGGTGATGTAGATCGACTTGCTGTCAGGTGTAAAAGCGAAACTGTTTACGGCTCGATCAAAACTGGTTGTAAGAACTGTCGGCTGTCCCGGGTTGGGCCATGAAAATCTGGCAAGT
>Ga0126384_10002439_pt1 | contig 11276 bp, 9 predicted proteins | sample PanSoiMetPlot_36_FD_92543 | JGI IMG/M metagenome (GOLD analysis project Ga0126384, IMG submission 92543) | Tropical forest soil microbial communities from Panama - MetaG Plot_36 | ecosystem: Environmental > Terrestrial > Soil > Tropical forest > Bulk soil | place: Panama | collected 2016-02-17 | reverse complement strand
TGGTACGAATTCTCGAACAGGTGGTATCGAGCGATCTTGTCATCGCGAATCACGATACGTAGCGCGTACTCCGACTCGATCGTGGCACCCGTCTGCCGCGCATGAATCTTGAACGTGCCAAAGAGCCGATGCGTCTTACTCGATGATCTCGTCGATGCCGAAGTCCAGCACTTCGACGCTGCGTCCGAGGAGTTCCACGAAGAAGTTCTTGACGGCCTCGAATCCCACATGCTTGCCGCACCAGGGCAAAACCTGGAACAGTTCGGATGAGGTTGTTCCGACGACAGTCATCTCCACGTCAGGAGTCATGTGCCGGTCGACCGCACCCATGTTGCCTTCGGGCAGGCCCGCAAAGAGTTCCTGGAAGAATGCACGAGCGACTTCAGAAGACTTTGTCATTACTTTGTTGTTCATGGTCGAATTAACCTTGTGACGATCAGCGGGCGGAGCGGAAGCTTTCGCGCAAGTCCTTGACGAAGAGATCGGGTTGCTCAAGCGCAGGGAAGTGGCCGCCGCGCGGCATGGGAGTGTAGCGAACGATGTTGTACCAACGCTTCGCCGTCTCGAGAGGTGCTCGACCAATCGGGTATTCACGCGGGAAGAGCGCGACCGACGTTGGTACATCGATCTTGCCCGGCACGAACGTCCACCGGAGTTCGTCACGAATGGCGCGGTAGAACCGGAAGCTCCCCTCGACGCCGCTATCGCTTAGGAGATAGAGCATGATGTCCGTGAGGAGAAGATCCTTCGTGAAAGTCTTGTCGAGGTCGCCGTTGTGGTCCGACCAGGCGTAGAACTTCTCCGCAATCCAGGCGGCGGTGCCCATGGGGCTGTCTGCGAGCGCGACCGAGAGCATCATAGGCTTATTCACCTGCAGCCTGAGGTAGTCGAACTCGGCCGCCATGAAAGCATCGCCAGTCGTCGCCCAGGCTTTCTCTTCTGGCGTCTGCTGGTCTGGCGGGATATACCCCCAGGGAATGAGGTTGAGGTGAATGGCCTTCACGCTGCGCGGATAGTGATGCGCAAGGAGTACTGTGATCTCCGAGCCCACGTCACCGCCCTGAGCAACGTAGCGCTCGTGGCCGATCACTTCCGTGACGAGCTTGTGCCATAGACGCGCTGTTGTATTCCAGATGTTCATGTCGGCCGGCAAACCCGAGAAGGCATATCCGGGAAGCGACGGGATGATCACGGTAAACGCGTCTTCTGCCCGGCCACCATGTTTCGAGGGCTGGGTGAGCGGTCCAATGACGTCAAGGAATTCGACGACCGAGCCAGGCCATCCATGCGTAAGCAGGAGGGGCAGCGGGTTCGAGCCCTCGCCTTTCACGTAGTAGAAGTGGATATCTACGCCATCCACGCGGGCGATGTACTGCGGGTACCGATTTAACCGAGCTTCCGCGGCGCGCCAGCTGAACTGCTTGGTCCAGTATTGACGGAGCCCCTCCAGCCATTGGATGTCGGCACCCGTCTCCCACGCGACCTTTTCCGCGGAGGTCGCCGGCATCTGACGCGGTAGCTTGGCGTTCCTCACCCGCTCGAGGATGGCATCGATACGTTCCTGAGGAACTGCGACCTTGAACTCCCGCACCAAGTCTGGCCGTGCAAAGGCCGCGGCCTGCTGCGGCCGCGCCGTGATCGGCAGCAGTAGCAACACAGCGACACTGAGAACGGTAACGAACGAAGATAGTTTGCAAAACATAGTGTGATCCTTTAAGCGAGAGTTGCAATCATGTGCTGCTCGCGCTTATCTGACGTTTGTACCACTCCGTTTTGAGATGAACAATCCTCATTCGTCCTGATTTATTGTTTGTTCGTCCTCTCTTGATGGTCAACAGAACGCTTCTAGAGCTAAAATCAATGCTCAAAGTCCAATGTCATCTGCAGAACGAGCAAAGGCCGTGTCCGCCATGCGCTGGCGCAGCAGCGGGACCGACGTGCTAACGACGGTCATCGAGACGCTGCGTGTCCGCGGATCGGTATTCTGTCGCTCCGAACTGCGCTCGCCTTGGGGGATGTCGCTGCAGGCGCGCGGCGTCGCCCATTTCCACCTCGTTGAGCGCGGACGATGCGTGCTTCGCATGCGCGGAATGCGGCACGCCGTGCACCTTGATACGGGCGATCTCGTCATGGTCCCGCATGATCGGGGGCACGTCCTTAGCGACCCGGAGGTCGTCCCGGCACGCGCGATGATCGCGGTAGAGGAGTTGGACAGCCAGGGAGCGTGCTGGTATCTGTGCAACTCGGGCCGGGGCGCCGAAACGCGCTTGGTCTGCGGCGCGTTCCAGTTCGAGCGCGATCATTTGCACCCGCTGCTGTCGCTGCTACCGCCGCTCATTCACCTTCCATGGACGGATGGCCTGGTACCCGATTGGTTGGAGGCGACGGTGCGGCTGTTGGCGGCGGAAACCCGGGCGCCGCGAGCGGGGACCGAAACGATTGTGACACGGCTGACAGACGTTATCTTCGTACAGTTGCTTCGGGCGTGGGCGGAGACGTTGCCGGTCGGACAAGGAGGATGGCTCGGGGCGTTGCGTGATCAGCAGGTCGGTGCTGCGCTAGGTCTGATCCATTGTGAACCTCAGAAACCGTGGACGATCGCGACTCTCGCTGCAGCGGTTGGCTCGTCGCGTTCGCCCTTTGCTGCGCGCTTCCGCGAGCTGGTGGGCGAGCCGCCGCTCACCTATCTGACTCGGTGGCGGATGCAGTCCGCCGCGGCGCTGCTTGGCGAAGGCAGGCTGACGGTGGCCGAGATCGCGGAACGAGTCGGCTACGAATCGCTTCCTGCGTTCGGCAAAGCTTTCAAGCGACGGACTGGCGGGAGTCCTTCATCCTGGCGAAGGCGCCGGCGGCCACAGTGAGCGACCGGGCCGCACGGGGAATGGATCGAGTAGTATCCAGATGTGGACGAAACCAGAGGTGACGAGGCACACCGACCGGAAAGCGCGTGGCTGATGCATTGCTTGTAGGGCTGGGTTCGTGAGTGGCACCACTCGTAAGCCAGGTGCGCACTTGTGTTCAAAAAATTTTCTCTGCCTTAGTGAAACGCGATCGTCTTTCGCAGAGGTTTGATCTGAATCGTGGGCTGTTGGCCCAGGACGTGCTGGTAGTAGAGACGCTCGATAGCGAGGTCGTTATCGGATCCGCTCGCGTCAGGAGCCGAAGCTTGGGCAGGGCGAGCTTGCTTTTGCGCGGCAATTCTTTCCTCGCGCGCGGTTTTCGGAATGTGCGCTACGGCAAGATCTGTTTGCGGCTGGGCTTTGAGTGCTTCAGAATCGAGAACCAGAGAATGATCGGTCGTTGGCAGCGGCACATCCTTAGCGCTGGCAAATATTTTGTGGCGGCCCCGCGACTCATACCATTTCATCAGCGTCGCCGTCATGTGCATCTTTTCTACAATCTGACGCCAACCAACGCCGGTGTTATAGGCGCAAAAAGAGATCTCTCCTTCCTGCGTCGCGTAGGGAATGATGCACATCTCGGTACGACGGAAATCGTAATTGAACAAGTCTTGAAACCACATCCCCGCAATAAATAGGAAGTTCCAGCGGTCAGTTCGCCGCCGGTTGACGGCTTCTGCGAGTGTTTCCGGTTGCTGCTTTCCAAGGGAGGTCCGCCGTGCGCCGATGCCAAATTTCTTTCCGAACTTTTTGATCAGATCGGTCAGACGAAAGTGTGACGGAGCCATGAACGGGTCATAGTTTCGGAGCAGCGCGAGCGTCATACCGAGAATAGAAAGAGCAGGACCACGCGCGGCGTCATTCACTTGCGCGAGATCCTTCGCGAACTGCTCGGCCCGAAGAAATGCGGTCATCGGCACAGTCTCGCCAGTGAACTTGTCGATCATGAGCGCCATGCCAGCGCCGCAGTTAGGATGGCAGCCGCAGGCCAGCTGTCCCCAGTCCGATTGCGGTCCGCGAACCAGGTCACCCCAATCAGAAAACGTGGACATGAAGGAGATGGGAAACCAGTCGCGCGTGGGCTCACCGAGGCCTGTCTGGCGCTTCACATCGTGGGCCAGGTGAGACAACGTGTAGCGTTGCGCGTGCCGCCGCTCGTCTGAGATCTCTTCATCACGGCCGGTGAAGGAAACGGGTTGAAAAGACAGGAAAACAATCTTCCTGGGGTTGGCGAGCGCAAACCGAATCACGCGCCCGACCTGTTCATTGTTGATGCCGTTGACAATCGTTATCACGGGAACGATGCTCACGCCCGCTGCAAAAAGATTCTCGATCGCCTGCAACTTTACGTCGAATAAATTACCAACGCCCCGGTGCGCGTTAGCCCCGTTGCCAATGCCGTCAAATTGCAGGTAAGCGTAGCGCAGTCCGGCCTCGGCGGCCTCTCGCGCAAACTCCGGGCGCATCGCAAACTCGATCCCGTTCGTAGCGACCTGGACGACTTCATATCCGACTTTGCGGGCATACCGCACTGCTTCAACAAAGTGAGGAGACAGAGTCGGCTCGCCGCCGGAAAACTGCACTGAGAGTTGGCGACGCGGTCTGATCGAGATCGCATCGTCAAGCAAACCTTTGATGTCTTCGAAAGTAAGCTCGTGTACCAGACCAACCTGGTTCGCGTCCATGAAACATGGGTCGCACATCATGTTGCAGCGATTGGTCAGGTCGATCGTGAGAACTGCGCCCCGTCCATACCGGATCGAACTGTCACCGTGATTGTGTATTTTTTCATCGCGATGCGCAGCGATGTCCCGGCCTGGAAAAACTGTTTCGAGATGCCGCAAAAAATGTGGGTCGATCGAGATTACGTCTTCAAAATGACCGTGCGACGGGCAATCCTTGACCATGAGGATTCTGCCGTCTCGCTCGAGGATCGTAGCCTTGATTTCGCCTACGCGATCACTCAAGAGAACCGCGACATCTTTCCGGCCAGCGATGATATCCTTACGCGTTTCGCGAACACAGAGTGGACAAAGAGAGTCAGTTTGTCGCGGCCAGCCAAGCGGTGGTTTCGTCTTCTGCCAGGACTTCAGGAGCGGTCGATCCGACCACCTCGGCGTAAATGCGGCATTGGGCCGCAACCGGTTCGCGCGACTGAATACGAACCACACGGCATTGGCCGCAATTGAGAGGGCTTTCTCGAAATATTTCGTAGCGGCAGGCATTAAAAAATTGGCCCGACACACCCTTTCGAAAGCTTTGAGATGGCGTTATATTATCCCAGTTTTCGCCGGTCGAATAGCTCGCGATGAGGGATAGAATTTCAGCAATTATTCCCGCTCGCATGGGGTCATCGCGCTTTCCCGGAAAGCCGCTCGCACCATTGCTGGGACGGCCGATGATCGAGCACCTATTTCGACGCTCGTCAATGTGTCCCGACCTCGAGAGTGTTTGGGTGGCGACCTGCGATGAAGAGATCAGGGAGGCCGTCGAGGCCTTCGGTGGGCGAGTTCTGATGACCAGCGCCTCACATGCCCGGGCCACCGACCGCGTGGCTGAAGCCGCGAATAAAATCCAGGCCGACATCGTCATCATGATTCAGGGCGACGAGCCGATGGTGACGCCCTATATGATTTCGGTAGCCGTGAACCCGATGCTTAAGGATCGAACAATTGAATGCGTCAACCTGACGCGACGTATCACGCGCGAGGAAGAATATCGCGATCCGAACACGATCAAAGTAGTGATGAATAAGAAAAATGATGCGCTCTATTTCTCACGCGCCCCGATTCCTATGCTTAACGTGACCCGATTCGACTCCGTCCCGATCTTCAAACAGGTTTGCGTGATTCCATTCCGGCGCGATTTTCTGCGCGACCTGACAGAGTTGCCGCCGACGCCGCTCGAACAAGCAGAATCAATCGACATGTTGCGCGCAATCGAGCATGGCCGGCGCGTGCGAATGGTCGAGACGGATGTCGAGACTCATTCGGTTGATACTCCCGCTGATCTCCGCTTGGTCTCCGAGCTGATGAAGGACGATCCGCTGCTCGCCGCTTATCAAACATCAATGCCTCGCGCCGCCCAGGCAAAATGAAATGCGAGTGCTAATTAGCGCGCCTTATCTCGTACCGGTGATCGAAGACTTCCGGCCACGTCTCGAAGCCGCCGGCGTTGAATTAATCGTGGCGCCGGTGCGCGAGCGCCTGAGCGAAGCAGAGTTGCTTCCCCTGGTGCAGACTGTCGAAGGGATGATCTGCGGCGACGACCAAATCAACGAGACGGTTCTAGCGAACGCTCCGCGCTTAAAGGTCATTTCAAAATGGGGCACTGGTGTCGATTCGATTAACACGGCCGCGGCGGCGCGGCGGCGGATAAAGGTCTGTAACATTCCCAACGCCTTTACCGATGCCGTAGCCGATACAACACTCGGGTATGTGCTGAACTTCGCGCGCGGCTTGCGTGAGATGGATCGCGACGTGCGGCGAGGCTTATGGACGAAGCCTGAACTACTTTCGTTACGAGAGTGGACCTTGGGAATTGTCGGCGTCGGCTATATCGGGAAGGCTGTGGCGCAGCGTGCGCGCGCATTTGGCATGAAACTCCTGGGAAATGATCGCATGCCGATCGATCCTTTATTTATTGAGCAACTAAACCTCGAGGTCGTTGCGCTGCCTGAATTGTTGGGGCAGGCCGATGTCGTCACCTTGCACTGCGATCTAAACGAATCCTCGTATCACTTGATCGATCGGGATGAGCTTTTGCAGATGAAGCCGACGGCGTTCTTAATTAATACCGCGCGTGGTCCGATCATAAATGAAGCAGCGCTTGTCGAAGCGCTCGAGGAGGAAAGGATAAAAGGCGCGGCTCTCGACGTCTTTGAAATTGAGCCTTTACCAATTGACAGCCCGCTTAGAAAGCTGAGCAACTGCTGGCTGGCGCCGCATAACGCAAACAGCAGCCACGAGGCGAGACGGCGGGCGCACGAGATTGCGATCGAGAATCTATTGGCTGCCTTGAGAAATGGTCAGTGATCGACACCGCGCACACTCAGGGAACAAGGTATCATCAGGCGGTTGCCAGCCCTCCCGTCGCAGTCGGCTCGCATCGGTTCCTGTACCGCGGAATCAAAGCTATTTTGCGCTGCGACGAGGCCGAAGTCGTTGAGGAGATCGCGCGTTATGTCGTGTCTCAGCATCGGCTGTTGCGCTGGCTTGCAGCCTTGATCGAACGAGGTCATGACTCCTGGTTTCCTGGGTTGATAGCTCTAATCGGCGGTGCGCGCGCATTTCTTTCAGTGCAACCCATCAGTACTCGGGAAGGATCGATCTGGCACGCCCGCTTAAGCAATGAACGCCGCGCCATCGAACCATTCCTGGCTGTCGCTGCTGACTTGAATTGGAATGAGTCGAAGTTTCGCGCGCTGCCGCATCCGTGGACGCTGGTGCAACTATTAAGAAACAGTCGTTGGCGAAAGACAACGCGGCTGGTTCGACAGCTGCATCGACGCTATCAATTCTTCAAAGTTCTGCGCGTAGTCGAGTTCATTGCCTATTACACCCGTTACCTCGACATTTTTGAGCGATCCGCTTTTCGCCTCGCTGTAATGTCCAGCCACAGTAACCCGCACGGGATCGCATTCAACCTTGCGGCGAGAAGGTGCGGAGTCCCGGTGGTGCTGATTACGCATGGGATGCCGATTCGACCGGTCGCCCGGCTTACTTTCGATCTCGCAGTGGTTCATTGCGAAGCGGCGCGGCAAACATATTTAGAAGACGGTTGCCACTTTAATTGCTTCCTTATTCATGGCCGAAAGCAGGATTACTCGCCGATGTTGGATCAAGTCAGGTCGCCTTTGAGAGTGGCGATTTTTCTTTGCAAAGATGTCAACGAAGCGCGGCTTGAGGCTTTGGTCGCGACACTCCTGAGAGATCCGAAACTGGCGCGAATAAACATCCGGCCGCATCCGAAAAATCTCAGCACCGGGCTGGTGAAGTGGATTGGTTCGCTCAATGATTCAAGGGTCGGCTTGTCTACAGCGGTCTCATCGCTTGACGACGTGCGCGGCGCGGACCTTGTGCTTGGAGGTAATTCGAGTGTGCTGATCGACGCAGTTGTTGGTGGCCGCCCCGCCGGTTTTGTAGCCGGACTCGATCATGGGCCACCTGACGTGCATCGTTTGGTTGCAGGTGGGTTGCTTTGTTCGCTTGACGAAACCGAAAGAGGAATCGAGCAACAGGCGCGGGCAATGCTCGAATGCTATCGCCGGCCAGAATGGGAAACGCGGCTCAGACGCTTCGCAAATATCGATGAGGACCAAGCGAGTGTCGCGAGTCGTGCAGTGAAAATTATGCGCGAGTTGTACAATCTAAACAGAAAGCCGCCGCTCAAGTTGTCTTTATAAGACTGCTGTGGGCGTTGACCCTCGGAGAAGGCCTTCGATCCGGGTAACGTCGGGCAGGTCACGCCGAACCGCCGGCTCCCGAATGCGAGACTCGCGCCGGCAAACCGTACTCTCACTTGGGCCGTTCCGATCGGGCTCCTCCTGCTTCTGTTTGTCGTTTCGTATCTAATGCTGCCCTTGGGTCAACGCCGCCATGCACCAGCGGGCTCGTGATCTCGGCTGGACTGCGCGCTGAGCCGAACGCTGGCGTGCGGCAGGACGTTCAACTACGAACGAGCCGTTCCTTCCAATTTGCGGTTGGCGATCGCGCGGAGTCACTAGTCCCTCTGATCATCTTTGCCGGTCTCGTGGCCGCCTCGCGGACCCTGCTGCCGCAGACTCGCCGAATCTAAGACATAAGAAATTATGCGGGGCGATGTGCGTTCGGCAATCTCCTCGCGAATTCGCTCCTTTTCAGATCACATCGACGCGCGCCATCATGCTGTGATCTTCGTGTTCGAGATTGTGGCAATGAAGAAGATACCGTCCGCGGTATCCCCGCCAGCGCATAATCACCTCGACGACTTCATCGCGATCAACGGCGACAGTGTCTTTCCAGCCACGCTCTTCGGCGCGAGGAGATTGCCCATTCCGAGTCAGAATCTGAAACGGCACGAGGTGAGTATGAACCGGATGCAGCATCGCGCGCCCACGAAAACTACCACTTACGAATCGCCAGATCTCGATATCGCCCAAACGGGGCTCTGCATCAACGCGCTCCGGATCAAAGGCTTCTCCGTTGATGACCCAGCGGACACCAGGTGGCAGCGCCAGCGTCGGTAGTCCTTCAAATACGAACGTTCGAGTTCTGACCGCTTGGGAAGGTCGCAATGTCTCCAACTCTACAAATGACGCAGGAACTAAACTGTCGTCACGCTCCTTCCGCACGACATCGAAGCACATGATGCGACTCAGCCGCCCCCGGCCAAGTCGATTCTGCAAAATGATGCGAGTGCCGATCGAATAAACCGAGAAGTCAATGACCACTTCGACGCGTTCCGCCATTGCGAGCCGAATGATGGGCAACGAAACCGGAGCGGAAAGCAGGCCCTGGTCCGTAGCGATTTGAACGAGTGACTGGTGCGAACTGAGTGACAACGCAACCGGAGTGGCGTTTGAGGCGTTCAGAATTCGGAAGCGATATTTCCGTGCAGCGACCCTTAGAACCGGCCATGGTGCGCCGTTCACCAGCATGACTTTGCCGGTCGCACCATGATGCCTCTGGTGATCGTAGTCCATTTCGCCATCGCTTGTGAACGATCGATCCTGCAGCATAAGGGGGATGTCGTACTGCTCGCGCGGCAACAGCGTGTTTTCGTTTGGATCGTCCAGCAGGTAAAATCCAGCCAAACCCATATAGAGATTTCGGCCGGAATTGCGCCAGCTATGGTCGTGGTACCAGAGTGTCGCGGCTGGCCCTGAGTTTTCGTATTCATAGCGATGCGATTCGCCAGGCGCGATTGTATCTGTCGGAAAGCCGTCAGAGTCCATTTTCGTGACGCCACCGTGCAGGTGTACAACGGTTGGACTGGTCAGATTATTCGTGTGCGCCACCACGGTTAGCCTGCCGCGCCGCGCTTTGATCGTCGGACCGGGAAAGGTCCCATTGTAAGAACGGATTTGAGTCCGCATGCGAGGAATGATTTCTGCCCATGTTTGCCTCTGGGTCATTTCGTAATAATCTGTCGTCGAATCGCTTTTCACTGGCGCCAACACTGGCGGAATCGGCAGTTCGGTCTCGAACTCTGGCGTAGCAGTCAGTTGGTGCAGATGCTCTGATGCGGCTATTACTGCGGCCGAACCTACTGCAAGAAATTCACGTCGGTTCATTTGCTGAGCCATGAAATCACCACCTCCCTTGACATATATTCTAACTCGTGTCATAAACTATGACAGAAAGGCATAAAGCATGTCAACGCTAACTCTTCGGAATCAGCACGCGGAACTCACCCGCGATCTCATCTTTCAGGCTTTAACACGGCTCGTTCTTGATGAAGGCATGCGCGATTTTTCAATCCAGCAGGTCGCCGATGCGGCCGGTATGTCTCATCGAACCGTGTATCGATACTTTTCGAGCCGCGAAGAGCTTTTGGAGGGCCTGGCGGAATGGCTCGACAGTCAAATGCCGAAGCCGTTCGACTCATATCAACCTGAAGAATTTGCAAGTGCGATCCGTGACACTCATGCAGTTTTTGCGCAACAGCCTGACCGAGTCAGGGCACTTGCGGCATTGGCGCGAGGAGCGAAGATCCGGTTGGGCCAACGCAAGCAACACACGCACACGGCTCAGCGTTTGGCGGCGGCCTTCACCGGACACCTCGAAGAGGACGATGCCCGTGCGGTTGCGATCTTGATTCGAGTCCTGGCAGGTTCTGATATGTGGTGCCGTCTGACTAGTGAGTACGGCATGGATGGGCCGCAGGTGACCCGCGTCGTGGTCTGGGCGGCGACGACTCTGGTTGAAGCGCTGAAAGCAGGAAAGGGTCCCGACGTTGACGCGCAAAGAAGCAAAAGGCGACGTTTAAGGGAGAAGAATCGATGATGACGGCATTGAGTACTTACGTGGTTCCGCTCCAGGATGCAACAGATCCCATCGTCTCAGGCCAAAAAGCCTCAGCCCTCGCACACCTGATCCGGAGTGGAGAACGTGTGCCGCCCGGGTTTGTTGTCACTGTTGCGGGATGCGAGACGCGAGATGAGGGTGTTCTTAAAAACGAAATCGAAGCGGCACTCAACGAGCTTTCAGGTCCGGTTGCGATTCGATCTTCGGCCTGTGCCGAGGATCTGGAAGACGCATCGTTCGCCGGCCAGTACGAAACATCCCTGAATGTTACTGGGCCGCAAGCTGTTTTCGAAGCTTTTCGGTGCTGCCTTGCGTCTGCTTCAACCAATCGTGTTTCGGTATATACGCGTGAGCGCGGCCTAAGGATTAG
>Ga0126384_10002438_pt1 | contig 11277 bp, 9 predicted proteins | sample PanSoiMetPlot_36_FD_92543 | JGI IMG/M metagenome (GOLD analysis project Ga0126384, IMG submission 92543) | Tropical forest soil microbial communities from Panama - MetaG Plot_36 | ecosystem: Environmental > Terrestrial > Soil > Tropical forest > Bulk soil | place: Panama | collected 2016-02-17 | reverse complement strand
CCGTTCGGCGCCGGCAATCCCGAGCCGGTGATCGCGCTTCCGGCGCACACCATTGCCCATGTGGACGAGGTCGGCCAGGCTCACGTGCGCACCCGATTGCAATCGGGCGACAACGCGACCATCAACGCCATCGCGTTCCGTGCTGCCGGGCAAAAACTCGGACAGGCTTTGCTCAAGAACCGAGGGCGCGCCGTCCACGTGGCCGGGACCCTGTCGGTCGACCGCTGGCAGGGCAACGAGCGCATTCAGCTGCGGATGATCGACGTGGCGCCGGCGAACCCGATGGAGCGGTCGCAGGTGTGAACGTGAGCGAAAGGTTGAATCGCTCCCTCTTCGCGCTTGGGCGGCGCGGAATCCGGTCAGCTTGCAGCACTTCGCCTCCCGGCGCGGTCGTGGCCGGGCTTGTCCCGGCCACCCCGATCATTATTGCTCTGTGCCTTCCTATTCGGGGTCGCCGGGACAAGCCCGGCGACGACGCTGGGATGTGATCTCATATGAATGAGAGTTGGCACCGCCACGGCCGGCACGCTATCTGTTCTCCCCTCGCAAACCGGGAAGCCCCATGCCCAATCTCAATCTCTCCGTCGCGGTCGGCGACTATGATCGCAATCGCCCGCTCATTGCCGGTGCGGTGCGCATCGACGGCGTCGATTCGGTGTTCATGACGCTGTCACCCGAGGAAATCTTCTTCCGTGCGTTCCGCTCGGTCGACTTCGATATCTGCGAATTGTCGCTGTCGAGCTACACAGTGAAGACCGCACTCGGCGAATGCCCCTACGTGGGCATCCCGGCCTTCGTGTCGAAGGCGTTCCGCCACACCTCGATCTATGTGCGCACCGACCGCATCAAGGAGCCGGCGGATCTCAAGGGCCGCAAGGTCGGCGTGCCGGAATATCAGCTCACCGCCAATGTCTGGGCGCGCGCCATCCTGGAGGACGATTTCGGCGTGAAGCCCGCCGACATCCACTGGATCCGCGGCGGCATCGAGGAGCCCGGGCGCCCGGAAAAAATTGCGGTGAAGCTGCCGGCAGGCGTGCGGCTCGACAACGCGCCCCAAGGCGCGACCATTTCCGGCATGCTTGAGAACGGCGAGATCGACGGCTTCATCGCGCCGCGCCCGCCGTCATTCGTCGAACGCGGACATCCCGACGTGGGCTGGCTGTTCCGCGATCCGGTGGCGGCCGCAAAGGACTGGTACCGGCGTACAGGAATTTTCCCGATCATGCACCTGATCGGGATTCGCCGCACGCTGGTCGACAGGCATCCATGGCTGCCGGTCGCGGTGTTCAAGGCATTCGAGCAATCAAAAGCCGCCGCGCTCGCCGCGTTGAGCGATACCTCCGCCACCAAGGTGACGCTGCCCTTTGTGGAGGAGACCCTGAAATCGGTGCGCGAGCTGATGGGCCAGGACTTCTGGTCGTACGGCGTCGAGCCCAACCGACCCACCCTGGAATTTTTCCTGCGCCATCATCACTCACAGGGCCTGTCGCCGCGATTGATGAAGGTCGAGGAGCTGTTTCACCCCTCGGTATATGAGACGTTCAAGCTGTAGGGTGCGTTAGGCGAGCCGTAACCCGGAGATTGGCGGATTACGGGTAGTCTATCCTCGGGCCGATCCCCCCGAGACTGCGCAAGTCGCTCGCCGAGCGTGTTGCGCTTGTCTTCGGCTTGCCACCAAGCGCAGCCGGAAAGGAGAAGCTAATCGATGGCCGAGATACTGCTCGAAGAGGTCAACCCTAATGGTAACATTCAAGCAGTAGTCGAATGCGACGACCACGTCTGCTACTTCTACCTCTTCGTCGCTCCCGACACCCAATTCGGCATGAAGTCGGTCTGGGTTGGCAATCACTCGCGGGCGCCGGAGGACCTCGATATTGAACGCATGCAGTCCGGATCTCCCCCACGCAACCCCGCTCGCCACTGTCGTCATACTGCGGGCCGGGCTGCACTTGCCGCAGAGGATTTGCGGGTCGTCTGGCTGCCTGAAGGTAACGGTGCGGCGCTTTACGAAAGAGACGAGATCCTCGCCATCATTCCCCCCTGGAGCGGCACCAACGGGTTCTACGGTTACGCCCGCGACAACATCGGGCACGGGCCCGTCGCGTGGGAACTCAGTCGCGATAATGTTCTGGTCGAACGCTTCAAACGCGCACAATCCTACTGGCGGAAATGGGACGACGACGAATTCTGGCCGTCGATCCAGTCATCTCAGATCGCCCAGCTTGAGAAAGTATTCGGCCGCCTTACCAAGTACTACGCGATCGACGGGGACAAGTGGCCGCCGAAGGCGATGATGCGCTTTGCGTGGAAAGACCGCACGGTCCTCGTCACGGTGGGCGTAGCTCTGCGGCCCCAGCCCAACGTGGAGATGGTAACGGAAACACCCGAACAGCTTCGCCGCATCGAACTGGGCGCGGTGCTTCCCGGAAGCTGGTCAGAAGAAGCCGTTCAGGGATTTGAACGCTACATAGCGGCCAATCCAACCTGCCCTGGACCAAATACACGTGGCTCGGTCCGGGACACACAATACGATGTGACTCATGGCAGAATCCGGATCACACAGCGGCTCTACTCCAGTATGAGCATTCCGGCGTCTCCCAAATTGCCTTGGAAAAGTTTCTGGGCGATCCGGTCAACGTATTGTGGTTCGTCCCCATCTCGGAAGAGGAGAGACAGGTGGCCGTCAATCTAGGAAGCGAACGGCTGAAATCGCGCTTGCCAGCCGACCGCTGGAAACAGGCATGACAGGACGTCACCCACCCGCCGAGGGTCATGTATTGGTCCGACCCTGCCGCCGCCTGCCGACGTGCGTCCGGTCGCTAGTGTAGCGGTCTCACTTCACGATCTGCACCAGCTCCGCGACCTGTTCCTTCGTCAGCGGCGCGGGGACGAACTTCAGCGTGACGGCTTCCGCCATCAGCGCGTCGAGCCCATGGATTTGATCGGGATCGACCAGCGATTTCGGGAAGAAATCATCGCGCACGCGCTTGGCGACGGCTTCGGAGACGCCGGCAAACTCGGCATAATCCTTCATGACCTGCGGATTGTCGCTGTACATATAGGCGATTGCCTCGCGGTAGGCCTTCATGAAGCGGCCGATCGCATCCTTGCGTTTGGCGAGGGCGTCGGTGTTGGCGACGATGACCCGGATGGTCTGGCCGCGCACCAGGACGGAGTCGGTCGCACGCGCCACCACGCGGGTCTTGCCCTCTTCGATCTCCTTGAGGCCGAACGGCGGCGAAGCCCAGCCAACGTCGACCTGGTCGGTCATGACGGCGGTGAGCGTGGAGGACGGGTTGCCCGTCGCCATCGGCTTCACCTTGAGTTTGAATTCGTCGATGAAGGCGCGCACGATGCTGTTGGTGGACGAGCCGTTGGTGGAGAACGCGATGGTGTTCTTGTCGGTGAGATCGGCGAGCTTCTTCACCGGCGAGGACGTCTTGGCGTACCAGTAGTCGGCTGCGCCGGTTGCCTGCGCTCCGACGATGCGCACCGGCGCGCCCTTGGCGTAGGCCGCGATGGCGCCGAGCGTGCCGACCGCAAGGCCGAGGTCGACAGCGCCGCCGATGATCGGCTGCAGCGTCTCGCCGCTGCCCGAGGTGTAGACCATGTCGAGCTCGACGCCGTTCTTCTTGAAGATGCCGGCCTTGGTGCCGAGGTGAGCAATCGCCGTGTCCCAGTTGCCGCGCTGCCCGATGGTGAGCTTGAGGAGATCGTCGGCGCTGGCGCGGGGAGGGGAGGCGAGGGCGGCCATCGCGGCTGCGACGGCGAGAGGCAGGCCGAAGCTGATCTTCATGGTGTTCTCCCGGTTGTCTCGGCGTTTGTTTGATGAATTAAGCTTAGCTCGTAGGGTGGGCAAAACGAAGCGTGCCCACGCGGCGCCGGTGGTGGTGCCCAGTGCGCGAAAAGCGCATCTTTTGCCACCCTACGCGCTGGGTTGTGCGGCGGCGCGGCGGCATCGCCGCATGGAAAGACGGTTCCCGGATTTCGCCACGCACAATCCGCGCTACAACTCTACGGCATCGGTGTCACCGTTGCTTGACCGCACTTAGCCCGCCGAGCCGGCCGACCAGGGCATTGGCGCCGATGGCGACCACGAACAGGACGATCAGCATGGCATACATGCGCGGCATGTCGAAGAGACTGTAGGCCTGGATGATGAGGAAGCCAACGCCGCGGTTCGAAAGCTTGGTCTCGGCCAGCAGCGTGCCGATGATGGCCACCCCGAGCCCGAGCCGCACGCCGTTGATGATCGGATGGCGCATGGCGGGGAGATAGATTTTTGTCGCCATCTGCCAGGCATTGGCGCGAAAGCTGTGGCCGACCCGGATCAATACTTTGTCGATCTGGCGCATGCCGGCGGCGGTCGACAGCGCGATCGGGAAGAAACACGAGATCGCCCCCATGGCGATCTTCGAGCCCGGCCCGACGCCGAACCACATGATCATGACGGGAAAGAAGATGATTTTGGGCGTCGGACCCAAATAGTAGAGATAGGGCTCGAAGGCTTTCGACAACACGCGATTGCCGCCGAGGACGAGCCCGGTCACGAGCCCCGACAGGCCGCCGACCAAAAGGCTGGTGCCGACCTCGCCCGCCGTCACACCGAGATGCCAGTAATAATCGGACGTCGACAGCAGCCTGACGACAGCGGCCCCGATGGCGAGCAGCGACGGCACCACATCGCGATAGAGCAGGCCGGATTGCGCAATCGCCTCCCAGAGCAGCAGAGTGAGCACGACAATGGCGGCACGTACAACCGTTACGGGTCGGGCGCGGATCATTGTGTGCAGCACGGGCGCCGCAGGCAAATTCAGTCGACCGGCCTCAGCCATCGTTCGATCCATTCGGTGAGGACGAAAAAGCACACGCTGACCAGGATGACGAACGAGATCGCGGCGTAAGTGCCGGGCAGATCGTAGCGCTCCGCGAGATCGTTGATGAGCTGACCGAGCCCGCCGAAATTGATCAGGAACTCGACGCCGACCACATTGATCAACGTGAAGATAAGTCCCAGACGAATGCCCACGAAAATGGTCGGGAGCGCTGCCGGGAACAAAATCTTCGTGAACAATTGCACGCCGGTGAGCTTGAAGCTCCTGCCGACATTGATGAGCACGCGGCGCGTCCCGGCAAGCCCTTCGATGGTCTTGAGGATCACCGGCGGCAGGCCGGCCACGAACCCCATCATGATGATGGTCCACGCACTGCGGCCAAAAATTACCAGAAACAAGGGATACATCAGCACGGTCGGCGCCGACGCCATCGCGGCGACCCAGGTCTCGGTCGCCCGGCGCAGGATGTCGACCCGGAACAGAAGCAGGCCCAGCGCAACACCAACTACCGTTATCATCGCTCCGGCCGTGAACGCCTCCAAGAACGTCAGCTGGAACCGCGCGGCGATATCCTCCTCGACGATGACGCGCTCGAAAGCCGGCGCAATCTGCGAGGGCAGGGGAACGATGTAACGACTGATCGCGTCGATCCGGATCAGCACCTCGACGGCAAGGATCGCGGCGGCGAGCGCGCCCAGCCCGAGCGCGAGCGGGAAGGCCCGCGAGCGGGTGACGGCCGCCATGCTCACGACCCTTCTCCGGCGTGCAGGGTCCGGGTTTCCTCGTCCTGCATGCCGCGGCTCGCTTCCTCGCGAAGATCGCTCCAGATTTGCGCCACATAGCGGCCGAACGCTTCACTCGAGACGACGTCGGATGAACGCGGGCGCGGCAAGTCGATCGCGACGATGCGCTTCACCCGGCCGGGCCGGTAGGTCATGACCAGAATGCGGTCGGCAAGCTGCACCGCCTCCGTGATGTTGTGCGTGATCAGCAGCGTGGTCTGCTTGAGGTCCTGCTGGATCTGCAGCACCTTGTCGCCGAGCAGCAGGCGGGTCTGCTCGTCGAGCGAAGCAAAAGGCTCGTCCATCAACAGGATCTTCGGCTCGGAGGCGAGGGTGCGGGCGATCGCGACCCGCTGGCGCATGCCGCCGGACAATTCGGCCGGATAGCGTTTCTCGAAGCCGCCGAGGCCGACCAGGGCGATGAACTTCCTCGCCTTGTCGAAGCGGTCCCTCCTGCGCATGCCGGCGATTTCCAGCGGGAAGGCGACGTTCTCGATCACGGTGCGCCACGGGAAAGTCGATTCCTCCTGGAACACCATGCCGATCGCCGGATGCGGGCCGTGCACGGTTTCGCCGCCGACCGTGACCGCGCCCTGGTAGCCGTCGAGCAGGCCGCCGATGATATTGAACAACGTGGATTTGCCGCATCCGGAGGGACCGATCACGGCAAGGAACTCGCCGGGACGCACGCTCAGCGAGACGCGATCCACCGCAATCAGCGGCCCATCGGGCGTGGCGAATTGCTTGACGATGTCATCGACCACCAGGATGCCGGCTTCGGCGGGTGTCCGAGCGCCCGCGGCGTCTGACTTTGGCAATGTCGCTACGCTCGCCATTCGAAGACCTAAAATTCTGCCCCGCCGTACGGATCGAAGCCCGGATTGAGCGAAGCGAAATCCGGGAACCGCCTATCAGCACGGCAAAGCGGGTCCCGGGTTTTGCTTCGCTCAACCCGGGCTACAGCTCCGGCCGCTACCGGTCGTTCCCTTCCTACGCCCTGCCATCCTCTCCTCTCCGAGCGACAAGGCACTATCCCGACTTCCGCTGCGACACTGCACCGGAATCGCGCGCGCCGTAACCCGGCTCGATGCGCACGTCGACCACCGCCACTTCGCCGTTCTCCACCGCCGCAACCGCCTGCTCGAACGCCGTTGCCAGCTCGTCGTGCTTGGCGATCGGTCCGAATCCCCGCGCGCCCTGGGCGCGGGCCAGCCCCGCCATGTCAATCTCAGGGTCGAGCATCTTCTGGCCGATCCATTTGTTGTCGACAGGCCGGTGGCGCAGGATCGCCATGCGCTCCTGGTGAACCTCATCATTGTAGAACGAACGATTGTTGGCCACCACGATAAGGAGTGGAATGCGGTAGTGCACCGCAGTCCACAGCGACGTCACCGACATCAGGAAATCGCCGTCGCCGCAGATCCCGATGGGCAGCCTGCCCGATCCCTGGAGGGCAAGCGCCGCTCCGACCGATATCCCGGGGCCGCCGCCGACACCCCCGCCACCGTCGGAGCCGAGGAAGTCCAGCGGGTGGCGGAAGTGCCAGAATGAGCCCTGCCACGACAGCGGCAGGTGGGTCAGCGTGACATCGCGCGCACCCACCGCACCGCGCAGCGCCTGCGCCAAATCCTCAATGCCGAGCGTGCTTTTGGCGCCGGTCGGTTGATGGAGGGCGCGTGGCGGTCCTTTCGGCTTGAACGCGACCGGGCCGATCGCCTCGACGATTGCGGCTGTCGCCACATCCGGATCGGCCGCGATGAGCAAGTCCACCGGCGGCAGCCCCTGGTAGTCCATGCTCCAGCCGTTGTGCAATTGATGGTCAAGGGAAACCTGGATCACCTTGCCGGCCGGCACGGCGCCGAGCGACCGCATCGTGCCATTGAGATCGACCCAATCGAGGCTCAGGATGACGTCGGCGTCTCGAAGATGCGGTGTCAGCTCGTCCCTGGTGAAAGGCTGGGGCGCATGGAGATGCATGGGATGATCGGTCGGGAACACGGCGCCTACTTTCGGCGTGGTGCAGACATAAGCTCCGATTGCCTCCGCGAGTGTTACGCGGCGCTTCCACGCCGTCAGGTCGCGCGATACGCGGCCGGCGAGAATGACCGGATGCCTGGCCGCCTTGAGCCACTCAGCCGCTTGCTTGATGTGGTCCGCTGGCGCGGCGCTGACGACCGGCGGCATATAGCGCCTGGCCTCGATCGGCGGCAGCGGCTTGTCCAGCGCTGCTTCCTGCATGTCGGCATCGAGATTGATGTACACCGGGCCTTGGGGCGATGCGTTGGCGAGCCAGCACGCCCGCAGCAGCGACTCCCGCGCCGCCGCCGGCGATGCCGGCTGATCGTCCCACTTGGTGTAGTGGCGGATGATCGCGCCCTGGTCGGCGGCGGTGTGGATCCAGTCGATCCACGGCCGGCGCTTGGCCGCGTCCACCGGCCCGGTAGCGCCGAGTATGATCACCGGCATGCGATCGCACCAGGCATTGAAGATCGCCATGGTGGCGTGGAACAGGCCGACATTGGAATGCACCGCCGCCGCCATCGCCTTGCCGGTGACTTTCGCGTAGCCGTGGGCAATGGCGACCGCAGCTTCCTCGTGCAGGCACAGCAGCATCTGCGGCTTGGAATTGCCGATGTGGTTGACGAGGCTGTCGTGCAGCCCGCGATAACTCGCGCCTGGATTGAGCGCAATGTAGGGAATGTCGAGATCGCGAAGGACTTCGGCGACCACGTCGCTGCCGAAGCCCGCCGCGTTGGTGCCTGACGGGATCGGGCGCTCGATGGCGGCGGTGTCAATTCTGGCAATATCGATTTGCCGGGTCTCGCGTGGCGACGCTTCGCGTGTGGACATGGAGAGGCTTTCAGAGTGATGGGGGGAAACGCAGGGTGGGATCGCAGGGATCGTAGCCCGGATTGAGCCAAGCGAAATCCGGGAGCGGCCTCTCGATACCGCAATGCCTTTCGCTACCGCAATGCCTCCGGATAAGGCAACGCCGCCCCCGGGTTTCGCGGAGCCTGTCATCGGGCCCGCCAAAGGCGGGCCCCGTTGGCTCAACCCGGGCTACGATCGGGAGAACGACAGACTCGCAACTCATCGGGCGATTCCTGGACGATCGAACGCCCGATCCAAGCCGATCAGGAGCCTTGACGCAACCGGGCCAGGACCTTGAGCCCGGCATAACCGTCAGCCGGAGCCAGGCCAACTTTTGTCTGGAAACCACGCACCGCACGCTGGGTGTCGCGACCAACCCGGCCGTCGGTGCCGTCGGTATTGAAGCCGAGCGTCGTTAGGCGCTGCTGCAATTCCTGCACTTCGGCAAGCGTCATCAACCGTTCGCTGTCGGGGAACGGATGGGCGAATGGACCGTCGCCGCGGATGCGGTCGGCGAGATGCACGACAGCGAGGGCGTAGGAAAATGCCGGGTTATAGCTCATTACGGCGGAAAAATTCTGTCCGATCAGAAACGCCGGGCCACCCTCTACCGGTACGGTCAGCTTGGCTCTGTTGTCCGGGCGGGCAAAGGCAGCGCCGTCGGCGCGCGCGATCCCGCGTTCGCGCCATGCCGCATAGGTACGATGGGCGTGGTCGCGGCCATGCCGGTTCGGCAGTGTAACCTCGCAACCCCAGGCTTCGCCGCGGCGGTATTTGCCGCGCTCAACGAGGAAGCGTGCGGTGCCGGCGAGCGCGTCGTCCGGGGCGCCGTAGGGCGAGATACGGTCGTTGTGGTCGAAATCGACGCCCATGTGCAGCCACACCTCGGGCATCCATTGCGTATGGCCCATGGCGCCGGCCCAGGAGCCGATCATCTCCTTCGGTTCAGCCCAGCCCCGCTCGATGATGACAAGGGCGTTGAGCAACTCGGCTTCCCAGTAGCTGCGGCGGCGCGGCTCGCCCCAGGCGAGCGCCGCGAGCGCCGGGATCACCGGGCGCATGTATTTGTGATTGTCGATGACCTCGCCGTAACTCGACTCGATTCCCCACACCGCGAGCATGGTAAAACGATCGACGCCGTACTCCTTTTCGATGCGCGCGAGAAGCGGCGCGTAGTCCTTGGCGCGCGCCTCGCCGGTGATGATGCGCCAATCGGACACACGGCGGTTGATATATTGCCACAGGGCTTCGTTGAATTCCGGCTGCGAACGGATCTCCGCGTACACGCTCGTATCGGGCTTGATCGATCCCAGGACCCGCGCATAGGTCGCCGCCGACACGCCGCGCGCCGCCGCCCTGGCGCGAAAGGCCTCGCGCCACGCCTCGAAGGAACGGTTTGCGCTCCGGGCGCCGACATCAAACGGGATCGCCGCAGCGACGCTTGCTCCGATGAGCGCGCGCATCAGAAAGGCGCGGCGGCTGATGGTCGACCAGAGGCGGTGGTTGGTCACGATGCTTAAACCTTGAGCTCGAGGTCTTCCCCTCTGCCGCCATTTCGCAAATGTTGGCCTGCAAATGCAAGCCAATCGGCCCTGACCAGGTGCGACAGACATGCACCGTGCGGCCTGATCCTGCACGGCGGATTACCGAAGTTTAATCCACCGTCCTGCGGGGCAAGACGCGGAGTTATCATCGGTCCGGCCGAAGGCCGGACCTGTGGCTACTGCGCCCTATCCGGCGCAAGCCCTGTGGAATGCGCGAATAACGAAATAAAAAATGGCCGAGCGTTATCGAATCAGCGTACACGCCATGATTAAAGGAATTATGTGGCCGGTCACGCGCCCGCAAAACTTGTCCCCGCAGGCGGGGAGCGGTGATCCAGCAGCCACGGCGATGCTGGGGAATAGTGGGTTTCCGCTCCGCGCCTGCACGGGCGTAAGCTTCGCGGAAATAGTACCATGGCGCGTGCAATATTGGTTCATTTCACCGAAATCACGCTCTAATCTTGAATTGGATGGGAAGAAATGCCGGATTTTGACGTTGAGGCTTTCATCACCAAGCTTGATGGCATGGGCATGAAACTGACCGCGGTTCCGCTTGCCAACGGCAAGCTGCGTGTCAATCGATGGTGCATGTTGAATGCGACCGAACATGCGCAGCAGATCCAGGAGCTTTGGACCGCGCAGATCGGGGATGACCAGGAACGCGTCGACATTCTGGCCGCGCATCTGGCCACGGCGGCGCCCCGGGAAGCGAGCACCTGCATCAGCTCCGGCTCATGGCAAATCGGTTCGCAATCGGCGGCGGTGCTCGATGCTGCGACCGGGCCAGCTGCCGCGGCAGATTCATGCAACGCCGCCCGCTCGCATTGCGATGAACCCTTGCACGAGCCGCCGGGAGCTCAAGTGGCGACGATCGTTCCGACCGTTGCGCCGTCGCCTCCAACTGCGGCTCCGCAACGGGGCGAAGAAAAGCCTGCGCCAATACTTGCTAGGATACTTAAGGTATCCGCGTATCGTCGGCCGTAGCGACCATTAAATCGGGTGTGTGCCGACCCTTCAGCAAGCGTAGGGGCGCAATAAGCGCAGCGCATTGCGCCGCATGTCTATTGCACGCCGCAAGCGCAGCGTATTGCGCCGCCTCATCACGACACGGCCGCCTCGGCACGTCGCTCGCGTTTCGCCCGAGAAGGCGCAATGCGCTGCGCTTATTGCGCCCTACGTCCCTACGTCCCTTAAGCTGAGCCTTAGTCAGCCAGTGAGCGTAGGGCGCAATAAGCGCAGCGCATT
>Ga0126384_10002437_pt1 | contig 11277 bp, 6 predicted proteins | sample PanSoiMetPlot_36_FD_92543 | JGI IMG/M metagenome (GOLD analysis project Ga0126384, IMG submission 92543) | Tropical forest soil microbial communities from Panama - MetaG Plot_36 | ecosystem: Environmental > Terrestrial > Soil > Tropical forest > Bulk soil | place: Panama | collected 2016-02-17 | reverse complement strand
GCTGCAGCCTCCCGAAGCGGAAAGGTTTTGACAACGTTGCTCGCTACTACCCCCTGTGCGACTGTCTCGAACAGAGATTTTGCTGCGGCGTCGATTTCGCGTCGGTTCGACAAGTAATGCGAAAGCGCAGGACGCGTGATAATGAGAGACCCGCGAGCGCCCAGGTCTTTGATGAGGTCGATCGGATCAGGAACGCCTGACGCCTGACCGTAAGCTGCGCACATACCGACCAGCCGCAGGCAGTCGAGTGACCTTTGCAGCGTGTCCTTACCGATCGACTCGTAGACCACGTCTACGCCTTTTCCGTCCGTAATCTTTCGGGTGACAGCGACGAAGTCGTCGGTCGAGTAATTTATAACGTGATGACAACCGAGATTTCGAGCGATCTCAGCCTTCGCGTCGGTACTAACGGTACCGATCACAGTGGCTCCGAGATGCCGCGCCCAAGGACAAAGGATATGACCCATGCCGCCGGCAGCTGCATGGATCAGAACATAATCTCCCGGCTGCACCTTGTGCGTTCGATGCAGCAGATACTGAGCGGTCATCCCTTTCAGGATTAGTCCTGCCAGTTGAACGTCATCCAATGGCAAGTCCTTTGGGACCTTAATCAACTTGTCAGCCGGGTAAAGGCGCTCCTGACTGTAGGCGCCGAACGGGGGAAGGCAGGTGCAAACTCGTTCGCCGACGGCGAACCCGGTGACGCCAGGACCCAACTCTTCGATCTTGCCAACCCCTTCGAAACCGAGGACAACCGGCAGATCGCCGACGATTATCGGGTGCGGGATACCTGCTCGGTGGTACGTATCAGCGAAATTAACGCCTACAGCCGTGCTGCGAAGACGTACCTGGCCACGTTCGGGAACCCCGACCTTGATCTCCTCCCACACGAAGTTATCGGGTGGGCCTTTCTTGTAGATTATCGCCGCCATTCCCATGATGCGTTCTCCTGCTACAGCGCATTAATGCGGCGAGGATGGCAATTGTCTCGCGCGAACAGTTCGGCCCATGCCGAACTGTTTACAATTGATATGCTTACGGTATCAGCGGTACGGTGAAGGATGGTCGCGGCGGCAAATCTGGTGGAGGTGGCCGCTCTCGTGGGTGATACTGCGCGAGCGACGATGCTTAACGCCCTTATGGGCGGCCAGATGCTGACGGCCACCGAACTTGCTTACTGCGCCAATGTCTCTCGCGCGACGGCGAGCGGCCACCTGAGCAAGCTGGTTGCCGCGCGGCTTTTGACGGTCACTCGCGAGCGCCGCTTCAGCTATTATCGGATCGCATCCCCGCGAGTCGCGACAATGCTGGAGAGCATCAAGGTCGTCGCCGCCATGGAGGTGCCACCGCGCCGTGAGCCGCGATCAGCAAGCGACGACGCACTCCGGTTTGCCCGAAGTTGCTACGATCACCTGGCTGGCCAGGTTGGAGTCGCTGTTACCGATGCACTTGTGGCCATGGGACACATCGTACTCACCGATGAAGGCGGTGAAGTCACGTCGTCGGGCGAGCGTTTCTTTTCAACGTTTGGCGTCGATTTGAGGCCGCGGACTCGACGAATTTTCTGCCAGCCTTGTCTCGACTGGAGCGAGCGTCGTTATCACCTCAAGGGACTCGTCGGGGCTCGGATTCTGGATCGTCTATTGGAGCTCGGATGGCTCAAATGTGTGTCGGACAGCCGTGCACTTCAACTAACGCCGTCTGGAAGGGCGGGCTTGTCCGAAATCTTCCAGATCGAGGCGGGCCGAAAGTTAGTTCCGCGTAAGCAGCGCCCTGCTGTCGCGGACGCTTTGCGCCAGACATTTTAGGAGCTTGCTCTGCAGGGGGCTAATGACCGATCGATGGCCGACTCAAGTTCTCCAAAATCTCGCGCATTGCGTCGAGTTGTGCGCCGAAGCCCGCCCAGTCGCCGGATTTCAATCGTTCGATTGCTTGATGGAAATGATCAAGGGCCTCGCGCGCCTGTTCAGCTGAAGGGGCCGCCGGCGGCGCGCGCATTGAGGCACTTGGAGCGGTGCCGCTCTCGAAGAGCGCCGATAATGCCTCGGCAAGCGTCTCCTTCATGACTACGCGATCGGCATAGGCTGCTATCACGCGCTTGAGTTCCGGCAATTGCCCCTCCGCCGCCCGCAAATAAAGTGGCGATACATAGAGAATCGAGTTCTCGATTGGAATCACAAGCAAGTTCCCGCGGATCACCCGTGAACCCATTTGGTTCCACAACGTGAGTTGTTGGGAGATTTCGGTATTCTGATTGATCAGCGCCTCAATTTGGAACGGACCGTAGACGAGCTTATCTTTAGGAAACTCGTAGACAATCAACTTGCCGTAGTCGGGTGGATCGCAGCGCGCAGCTAGCCATGCGATCATGTTGTCGCGGCGGCTCGGCACCATCGGGAGCATGAGGAAGAACTCAGCCTGCGCCTCCCCCGGCAGCCGCATGACAATGTAATAAGGGGCCATCAGGGTCGTACCGCCGTCGGTAGGCTCACGTGGGGATTGCCAAAGATCCTCGCGGTTATAAAAAACGTCAGCCGCCTCCATGTGGTAGGCTTGATAGATCTGCGCCTGAATTCGGAAGAGGTCCTCGGGGTAGCGGATGTGCGTCTGCAAATCCGGCGGCATGGCTGCGAACGGCTTGAACAGGCCTGGGAAAATTCGCTGGTACGTCCTGGCGATCGGGTCAGCTGCGTCGATGAGATAAAAGTCGACAGTCCCGTTGTAGGCATCAATGACGATCTTCACCGAATTGCGAATGTAGTTCAGACCGAGCTTTTGCACCGGCTGTGCGTAAGGAAAATAGTCGCTCGTCGTATAAGCGTCCTGTATCCAGTACAGCTTGCCTCCGCTGATCACCAGATAAGGATCGTGGTCGAGGCGGAGGAATGGGGTAATCGTGCGCACCTGTTCCTGGATGTCACGGCGAATCATGATGCGACTGTCGTCGGTGATGTAGCTCGAAAGCAGCAGGTTTATGTCACCGAAGTGCCAAGCAAAGAGGTTTTTCCGAAAGATCCCACCGATAGGAATACCGCCCGTGCCGTCATAAGCCGCGTAGATATTGTCTTTGCCCTTCGGATAGTCGAACTCGGGCGTGCTTCCTCTGACGATGACGTAACTATTGGTTTCTTCCCCGTAGTAGATGCGCGGCTCGCGAATCTCGGGACCACCAGTCGAAACCGGCGGAATATCGCGCAGATAAAACACCGGTAGTCCATCCGCAGTCTTGCGGGTAACCGGGCCCATGACCACACCGTTGCCGTGAGTGAAAAGTACACGGGTGTTTACCCATGTTTGTGCGTTCGGCGGCAGCAATGAAGATTTAAGCTCGCGGGCCGAGAGCATCACGCTTTGGTACGCACCGTCGAGCCAATAGCGGTCGATGTCTACGTCATGGAATTTATAATAAGTGCGGATTTCTTGCAGTTGTATGTAGGCATCCATCAGCGGCTGCCAATCCCACAGCCGTATGTTGTCGATGGTTGCCTTGTTGGCCTCGATTGTCTTGAGCGTGAGGTCTTGTTCGGCCGGGAAAGGCTTCGCCGTGATCTGATGGAGATTGTAGGCCTGCTGGGTCAGCGCGATGTTGCGTTGGATGTAAGGCCTCTCCAGTTCCAGCTCGTTCGGTTTGACGAATACGCGCTTGAATAATCCTGGAATCACGCTCGACAGCAGGAAGGAGCCACCGAAGACGAGCACTATCGCTGCTATTGGAATTCGGTAGGTACGTGCCCTGACGTTCACCCACGTGGCGAATGTTGCAACGATCGAAAGCCCAACCAGCAGCCAGAGAACGGGCAGCCCCACATAGATGTCGGTGTAGCTCGCGCCGACCACCACCCCGTTGTCGCCATAGAGCAGCAGATAGCGGTCGAGACCGTAGGACCACGCCTTAACTGCAAATAACAGGCCGAGCAGCACAGAGCCGTGTGCGATTGCTGTCGGCGACATCGACCGGCGCTGAACTGTATACACGATGCCGCCGTGCACCCAATAAATCGCTCCAGCAAAAACCGCGCTCAAAAAGAGTGTGAGAAGCATCCAATTCTTGATGGCGATATAAGCGGGCAATGCAAACAGGTAGAAGCCGATGTCCTTGTTATAGAGTGGGTCGCTCGCACCATAGGGCGCCTGATAGAGGAACTGGAGGAGGACGCGCCAATTGTCGACCTCTCCCCAGGCGACAAGCGCGGCGAGGACACAGGCGCCAAAGATGATTACGCCAGGCCACGGCAGTTTATAGCGCGTGAATTCCAAAACCTCGGGCAAGGTCGAAACGCCCGTCGGTCTCGACTCAAACTCGGTGCGGTGCTGCGGCCACTCAGACTGGGCGAAGCGGAACGCAAGCGATCCATTCACCAAAAGAATTATGGCGGTCGTGATGAAGACGGCGATGAATACTTCGGCTTCGGCCACGATGATCGTGCGGAAAATGCTAAAATAGCCGATTGCGGAAAACCACAGCCAATCGACCAAGAAGCCAGCGGTGGGGCTCAGCAGAACAAAGCAGATCCAAAAGATAATGACGGCAACGAGGAGCGCGCGTAGCGCGGTTTGCCACTGGCCACGCCGTCGGGGTCCGGGAATTTGCATCGTCATAATTTAATGATAGCAGAAGCGATCTACGGTCATTGCCCTATTAGTGGCTTGGATCCCGATGGTCGCTGCTCGTAGCTGCAGACGTGGGCGAATGAGGGAGCGTGATGTCCGCTATTGGCCCAAGCGGACATCCGCAGGTGCATCGCATATGTCCGCTTTTAGGGGGTAAAGCAGACATGCCGTTTTGCACTGCATACGTCTGCTTTTGACCCAAAGCGGACATTGCGCGCCTCCCCGACCTAGAAAGGGAATACTGGTGCACCCGAGTGAGCCGAATTGTATTTTTTGCGCTTGGTCATCCCTGATCCTGCCGCATTACCTCCCGAAACTTTTCCGACCTGCAAACATCTAAATAGTCGTCTACACGCGTCTGCGGAGGCTACGTCATGACCACAAAAGTGGACTTTCTGCTCGTAGGCGGTGGACTTGCCAGTGCGACTGCTGCCGAAACGCTGAGGTTGGAAGGGGCAGATGGTTCGATCGCTATTTTATCGGCGGAAGAATATCCGCCATATCAACGTCCACCATTATCGACGCAGTTTTTACTCGGAACGCAGACCGAGGACCGATTGTCGATTTTCGACGACTCCTTTTACCACGAGCATTCGATCGATGTGGTCCTAGGCGCGCGTGCAGCGCACTTGGATGCTAATCACCATGTCATACGAACCGATCGAGCTGGCGAGTTTCAGTTTCGAAAATTGCTGATCGCTACCGGCGCGGCGCCGATACGCCTTCAAAGTCCCGGATCGACGTTGTCTGGAATACATTACTTACGCACACTAACCGATGCCCTCAACATCAGGTGCAGCGCCGAAACCGCCAGACGCGCTGTGGTTGTCGGCGGAAGTTTTCTGGCAATCGAACTTGCGGCGTCGCTCAGCGCGAGGGGAATTCACGTCACGCTAGTTGCGATGGAGGAGATCCTCCTTGATAAATTGCAGTCGCGATCCATCTCGGATTTCTTCAATCAGTACTACCGCCAACATGGGGTAGAGATTGTGGTTGGCGACGAGGTGATCGGGTTTTTGGGCGAAGAAAGAATCGAAGGTATCAGGACCCGGTCCGGGAAAATCTTGCCGTGCGATCTAGCGTTGGTCGCAACCGGGGTGGCGCCTGAGGTCGGATTCCTGCAGGGAAGCGGCATCGAAGTAAACGACGGTATCGTTGTTGATAGGTATCTTCAAACGAACCTGCCAGACATCTTCGCTGCCGGAGACGTGGCGAACTTCTTTGATCCAGTCTTTAACGTTCGCCGTCGCATAGAGCATTGGGATAATGCAATTAAGCAGGGGCGGCTGGCCGCGAAGAACATGCTCGGCCAACGCTCGCCGTATGACGAAGTGTCCTATTTCTTCTGTGATGTATTTGACATCACCTTTGATTTCTTCGGTTACCCAGAAATTGCCGACAAGAAGATTGCGCGTGGTTCTCTCGACGATCGGTCATTTGCTCTGTTCTATTTGAAAGAGGAGGTGCCTCGTGCGCTGTTTTCGCTGGACCGCCCAGCGCAGGAGACCAAAGCGGTTGAAGCGCTGATCCGCTATCGGGTCAATTTGCACGCGATGATGAGCAAGCTGAACGATCCGCAGTTTCGCCTTGAGCAGATACCAACGCAGAACATACTTGTCTTGCAAGGTGGCGGCGCACTCGGGGCGTTTGAATGCGGCGTCGTCAAGGCTCTCGAGGAGCGCAGCATTTATCCTGATATTGTGGCCGGAGTATCCATCGGCGCGTTCAATGCAGCGGTCATCGCCGGAAATCCCGACAATCCCGGTGCGGCGCTCGAGGACTTCTGGCATGACCTTGAGGTAGTAACGCCCGAAATACCCGATGGGACTATGAGACGTATAGTTTCATCGTGGATGAGCTTGGTTTTCGGATCTCCGAAATTCTTTCATCCAAAATGGTTCAATCCGCTGTGGGGGCCCAACCAACTTCCTCTTAATTGGACCAGTTTCTACGATCCTTCGCCGGTCCGCGAGCTGCTGGCTAAATACACGGATTTCAGCCGACTGAGATCAAGCCCGGTTCGATTGATCGTCAGCGCGGTGAACGTAGAGACAGCGCAGCTTGAGATCTTCGACAGTTATGTAGATGACCTCACGCCTGATCACATTTTGGCCAGTGGCAGTCTTCCACCGGGATTCCCGTGGACAACGATTAACGGCCGACATTATTGGGATGGCGGAATTGTGAGCAACTCGCCATTGGAGGACGTGATCGAGCGGTGCGGGGCAGCTGGAAAGCGCGTGTTCATCGTCGATCTCTTTCCGGGCAGAAAGGAATTGCCGGCGAACATCGTTGAAGTCATGTTTCGGCGAGACGAGATCGTCTACTCGGAACGTATTCGAAATGATGAACGCACCCGAAACGTCATGCATGACTTCCGAAGGCTAGTGGACGACATCCTGGTCGATGTTTCGCCAGAGAAGCTTATGCAAATCAAACAAAGACCCCGGTATATTCAATTGATGGGCGACATCGCGCCAACAATTATCACGCGCGTTGTTCGCGAAATGGCAGAAGACGAGCCCTTGTCGAAAGACTACGATTTTTCGGCGTTGTCGATCGAACAGCATAAGCAAAGGGGATATAGCGCGACGCTGGGCGCGCTCGAGGGTCTGGTGACAAATAATAGAAGTTAGAAAATTCGAGAGGTAGCTTCTCCAGGGTCTTTGGGTTGCTTAGGAGATCGCCTCTGTCAGGTTGAGCCTCCACCTGCCTGGCCCAAGCCTGAGCATCCCTGAGCGTGTGGAATGATCTAGATAGGTACGGACTGCCCAATCTCCTTACTTAAGCTTGCCATTTACTCCCTCTCTTCCGAATCGTAGCCATGAGAGCCCTCTAGCCTGTGACTGTACTGTGAAAGCTGAGTCTTCGGACTACCTTGAGAAGATTCTTCAGTAGCGCGCTACCCATTACTCATAGAGATTCTAGGGGGGATACTGATGGCTCAGATGGTGGGCGCTGTAGGGTTTGAACCTACGACCTCTCCCGTGTGAAGGGAACGCTCTCCCGCTGAGCTAAGCGCCCGGCCGTTGCGGACGGCGATATAAAGAATGCCTGTCGGGACGTGTCAAGCGGAGGCGATTGCGATCCTGCTAGTTGCGTGTTTTCGGATCGCGCCGCGATAGACGGGAGGCGTGTGTCTGCAATGCCCGGATGCGATCGGCCAAATTGCCGTTGTCGGGCGGCTCCGTCAGTTGGACCTTGGCCGTGCTGACCGCCGGCGCCGCGCTGCTGCTCGATCCAGAGGAGGTTTCGGCGGCCAAGAGGTTGTCGATCGGTGAATCCGGTCCCTCGAGTGCGGACGCCAGCCTTGCAACCTCCGCCGCGACATCATTGATGCGCTCGCGCAGAAGCGCATTCTCGACCCGCTCGGAGGCCCAGTTCTCCTCCGTTTCGCGCTTGATCGAGCCAAGGTCGCGGGCAAAGCGGTCGCGCTCATCTTTGGCATGAGTAAGCGCTGCCTGCAGTTGCGTGTTTTCGGTTCTGAGGTTTTGCGTTGCCGAGCTCGAACGACCTTCCAGCTCGATGATGGCGGTGCGCAGATCGCTTTCAACCTTGCGCGCGGATTCCATTTCCTGCCGGAGATGCTTGAGTTCAAATTCGCTCTGATTGAGCAGCCGGGACTGTTCGGTCAGGCGGTTTTCCAGATCCTGCGCGCGCTGGCCGAGGATTTCCGCTTCCTTGCTCTCCACCAGCAACTGCTGCTCGAGTTCGCCGACGCGACGGCCGAGCTTCTCGACTCTCCCGCGCTCTTCGGTCAATTCGCGAGTTGAAGCTTTCAGTTCGATCCGCTCGGCATCCCGACGGTCTTCCAAGGTCTTCAGCTCGAAGCCCGCACCGTCCAGCCGCTCTTTCAGGGCGTCCACCTGGGTCTTGAGCGCAATGATCTCGATCTTCTGCGAATCGGCGAGCGTCGAAGTTTCGTTCAGTTCGCCCATCATCTTGGCTAGCTCGGATTCCTTGTCGGACAAGGAACGTTGCGCTTCGTGCATCGCGCTGGTCTTGACCAGAAACTCTTCCTCGGTCGCACGAAGTTGCTCGCGCAGATTCTTGTCCCTCGCTTCAAGAGCGAAAATGGTTGCGGCCTTTTCTCCGAGTTCCACCTTGAGACGATTGATGGCGTCGCCCTTCTTGCCGAGTTCGGCAAGCTGGCTCGTGCTTTTGGTCTTGAGTTGCTCGACACTCATTTCCAGTCGACGCGTCGACATGGCGAACTCGGCACGCAGCTGATCTTTGTCCGCCTGAATTTCGGCCATCGACAGCGGCGCGGCTGCCTCGAGCCGACGCACTGTCAAACGCACGGCGCGCGTATGGACGAGAGGAACGACAACGAGCCCGACTAGAGCTGCGACAAGAAATCCAATGCCGAAAAACATGATCGGCTCAATCATAAAAGGTAGGCCTCCGGTTCATCTGCGCTCGGTGAATCAGGGAATCGCCAGTCAACTCCCGACGGCGCCGGAGACTATCCTAGATCCGGCCGGCCGTCGCGGTACAAAAAGTGCAGGCGATTACGTCGAAATAGTAAACGCGCGGCTGTCAGAAAGGATTCCAGGTCGGCCGCGGGGTGAACTTGAGGTAGCCGATATTGGCCCCTAGCCGTAACCCTACGCCCGAACGGATCGGCACTACGATGATGTTGCCGGAGGCGAGCGCGGTCATGCCGAACCCACCGACGAAATAGGCGGACCCGTCAATGCCAGCAAATCGTTGATAGATCGCATCGGTGGCCGGCAGGTTGTAAACCAGCATCATCGTGCGAGCGCCTTCGGCGCCCGCGTCGAAACCGGCGGAAGGCCCTTCCCAGAACACGCGGCGATCGCCCGCATTCTTCGTGTACAGCTTGCCGTCGCCGTATCGCAGACCCACGACAAAGGCACCGCCGCCCTCCTGCCCAAGCACATAGCCATTCGGCTGGCCCCAGCGGCCGACCGCAGTTTCGACGATCTGAGCGAGGCCGCGCGATACTGTGCCAAAGAATCGATGGCCCTCCCGGACCAGTTCACCTGGCGTGAATGAGCCGCCTTGGGGCGGTGGCGGGTTCTGGGCCACCGCATATTGTCCGCTGGTGAGCACGACGGAGATTGTCAGGGCGGCTAGGCGCAATGTCGCGCGCATTCGTTTGCTCCATAGGATAGTGAGGTCGAAAGTCCGGGTTGACCGGACGCTCACGCCGACCGCGCTAAAGTCGCGACAATAGGCTCGTCCCCGAATCGTCTATCGTCGCCAACAACTATGACTGCAGCACGGCAGGAACGGAAGACGCCCTTATTGTTGCGTCGACTATTGGCCAGGGGTATGGCTACCTTCCCAACCAGGGGTTCCTAGTCGGCGGCTACCTGTGCGTCGCCCCAGATCGGCCCGCATCTCCCCAGGCAATGAAGGCCGGCACCCGAAAGTGTTCGGCAGCGCGGCCGTACTCCAAGGGCTGGCCCTGCGGGGTTTTTACGGCGCCGCCGGCGGCAACGACAAGCGCCTGGCCGGCGGCCACATCCCATTCGCAAGTTGTTGCGAGGCGTGGATAGACATCGGCTGTGCCTTCCGCGATCTGGCAGAACTTGATTGCGGAGCCGCTAGCGGTTCGCTCGATTGGACCAAGTGAGGCGAGAAAAGAGTCGGTTGCCGTGTCGAAATGCGATCGGCTCACGGCGGCCACGGGCCGTTCCAGCGGCCAAATTCGGGTGCGGATGGGCTGAGCCTGATCAGCTCCATTTTTTAGTAGTCGAAAACGCTCGGCCTTTTCGCCAACAATGCCGCGCCAAACCTGGCCGCGCCTCGGCGCGGCGATGATGCCCGCAATCGGCACCCCGTGGGTGACGATAGCGAGATTGACGGTGAATTCATCACGGCCGGCAAGGAACTCACGCGTGCCGTCGAGGGGATCCACGATCAGGAAGCTTCCATCGAGACGACCGCGATTCTGGTCCGCAGATTCCTCGGAGACAACCGGAATGCCGGGCAAAAGTCGGCCAATGCCCTCGACGATTAGCGCTTCGGATGCCTCATCGGCCGCTGTCACAGGTGAATGATCCACTTTCATCCGCGGCAACAGCTCTTCCTGTGAAAGCTCGTTTATTTTGGCGCAAGCGCGCGCCACGATTGCAGTCAGATCGTCCAGAATCTCAGCCGCCCTGGCGGGCAGAATTTCCGAAGCCGACGCCAAAATCCCACGTCCTTTTGTTGCCTTGGCTGTGCCGTGGGTGCGGTGTATCAACCGCGGCACGTCGGCGCGACTCCGATTCGCCGATTGCGGTCAGCCTGCATGCCCAGCGGAGACTAGTCTATGTCCGAATCAATCGAAGCGCTCGATCTTGCGGCCCTCCTATGCTCGCGTGTGTGCCATGACCTCATAAGCCCGGTCGGCGCCATTGTGAACGGGATCGAGGTCCTAGAGGAGGAGAAGGACGAGGCGACCAAGGAATTCGCGCTCGACCTTATCAAGAAGAGTGCCGCCACGGCGTCTGCTAAACTTCAGTTTTGCCGCATTGCGTTCGGGGCGGCTGGCTCGGCGGGAGCCCAGATCGACCTCGGCGATGCCGAAAAGATTGCGCGCGGCCTTCTGGAGGATGACAAAACGAAAATCGCCTGGAATTTGACGCGCGCATTATTGGCTAAGAACCTGGTCAAATTACTGCTGAATATGCTTGTCATCGCTGGTCAGGCGAT
>Ga0126384_10002436_pt1 | contig 11278 bp, 9 predicted proteins | sample PanSoiMetPlot_36_FD_92543 | JGI IMG/M metagenome (GOLD analysis project Ga0126384, IMG submission 92543) | Tropical forest soil microbial communities from Panama - MetaG Plot_36 | ecosystem: Environmental > Terrestrial > Soil > Tropical forest > Bulk soil | place: Panama | collected 2016-02-17 | reverse complement strand
TGATTCGGGCGCTGTACGTGGTGCGCAATCCGGACAAGTTGCTGCATTTAGCGGCGGTGCCGCCTCCGCACGAGAGCGGTCGAGGATGAGCAAGCGGTCTTAATTCGAGTTGCGGCAAGGCGCCGCGCGAGCTTCGGGTGAGCGTTGACAAGGTAGCGATCAGGAGAGTCCGAGCTATGCCGAAAACCACCCAGGTCCAGATCTCCCAGCTCCTCAGGAAGGTCCCTCCGACCGTGCGCCCTACGGTTACTGCAGCGCGGCGGATGGTAAGAAACCTTGCTCCAGTCGCCGAGGAAATAATCTGTATGAGCCGGCCCCCGCGTTTCCCGCAATACATGTGGAAGCTCCTCCTCTACGCTATGGACGGTGCGACCGTCCTTGGAATCGGGACCTTCCCCAGGCATTCAACCCTCTTCTTCTACCGTGGCCGAGAGTTGGACGACGGGAGTGGACTCCTCCAAGGCGGTGGAAAAGAGAGCCGGTTCATCACGCTGCGCTCCCCAGCCGACGCGGAGCTGCCGGCAGTCAAAAAGCTGGTGCGGAAGGCGTTCAAACTCGGCGGCGCCAGGATGTCAGGCCGATAAGATACCGGCGCGCTGGGAGCGCTCGGGGCAAAGAGCGATCCGCTCCATCAAACCATTAGGCTTTAGCGTGAAGGTCAAACGGGAGCGTCCTGCGTCCTCACCCGTTTGAAGATTTCGGCGACTCTGCTGTCCGTCCTCATGCTGGGAGTGTCCAGCCCAGTCCCGCGAGCGCGAAGGCTCCCAGCCACAGCAACGCGGCGGGCCCTTCGGGGCGGGCGCACATTTCGAACAGGAGCGCCGCTAACAACGCCACTCAGCGGGGTTCGCTTTACGTCTCTACCTTGTCTTTGCCGAGCCACCGGAATGACAGGTGCCGGAAGGTTCTACGCCGTCCAACGAGCAGCTACCTCGGCACCGGGCTCGGCGGGCCGCGGAAGCGCGCTCGCTGGTAGCCAATCCAGTAAAGGCTGAGCACCACCAAACAGGCAGCAAAGGTGTATCCCGAGAGCTCGTTGGGAGGGAGCACGAACACCACGGAGATGAATGCTATCCATCCGATCGCCAGAACGTTCACTGCCATGGACCATCGACCCAGGTCCCAGGGACCTCGCGCGCTCCATTTCCCAGAGTGGCGAGCTCGAGCGCCGAGCGCGATGGGCAACGCATAGGACGCGTAGAGCGCCAAGGTGCTCAACGCCACCATTGCTGAATAGGCCTCTGCCCACACGGCCACCAGCCCTGCCGCGGCAGCGCAGACCCAAACTGCCCAGTGGGGACTCAGAAACCGCGGCGAAACTCGCCCGAGGTATCGCCACCCGGGCACACCCGCATCTCTGGCGAAGGCGAAGAGCATGCGCGAATTGGAGGTGAGCGACGACAAGCCGCAGAACCACATCGCGCCCATCGCCAACCAAACCAGCCCTCCTCCCAATCGACTTCCCAGAGCGCTGCGAAGCACCTCGATGAATGGGTTCTCCGATCGAGCGACCGCCGCGAGGTCACCAATCGCCAGCGTCACCACCACCAGGAGCGCGTACCCCGCCAAACCGCTGATCGCGACCGACAAGAAGACTCCCCACGGGGCGTTGCGCGTAGGGTCCACGGTCTCTTCAGTGACATGGGCGCTGGCGTCGAATCCAGTGAAGGTCCATTGCGCTTGCAGCAGGCCGACCAAAAAGCCGTAGAGGTAAGGTCTCGGCTCGGTCGAGAACGCGGTGAACAGAAAAGACGGAGAGCGCAACGGGGCGAAAGCGCTGAGCATCAACACCAAAACTGCGACGCCGATAAGGTGATACCAAGCCGAGAACCAATTCAAGAGCGCAACTGCGCGAACACCGATGTGATTGAGAACCGCGTGCGAAAAAAGAATCACTGCATACAGCGACAAGAGATCCGCTCGATCTGCCGGAAGGCCAATCATCGGGGCTAGAAAGAGAGCCAGGCCATAGTCCACGCCCGCTGTGATCGACACCTGACCAATCCAATTGAGCCAGGCGGTGAAGAATCCCCACCCAGGGCCGCCGAAAATGGCCGACCAGTGGTACAGCGCTCCGGCAGTCGGGTACGCCGAAGAGAGCTGCGCGAGGCTCGCGGCGACGGGAAGAGTCATCAGCGTCACCAGAGGCCAACCAATGCCCATCACCATCGGTCCGCCTTGCTTCAACCCGTAGCCGTAGAGGGTGACTGCCCCGGTAAGCACTGAGATGATCGAAAATGAGAGGGCGAAATTGGAGAACCCTCCCATCTCGCGCAGCAGCTGCTGCACATAGCCGAGCCGCCGAAGGTGGTCTTCATCTTCCAGCTGCTGTTGTCGATCGCCCTTGCGCCGAGGACGGATCATTGGCGCGCAACTCTATCCAGTGTCGGATTCGACGAAACGCGAAAATGAACCTTTCTGGGCCGCCAAGCGCCTGATTTCGTAAGCATTTCCCCAAAAATCCGGTCTCAAGACCGGATTTCAGGCAATTCCGCAGTGAAACCAAGCACCTGCGAGGTTCAAACGGGCCAATTTCACATCCGCTAAAGCTAAGTCAAAAGCAGGTCAGAGACTCTTATGATGTCCGCGTCGCGGATCTCCGAACTTCAATGCAGTGGCCCAAAGTCCACCTGCCTTGCGAACGTCTTTCGCGTCTAGATGCTTTGGCCGATGAAAGCCATCACCGTGGAGCCGATGAAGCGTGGATCGCTCCGTTTGGAAGAGATTCCGGAGCCCGATCTTCGCGATGGGACCGTGTTGGTCGAGGGCATCGCGGTCGGCGTCTGTGGAACGGACGTCGAGATCGCTGAAGGGAAGTATGGGTGGGCCCCCGAGGGTCGGACGCGCCTCGTTCTCGGGCACGAATCGCTCGGCCGTGTGATCGATCCCGGGCCTGCGGCTTCGCTGGAGCGGGGCGATCTTGTCGTCGGAATCGTCCGCCGACCCGACCCAGTACCATGTCCGAACTGCGCAGTCGGGGAGTGGGACATGTGTCGCAACGGCCGGTACACCGAGCGCGGGATCAAACAGCGAGATGGTTACATGTCGGAACGCTGGAGGATCGAGCCTGAGTACGTGATCAAGCTGGATCGTTCGCTCGGGCTTCTCGGCGTTTTGCTCGAGCCCGCGACGGTGGTCGCGAAGGCTGTCGAGCAGGTCGTGGCCGTGGGACTACGTGCATTCTGGGAACCGCAGAACGTTTTGGTGACGGGGGCCGGTCCCATCGGTCTGCTCGCCGCGCTGGCCGTGAGTCAACGGGGACTCGATGTTCACGTCCTTGATCGTCTCGAGTCCGGTCCAAAGCCGGAGCTCGTGCGCGCGCTGGGCGCGACATACCATACCGGCTCGGTCGCCACGCTCGGGTTCGAACCGGACGTGATCATCGAATGCACTGGCGTTGGTTCAGTGATCCTCGATTCAACCAAAGCGCTGGCAGCCGGTGGGATTCTTTGCCTCACGGGCGTCGGCAGCGGCGGTGCCGCCGGATCTGGACCCACGGCGGACCTCGCGGCGGCCGTAGTACTCAAGAACAATGTGGTGATCGGAAGCGTCAATGCCAATCGGCGGCATTGGTACAGGGCTGCGGAGGCCCTGCGCCGAGCTGACCCATCCTGGTTGGCGTCTCTGATCACCCGGCGCGAGCACGCCGAGAATTACACCAAGGCCCTCGAGCGTAGGCCCGAGGACATCAAGGTTGTGCTTCAGTTCGCGGACGCTTGAGCGGACTGCGAAGGGGGGACCACATGCACTTCAAACGGACTGCGTTCCAGCGGTGTGTGCAGACAACCATCTCCTTGCTCGTGGCGCTCACGCCCGCGATGTCTGTTGCCGTCCCGTGTGAGGACTTGCTGAATCTGCAACTGCCGGACGCAACAATTACCTTGGCCGAATTGAATACCTCCGGCGAATTTGATCCCCCTCCTCCGGCCCCTCCGATCACCGGCCTTCCGCCTTTCTGCCGGGTCGTCGGCGTTGCCCAGCCCACGAACACCTCGATGATCGGCTTCGAGGTCTGGATGCCGACAGAGACCTGGAACAACAAATTCGAGGGCGTGGGTTCAGGCGGCTCGCTGGGAAGCATCGGCTACGCCGCTTTGGCAGATGGCCTCAACCACCGGTACTCGACGATGGCCAACGACAACGGCCACACCGGCTCGACGTGGGACTTCGCGCAGTTTCCGGAGAAGGTGATCGACTTCGGGTATCGCGCCCAGCATGTCACAACTCAGCTGGGCAAGTTGGTTACCGAAGGGTTCTACGACTCCGCGCCGGCGCATTCGTACTTCGTGGGCTGTTCGCAGGGAGGGCACCATGCGCTGATGGAGCTGCAGCGCTACCCCGAGGACTACGACGGCATCGTCGGCGGCGACCCGGCCAACTACTGGACGCATCTCATGACCGCCGAGCTCTTCAACAGCCTGCAGGCGTCGCTCGGCGATCCGGCCAAAGTGATCCCACCCGAAAAATTGCCGGTCATCACCCGGGCGGTCATTTTGGGGTGCGATGCGAAAGATGGGTTGGTCGACGGTTTGATTGTAGACCCGCGTCGCTGCACGTTCGATCCGAGCTCATTGCTCTGCCCAGGAGAGGAGGAGCCGACTTGCCTCACCGCGCCGCAAGTGGACACCGTCAGCCAAATCTATGCCGGGCCGCGCAATCCACGCACCGGAGAGCAAATCTTTCCCGGGGAACCCAACTCCAGCGAGGCGGTCAGCTGGCAGGGTCTGTGGGTAGGGGTTACCGTTCCGGGCGGCAGCTCCTACGAATTCTTCGTGCACGGCGTCTACGGCGACAACCCAAACTTCGACTACCACACCTTCGATTTCGATGCCGATCTTGCTTACACCGACTCGAAACCCGTCGCCGGTGAAACCTACGCTTCCGCCCTCAACGCAATCAACCCAGACATCAGCGCCTTCAGGGCGCGGCGTGGCAAGCTAATCATGTATCACGGTTTTTCAGATGGATTTATCACGCCGTATAACAGCATCGGCTATTACAACGACGTGGTCGCCACCCTCGGAAGAGGGAAAACGCCCCTGGAGGATGTGCAAGAGTTCGCTCGTCTGTTCATGGTCCCCGAAATGGGCCACTGCGCGGGCGGACCCGGGGCCACCACGTTCGACGCGCTCAACGCGTTGGAGCACTGGGTGGAGGACGGAATCGCCCCCGAGAGGATTCTCGCCGCTCATCTGAATCCGGATAGGACGGTCGCCTTCACCCGGCCACTCTGCCCCTATCCCGAGGAGGCTCGCTACCGGGGCCGGGGCAGCATTGACGACGCAGCGAACTTTGTGTGCCGCCACGTCGAGCTCCGGCCACTTCCGCTTGTCGATTCATTCGCGGGCGACGAGATTGACTCGACTTTGTGGAGCGTGCAGGCCACCGAGGGAACCGCGGCCGAAGGCGACGGGACGCTCACGCTTTCACCCGACCCGTTCACCGGAGCCTCGATAATTGTCGTCTCCAGCAACTCCCTCTATGACTTCACCGGTGGGCAAGCCACGGTCCAGGTCAATGAGGTCGTCGGCTTCGGCGGGGTCAACAACCTGTTTTCGATCCAGGTGGACGGGAACAATGCGCTGGAGTGGCGGTACGACAACGGAATGCTGCTTGGGAATTACTACGTTCGCGGCGCGCGCACCGCCGCGGTGTCCCTGCCGTATTCGGCCAGTCAACATGCGTTGTGGCGCATCCGTGAATACAACGGTGTCGTGTTGTGGGAGACTTCGCCCGATGGCTCGTCGTGGACTACACAGGGGACAGCCGCAACAGCCCGCCTGTTTTCACTTCAGTCGGTCAACGTGTTGCTAGCGGCTGATACCTTTGGAGACGGATCGCCTGACCCGGGGCGAGCGCGTTACTCCAATCTCAACGCTCAATAGAGCGTATCGCCTCAGCAGCGGCAGCGACCTTCGGCAAGCTCAACCTATCTCTCGCAATACCCGCTCGCGAAGTTGCTGCTCGCGCTTCTTTCCCCGCTCGATCGCCTTTTGCCGCTCGACCTCGCGCGTCCGTGGGGGTCCGTGCACCACCAGCCGGTCGAAGAGATCGAGGGTGATGGCGGTGATGTGATTCACCGCGTGCTCGCACGCAGCCTTGTTTGCCTTGGAGAACGACTTCAGGCCGGTCAGCTGCGCACGTACTGCAAGGCGGAGGCGCGGACTTCCTCCTGGGTGGCTGGCGGCTCGAAGTGATGGAGCGTTTTGATGTTGCGGCACATGGGGGAAGTATGCCCGACCGCCGCTCGCGGTGCACGCGGCGGTGCCGCCCACCCGCCTCGTCCCTGATCCCATTGAACCCAAGGTGCGTGCCGAGATCGTGAACGTGTTCGACGCCCCGGGGGAGCCTACCGAGACAGGGAAATGGCCAACCACAGCAAGCCCGGGCGCCGCGGGACTGTGTTTCATCCGGCGCAACAATGAATCAGCCAAGTGTTGCCAGCTTGCAACAGGGACCTTGCGACGTTGGTACTTTCCCTCACGTCGTTGCTGGATCGTTTCCTGCACCAGAGGCTCGAGAAAGATTCGGCGACTTCGGCCAGGGTTCTCGATGAAGACAATGAGCGCGGTAGTGCACGGAGCACGTATGAGCTACGCGGTTCGCAGTTGGGTGTATTGCGTCGCCCTGGGAATGGTGGCCTGCGGCGGAACAGGCGGGGGCACCTCCGGCACCACCTACCTGCTCTCGGTAACCCTGACGGGAACTGGCTCCGGCCGAGTCACCTCGAATCCGGTGGCCATCGATTGCGGCCTCAATTGTTCGGCTTCGCTCGAGTCGGGAACTAGCGCCACGCTCACCGCTGTGCCCGCGGCGGGCTCCGATTTCACCGGGTGGTCGGGCAGTTGCTCGGGCAGTAGCACGTGCACGCTGACCATCGACGCCGCCAAGACCGTGACGGCCCGATTTACTTCGAACCGAGTGGCTTTCATCTCCTATCGGAAGCTTGATGGGAGTGATGGGGCAAACGCCAACGGAACCAGCAACATCTGGCGCGTCAACGGTGATGGAACAGGGCTGATGGCCCTGACGACCGGTACTTCAATCGGCGCTCGCGTCAATGGGAACGGACCTGCGGCTACGAGGTTTTCGCCCGACGGGACCAGGATAGTGTTTCGATCCTCGCGCAAGCTGGACGGGACAGACGCTCCCAACATCAATGAAACAATGAACATTTGGCGGGTAAACCATGACGGCGCAGGCCTGATGCCGCTCACCAATGCGACTGCACTTGACGCCGACAGTTATGCGCCGCAGTGGTCCCCCGACGGAAGCAAGGTGGTGTTCCATTCGTTTCGGAAGATCGACGGGACCGACGCAGCGAATACCAATCTGGCCGCGAACATCTGGCAGGTCAATGCTGACGGTACCGGGTTGAGAATCATCACCAATACCACCGCGCTAGGTGCGAACAGCGCGTCCCCCCAGTGGTCTCCCGACGGCACCAAAGTGGTATTCAGCTCGGCGCGCAAGCTCGACGGCAGTGACGCCGCGAACCTCAATCGTACTTTCAACATCTGGCGCGCAAACGCCGATGGGACTGGATTGATGCCGCTTACGACGGCCACCGCAGCAAGCGCGGACAGCAGTTTTCCGCAATGGTCACCGGACGGGAGTCAGATCGTCTTCCAGTCTACGCGCAAGCTGGACGGCAGTGACGCGCCCAATCCCAACGGCACGTCCAACATCTGGCGGGTGAACGCCGATGGCACCGGGCTCAGGATCATTACCAACACCACCGCGATGAACTCGTACAGTCTCGCCCCGCAGTGGTCTCCCGACGGGTCGAAGGTTGTGTTCGAATCTGCTCGCAAGCTCGACGGGAGCGATTCGGCCAACGTCAATATGACCCTAAACGTGTGGCGATCGAACGCGGATGGCACGAGCCTCACGGCGCTCACCCGGCTTAGCGCCCCCAACGCACACAGCCTTGAGCCACGGGTGTCTCCCGATGGTACGAGGATCATTTTTTATTCCGCGCGAAAGCTGGACGGGACTGACGCGCCCAATCCAAACCTCACCTTGAACGTCTGGCGGATGAACGCGGATGGAACAGGCGCAATGCCGCTCACCAGCGCAGTTTCAAACGGCGCTTCCAGTTTTTCGCCGAGTCCCAGCCCATAGACGCGCAGCCAAGGGCGCTCTTGTCGAAGTGTGGCCAGGGCGGGACTCGAACCCGACACCCTCAGCCGTGCATACCATGGAGGCGCAGCAGAGCTTCTACGGCCTCCTTCGCTCGCTTTCGCGCCTCCTGCGGCGATAGCGCTTCTTCGGTTCCCAAGAGTTGGGACAGCATGGTGTCTCCCCACAACAGCGCCCTGAACTGCCGCGCCATCGTCGTCGGGTTACCGGGCCTCAGAAGCTTCGCCTTCTGAGCCTGCCGCAGAAAACGAGCGAGATTCTGTGTATTCGCTTCCTTCCCGAGCGCGTTCAAGGTGCGCACCACGTGAGGCGATCTGTGGGCTTCGAGCACCGCGAGTCGATACACGGCGACCACAGTGGGTTTCGTGAGTTCGGTCAGAAAGGAGGTGCCGTAAGCCTCCAAAGCAGAGCGAAGGGCTGGCATTTCCTGGACCGGCTCCAATGGGAGGGGCTGGCGAGCGCGCTCGCTCTTGAACCGAATGCAGTCCGCGAGCATCGCTTGTTTGTCCGCGTACAAGGCATACAGCTCACGCTTTGAAACCTTTGCGCGTGCGGCAATTTCCCGGGTGTTGGTTCCGGCATAGCCCTTTTCCATGAAGGTGGTGAAGGCCGCTTCGCGGATGCGCTGTTTAAGCGTTGGGTTGGATTTCGAGCTTGCAATGGTACCATATGGTACCAAACAACCTGGGATTTCCATAGCGCGTTGGTCACGTCGGCACCCTGACCACGACCGTGACCTTTGCCCTATGGAGCGCGACGGCCCGCGCGCTTAGTTACGGTACTATATGGTACCAAATCAAATCGATTCGGTCGTGCGGCTTCGGGGCGTGGCCAAGACCTACCGAGTAGGATCGGTCGACGTCGAGGCGCTTCGGGGCGTTACCCTGGACATCCACAAGAGCCGCTTCTCCGTGGTGATCGGGCCCTCGGGCAGCGGAAAGACGACCCTCTTGAACCTCATTGGAGCCATCGACGCGCCCACTGCAGGTTCGGTCGAGCTGTGCGGCCAGGATCTGGGACTCCTCAAGGACGACGCCTTGTCCGATTTCCGGGCTCATCACGTCGGTTTCGTCTTTCAGGGCTTCAGCCTGATGCCGGTGCTGTCGGCATACGAGAACGTCGAGTACCCGCTCCTCCTGGTCGGGATGTCGGCGTCGGAGCGAAAAGACCGCGCGCTTTCAATGCTGGAGGCGGTGGGACTTGCGGACCAGCGCCACCGCCGTCCGAACGAGCTGTCCGGGGGCCAGAAGCAGCGCGTTGCCATCGCCCGGGCACTCGTCAAGCGGCCTGACGTCGTCCTCGCCGATGAGCCGACTGCGAATCTCGATACCCGAACCGGAGCTTCGATCATCGAGCTGATGCGGAACGTCCAGACGAAATTTCAGACCACATTCGTCTTCTCCACGCACGACCCTCAGTTGATGTCCCACTCGGACGAAACGTTCGCCGTCAAGGACGGGCAGCTCATCCCGAAAGGAGCACGCGAATGATGCTCTTCAAGATTGGCTTCCGAAATATTCTAAGGAATCGTCGACGCTCCGCGATGACGGGCTTGGCGGTTCTCGCTGGAACCCAGGCCATTCTTTTGTTCGGCGGGTTTCAAGCGAACGTCTTCCAAGGTCTCGAGACCGGGGCCGTACAGCGAACCGGTCACTTGACGGCATTTCGCGAGGGCTACTTCCTTTACGGTGCCGGAAATCCGAGCGCCTACGGCATCGACGATTACCGCCGCGTCATTAGCCTCGTCTCGGAGGATCGGGTGCTGAAGCCCCTGATCAACGTGGTGACGCCGACGTTGTCCCTGGTCGGCATCGCCGGTAACTATTCCGGAGTCACGTCTGCGGCGAAGACGTTCTTGGGCGTCGGGTTCGTTCCCTCGGACCGGGCCCGGATGCGGGCCTGGAACGAGCACGGTGTGACGCTCGCGGCATCCGAAGCCCCTTTGAAGGACGACGACCCATCCATCGGGTTTGTCGGGCTGGGTATCGGGCGTATCTTGGGGCTCTGCAGTCCGCTGAAAATTGCAAACTGCCCTCAGGTAACGGTTCCGCTCAGCGATCGGACAGTGCCGGACGCTGCCAGTCAGGACTTCAGAGACCTGCAAGACGGCGACGCTCCAAAAGAGGGCAACCCTTCACACGACCGCATGCCGCGGCTCGACCTGCTGGGAGCCACCGCGAACGGCGCGCCCAACGTTGTCGGTTTCTACGTCACGTCGGCCAATCCGCAGGGGGTCAAGGAGCTCGACGAGAACGTGATCGGTATGCACCTGTCCTTGGCCCAGCAGCTGGTCTACGGGCGTTCCCCGCCCAAGGTCACGGGCATCACCGTGCAACTGCGTCGCACGGAAGACTTGGCGATGGCCCACTCGCGGCTAAATGCGCTGTTCCGCGAAAGCGGGATGAAGCTGGATGTCCGAGATTTTGGTGACCTGAATCCCTTCTACGTCCAGGTGAAGCAATTTTTCGGTTCGATGTTTCTCTTCATCGCGGTGATCATGGGCGTCATCGTCCTGTTCACCATCGTCAACACCATGACGATGGCGGTGCTGGAGCGAACGGCCGAAATCGGCACCACGCGCGCCCTGGGCGTCAAACGAAACGGAATTCGCCAGCAGTTCCTCCTCGAAGGCGCGCTTCTCGGCGCGTTCGGTGCCACGGCCGGCGTCATCCTCGCGACTCTCGCGGCATTCGCCATCAACCACGCCGGCATTCAGTGGACGCCCCCCGCCAACGCTCAGGCCATTCCCTTCCAGGTCGCACTCTGGGGCCGAACCGCGCTGATGGTCGGGACCTGGATTGCGTTGACGCTCATCGCCACCTTGGCGGCATGGTTACCGGCGAACCGCGCAGCCAAGCTCCAGATTGTGGACGCGCTCCGCCATGTCTAGAGCAAACGCATTTCGCGCACTGGCAGGTTTGGTCATCGCAGCTCTGTCCGCTGGCGCATGGGGACAGACGCCTGCCGAAATTGTCGCGCGCGCGGACGAGGTCCGAAATCCAAATGAAGCATTTCGCTTTCTCTCCACGTTGACCGAATACGTCTCGGGCAAGCCCCAGGCCCAGAACGTCCTCGCCATCTTCTCCAAGAAGGACCCGCGAACTGGCCAATTCCGCAACCTCGTTCGGTATGTGGA
>Ga0126384_10002435_pt1 | contig 11288 bp, 7 predicted proteins | sample PanSoiMetPlot_36_FD_92543 | JGI IMG/M metagenome (GOLD analysis project Ga0126384, IMG submission 92543) | Tropical forest soil microbial communities from Panama - MetaG Plot_36 | ecosystem: Environmental > Terrestrial > Soil > Tropical forest > Bulk soil | place: Panama | collected 2016-02-17 | reverse complement strand
CGCGAATTACAACGAAAGCCTGGCCCTCAGACGCGCGACCGGGGATCGCCGAGGTGAGTGCGTCACGCTCGCCAATATCGGCTGGGTGTATGTCCGGCGCGGCGAGCTGGACAAAGCGCTCGACTACTACAATCAAGCGTTGAAACTGAGCCGCGAGATTGGCTATCGCCCCTCCGAAGGAAACGCGCTTCACAACATCGGAAACATCTCCCGAGCGCGCGGCGATTATCAAAAGGCGCTCGCCTATTATCAAGAGGCGATCCCAATCCGAAAAGCAGTCGGCGATCGCAGTGGAGAAGCGTACAGCCTGCTGGAGGCAGCCACTGCCTACCGCCATCTGGGCAAGGTAGAAGACGCCCTCGAATACAGCCGCGAGGGGCTGGTTCTCGCGCGGGCGGTGGGCGACCCGACGCTCGAGTCATCCGCCCTGCGCGTCGTTTCGCTGTCGCTGCGCGACCACGGTGAGCTGGACGCCGCTCGCTCTCGGCTGGACGCGGCGCTGGCATTGATCGAATCGCGCCGGGGCAAGCTGATCAGCACCACCGCGTTGCGCACGGGCTCCGCTGCGTTAACGCTCAATTCCTGCTACCGCGAATACATGCAGCTGTTGATGGCGTATCATCGCCGCGACCCGCGAAAGGGTTATGACAAAGAAGCCTTCGAAGCGTTCGAGCGAGCCCGCGCGCGCGGATTTCTCGAGCTGCTCGCCGAATCCGGAACCGACATTCGCCAGGGCGTCGATCCCGCACTGGTGCAGAGGGAAAGCGCTCTGCGCAATCAGTTGAACGCGCAGGCCGAACGGCATACTCGCCTCCTCGCCGCCAAACACAGCGATGAGGAGATCGCGTCGGTGACGAAGAAGATCGACGAGCTCACCGCCGAGCTGCAGGACGTCGAGGCCGAGATCAAAAGAACGAGCCCGCGCTATGCGGCTCTGTTGCAGCCGCAGCCTCTCCGCCTCTCCGAGATTCAGAGTCTCCTCGACGAGAAGACGTTGCTGCTCGAGTTCGCTTTGGACGACGAGCGAAGCTACCTCTTTGCAGTCACTGCGGGCGCGTTGCGCAGCTATGAACTGCCCAATCGAGTGGAGATCGAGCGCAAAGCGCGCAACCTCCATGAGCTCCTCGCCGTCCACCCTGCCTCCCGCCGTGAATCAACTGCCGGGAAAAACAAAAATGCCGCCGCTGAGTGGGAGCGGGAAGCCGCAGCGTTGAGCCAGATGGTGCTCGTGCCGGTGGCTTCGCAGCTCGGTACCAAGCGGCTGCTGCTCATTCCCGATGGAGCGCTTCATCTCGTGCCGTTCGGGGCGCTGCCGGTTCCTCGAGGCCGCGGCGGGACTCCACCTCGGGGACCGATCATCGTCGAGCACGAGCTGGTGGTCGCTCCATCCGCATCGACGCTCGCCGCGCTCAGACGACTGAAGTCGCACGCCGCCGGCAAATCCGTTGCCGTTTTAGCCGATCCTGTCTTTGACGCTCAGGACTCGCGAGTGCTGGTGAGCCATCGTGCCAAAGCTGAGCCTGGCGTGGAGCTGGCGATGAGCGTGCCGCCGCCACTCGAGCCAACGCTCAGGAGTGCGGGCGTGCTTGGGCCCGAAGGCCGCATGACTCGCCTGGCCTTCAGTCGACAAGAGGCCGAAGCGATTCTCGCCCTCGCTCCTGCCAAAGACGAGATGCGAGCGCTCGACTTTGCGGCCAGCCGGGCCACCGCGACGGCCGCGGAGCTGGCAGAATTTCGCGTGATACACTTCGCCACCCATGCGCTGGTCGATACACGGCGCCCTGAGCTATCCGGCATCGTGCTTTCCCTGGTGGACGAGAATGGCGAGGCGGTTGACGGATTTCTCCGTTTGCATGACATCTACAATTTGAAGCTGTCGGCGGATTTGGTGGTGCTCAGCGCGTGCCGAACGGCCCTCGGAAAGGAATTGAGGGGCGAGGGATTGCTCGGCCTGACGCGCGGCTTCATGTACGCCGGAGCCCCAAGGGTCGCAGCTAGCCTGTGGCCAGTCGACGACGAGGCGACCGCCGAGCTGATGAAAGAATTCTACCGGGGGATGCTGCAACGCGAGCTCCGGCCGGCGGCGGCGCTGCGCGCGGCGCAAATTGTCATTCAAAAACAGCAACTTTGGCGCGCGCCGTACTATTGGGCTGGCTTTGTGCTGCAAGGTGATTGGAATTAGGTAGTTCACCGCTTCGCCACCCAGCTGACCGGTCGCGCGAAATGTTTTGACCCCGCGATCCATGATCCGTAGACGGGCTGAAGTCGGCGAGCGCCATCTCAAAGGCGGATGTCGTGCCAATCCTCAGGTCAAACACGGATCACGACCTCGATGCGAGCGTCCGCTCGCGGCCGCGAATTCGGCGCCGCATTGCTCAAATCGCGCTCATCGCGATCCTCGCGCCTGCGCAAGCGCTGGCAGCGCGCGGCGTGGTGGCCGTGGGCGACCCCGCGCGCCTAGAAGTTTGCGATGAACGGCGAGGCGGTTTCAGAAATCCACGTGCCGCCTACGTTGTCCATGCTGATTGGACCGCCGGAGCTGATTGGGAGCCATTTGATGAATGGGCACATCGTGGTGGAATCCAGATTCCTCACCTGCGGTGCCGCGTCCTCGATGATGGGTTGCACCGGAATACGGTAGGGCTCGAGGTAAAAGGCATCGTTCGGCGCATCCTCCACGTGGGGAACGAGTCGGGTGGTGTTGAAGGGGCACGTTGTCACCAGCAGATCTGCTGTTGCCATGCCGGCGAAGAGGCCGGTGAACCGAGGCGCCAAAACCGCCGCGTCCAGGGTAAGGAACATGTCGGTGGCGTCGACTGGCGAGGTCCACTCATCCAGCAGGCTGGCCGTGGTGCTAATGCGTGCCATCGTATTGCAACCCGCACATTGCACCCGGAAGACCTCTCCAGCCCTGGTGGCGACGATCGGCACGGGTTGCGTGTAAGCGGGGGGCAGCGGCCACGACGTGACTGAATTGGCGAGGGGGAGCAGCATGTCAACATTGTTATTTCCACCCGGGCCGTTGACGGTAAAGAATACGGTCGGTCCGCTTGGGGTCACGACAAAGGCCAATCCATCGATTGCCTCTCCCGGGCTGGCAATGCTCGCGGGAAGCTGCCAAACCCGAAACTTGAACGTCGCCGGTGCCAGGTATCCAATCAGAGGAGCGGAACCGCTCGCCGGATCGCCCGAAGCGGAAAACCAAACCACCTCGTCGTTCGGTTCCACACTGTAACTGTTGTCGTAGACGAGTTGTCGAGGTCCGCCGCTGATATTCCATGGGAGAAGAGTGAGGTCGTACTGAAAATAAATGTTTGTGATGATATCGAGTTGGCCGAGCACGGTTCCGGGCAGATCCGTCACGTAGACGAAACGAGTCGCCGCGAACCGGTCCACGACGATGCTCCCGGGTACGCTCGGAGTGAAAGGCGCCGGCCAGGAAGTGAGCACGGACGCACCGCCGTCGAGTTGATTAATGGTACTCAGCGCCTGATCCACGAAGTAGATTCGCCTGGACGGTGAAGAAGCGTCAATCTGTAGCGGCTGGCTGCCTGCCGGGAGTGGCCATTCGCTCAGGACCGCGGCATGCGCACTGAGCGAGGTTGCGGCGAGCACACACAAGGCGAGGAGATTGCGGGTCAATGTTGAAGACGTTGTTCTCATATTTTGTCTCTTTCCTTGAAGAGTGGGTGGGTCTTGGCCGTGAAGAAGCACTGGCTGTGCCACCGGTGCAGGTCCCTGAAAATTCTTCGTTCTCCGCTCAGGGGTCTTTTCTGAAGTGTCCTTGAGGGCAACGCTCAGGAAAAACCGTGGCTGCGGGGGCTACAAACTGTGAGCCGCTCGAATCGTTATCGACCCCACTGGCGATCGGATGCTAGAAGCACACATTTCCAGCTCAGCCGATAACCACGGTGCGGTCGTCGGTGAAGCCTTGTGACTAAAGCTACGATTCGGAGAACATCATATGATGCCGCCACAAGAGTCCCTCTGCACTCAATCACCTCGACCCAGCAGCACGGCGTTACGGCTCGGTGGCATCTGCCTGACAATTTGCGTGTTTTCGGCTTTTGTTGGGGCTTCTCACGCAGCGAGCGTGCCCGGTTCGCCGCCGGCCGCCGATCCGGGCGACGCAAGCACGGTGGCAAAGTTGGGTTTGCAGGAAAGTGACAAACCGGTTCGCGAATTGGTCAAGGGCTGGAAGCCACCGAAGAAGATCCTGGTGCGCGTCGACAGACCTGACCGGATTGCCTGGTTGCAATCCGCCGCGCCGAACGTGAAGTTGGTTCCAATCACCAGGGAAAGCGCACGGAGCAACGAAATTCTGCAGCTGCTTGGCGACGCGGATGCGGTGGTTGGCCTTTGCAATGAGCAGATCGTCAAGGCGGGGAAGAGCCTGCATTGGATCCACGCAGACTCTGCGGGTATCGAATATTGCGCGCCGCTCTTGAAATCCAAAGAGGGCATTCTCTTGACCAACATGAAGCGGGTCTCAGGGCTCGAAATCTCCGATCATGTGATCGCCCTCATGTTTGCGTTAACCCGCGGAATCGACGGAATCATAAGGTCACAGTTGCAACAAAAATGGGTGAGGGGCGGCGGCGTCGCACCCACGCGTCTCTGGGAGATCGAGGGCCGGACCATGTTCGTCGCGGGTCTTGGCGGCATCGGTACGGATGCGGCACAAAAAGCGCATGCCTTGGGCATGCGCGTGCTCGCCACGCGCAGCTCGAGCCACGAAGGACCAAATTTCGTGGAATACGTCGGGCTTCCCGACGAAACGCCCAAGCTGGTGAGCCAAGCGGATGTGATTGTGAATGCCCTGCCCCTGACCGAAAAGACCAAGGGACTGTTTGACGCTGCGATGTTTGCGCGGATGAAAAAGGGCGCCTACTACATCTCGGTGGGACGCGGCGGCACCACCGTCACGAACGATCTCATCGCTGCGCTCAAGTCCGGTCAGCTCGGTGGCGCGGCGCTCGATGTTACCGACCCCGAACCGCCACCGGAGGGGCATCCGCTGTGGTCAGCGCCGAATATCATCATTTCGCCGCACTCTTCCTCTTACGGCGAAAACTTGGGCGGCGATGGCGACCGATCCTGGCGCGTAAGGCGGGAGCTGATCCGCCGCTACGCCGCTGGAGAAAAAATCTACAACGTCGCCAATGCCGAGAAGGGCTTTTAGCTCTCGCTGCGCGAACAGGGCGCTCCTACCGATTACAGCCTTGAGACCGTATTGGTGCCGAAGCTCACCACCCAGATGTGTGCTCCATCAAAGGTCACGCCAAAGGGCCCACGGCCCACGGCCACGGTACTGAGCACGCTGCCAGTGCCCAGGTCGAGCTTCATCACATTGCTGCTTCCGTTGTTGGACACCCACAAATGGGTTCCGTCTGTGGCAAAACCTGCTGGGCCGTCGCCAACCACGTAGGTACCAACCGCGGTGCCGGCAGTGGGCGATAGCTTCGTAACATTCTTGCTGAAGAAATTCGCCACCCAGATGTAACCCCCGGCGGCCGCCACGGCGAACGGCCCCTTGCCGACCGGAAAGTTGCCGAGAGTCCTCCCATCCGAAGCGGACAACTTCGTCACCGTATTGCTGAGTTGGTTAGCCACCCAGATATTCGACCCATCAAAGGCTACGCCAACTGGGCGCGTGCCCACTGGAAATGTTCCCAGGTTCGCTCCATCGCTGGCTCGAAGCTTTGTCACAGAGCTGCCGCGTTCGTTCGTCACCCAGATGTTCTGGCCATCGAAGGCCAAACCCTGCGGCCCCTGGCCAGTGGGGAACGCGCCGAGAACAACACCGTCGGACGCCCGCAACTTCGTAACCGTATCGCTCTTGTTGTTCGCTACCCAAATGCTCATGGAGCCCGAGACGGCAATCGAAGCAATGACAGCAACCGGGTGATTGCCGACGGGAAATGTTCCCAGGTTGGATCCATCACTGGCGCGTAATTTGGTGACACTGTTGCTAAATTGGTTTGCGACCCAAACGGTGAGCGTAGTCCCGTCGAACGCTACTGTCAGCCCCTCTGGGCCGCTTCCCACGGCAACGGTAAGCGGCTGTGTTTGCGCGGTCGTCTGCGCAAAAGCGCCGCCCAGCGCCAGGGCAACCAAAAGCGGGGCGCTCCACAGTCGGGCAGTCCTCACAGAATTGCTGCTCATCTCGATTCTCCTTTATAGCTAAGCGATTTTCAGTCGCTGCCTGACGTCGTTCCTCCTCGTGGGGTCTTTTCCTATCATCCGTCGCCTACTTCATTGCCGTCCGCGTCGGGCCATCTACTTCTGACAGGATCGAGATGACAATCCAATCAGCATGCGCCTGCCCGGGACACGCCGCCCACCGCGCAAACGTTTCGTTGCCGAATCGGAGCATACCGACATGGTTCGATTTGTCGGCATCCTCGACTGGATCGGCATACGCGAAGCCGAGCTTGCGGCGCAGCGACTCGATGTCGCTCGGCCTGCCGGTGAGAAACAGCCAGCCAGGACCGACGTGAAACGTCTGGGCGTACTTCTTGAGTACCCCCGGCGTGTCCTCCTCGGGTTTAAGCGTGATCGAATACATGAAAATGTCACGGCCCACTCGGCCCTTGAGGAGTTTCTGCACCTTGACCAGGTTTGCCGTAACCGGAACACAGATGCCTTCGCATTTGGCATACATGAAATTGATCACCACTTTCCGGTCCTTGATCAAATCATCGTAAAAGTGGACCTTCTTCCCTTGGTGGGTGACGAGCTCGCTGTTGGGGAAGTGGCGACGCCGAAGGAGCTCTCGCGGCGGAATGCTCTCGAAGGTGTTCTGCTGCTGCTGCGTGCCCGCGGCCTCAGTCGTCAGGGCGCCCGCCAGCGGCGCCAACCCGAGCGTGGCCAGCCATCTCCGCCTCGTCATCGCTACCATCGTTCTTCTCTCCTTTCTTCTTGTTCGATGCTGACGCCCGTATTTGCCTTGGCTCCTGCTGCCGGGTACCTTGTTGCTAGGGCTCGGTGTTACTGTCGCCGACATCCTGGACTTGCCACAGCAGCATCATCGCGTGGTCCTCATGGATGGTGTTGTGGCAGTGCATCGGGTAGTCGTTGCGGAAATCGCGGAAGCGGAAAAACAGCTCTACGGTGGTCCCAAATTCCAAACGCACCACGTCCTTCCGACCGGTCTGAACCAACGGAGAAGAAGGCGGCGGCTGGCCGTTGATGGAGAGGATTTGAAATTCTTCCAAGTGAATGTGGATCGGGTGCTGCCAGCCTCCCGAGCTGTTCTCCAGCACCCACTTCTCCACGCTGTTCCTCTGCACAGTGAAACGGATGGTATTGCAATCCATGAACTGGCCGTTGATCGCCCACTGGCCGTTCGAGCGCTCGAATTTGAAGTTCCGCGTGATGCGCGGCGTCGGCGTCGTGCTCGGCAGATTGTAGAAGCGCGGTCCGGTTGCGGGATCGACGCTCCCATCCGCTACCGGGTTCCCGACGATCCGGAACTCCACCAGGGCATTCTGAATCTGGCCTGCGGGCAGGATGTTGCCTGTCGGAGCACGGCCGTTGGTTTGCTCCAAGCGGTTCTCGAGCCAAAGCCGAGTGGCACCGAACGTCTGCGCAATCTGTTTGAAGTCAACAATGATGTCAACCCGCTCCGCCACGCCGATGCGTGCGCTGGTGATCTGGATCGGCTGCGGCAATAGATTGCCGTCATTCGCAATTTGCCAGAAAGGAATCGACTGACTCGGATTGTCAGGATTGGTGAGGAAGAACTGATAAAATCGAGACGGCCCACCATCCAAAACACGGAAACGATAGCGCCGCTTCTGAACCTCGAAGAACGGCTGGATCTTGCCGTTCACCAGGAACTTGTCTCCTACCAAGCCGTCAAAGCCAAACGTGTCAAAACAGAGCTGGCCGGTTCCCGGATCGATCAGCTTGTCCGCGAGGAACAGCGGGACATCGAATTGCGGGGTTGAGAAGAAACTGGGAAGGTGGAAACCAGTGGTCTCGTCCCCGGTGTCAAACTGATTGAAGATGAGATGGAATCCGGCCAATCCTTTGTAGACGTTTTCAGCGGTGTGATCGACGCGATGATCGTGGTACCACAGCGTACTGAGGGATTCGTTGACGTCTCCATTGGGGGGAAAATCAAAACTAAATCCGGCTTGCTGCATCGTGTGGTAATAATCGAAGTACTGACCCCTGAAAAACCAACGGCAGGGGCCGCCATCGCTCTCTGGACCAGAGTGGAAATTGTGCAGGTGAGTCGATGTCTCGGGAACTCCAAAACCACCTGCGGGTGCGCCGGAGGGCAACTCATTAAAGCGACGGACCAGCATGGGGGTCTGATAGCGCGTGACAATCGTGGGTCCAGGAAAGATCGCAGGATCAGTGGTGGGGTCCGTTCCTCCCTGGTTGAATCCCCATATCGTTTGGGGCGGGATCCTCGGGTCCGAAGTTATACGAAAATTCGTGTTTTGCCGCATTCGTTCGATGAAAAATTTCTGCGGTGGAAACTGGTTGAAAAACTGGAAACAGTCCGTTCCCGGTCTGAGCACGCCGTTGAACTGGCCTCGGCCTTCGAAGGGGAGCCCGTTTGCCGGGTTGATGGCGCTGTTGGGACAGACAGTCGGCGCCATGGCGAACCCAGGATCGCTGAGCTGTCGCTCGGGCAGGACCGGCGAAATGGTGAGGGGGTCAACAAAAGGCGTGGTCGGCGGGCTGCAGCCCAGCTGACAGGTGCCGGGATCGCAGCCGCCATCGGCCCAAGCACTCAGCCCGCTCTTCGCTACGAGATAGCCGCCGCTGGTGAGCAGCCCGAGTTTGAACAATTCTCGTCGGTCAAGCCGAGCAGCGATGAGCTCGCGGCGGTTCTTTTGAGCATTGAGCATCTGCTTCCACTGGGCCCGCGAAACTTTTTTTCCAAAAACATTGAAATACATGTTTCCTCCGTCTTAGTGTCGACAGGCGCTCGATGCGAGCGGCCACCACTTCGCGGATCCGGATGCGAACTTGATCCCGTATAAAAGCACTCGAACTGCTGATTGGCAGTTCGGTGCCAACACCAGTTCCCCTCACGCTTCTTTTAACTGATAACTTGGTTTGTCCCCCGTACGCGCCAGGCGACTTCTCGCGTCCGCCGCGCCCATACCGAAACACCAGTGTCAAGTCAATTCAAATCTTGGCAAATCCGATTCGAGTCTCGGTGGCGGATTTATTGTCTCTCGATAATTAAGAAGCAGCCTTGGCCCGAGCTTTTGCCGAGCGGTCGGGATCTGTTGTGAGAAGAACATTCCGCAGACGCCGGGTCACGAACCGGTGGCCGCCGCTCCCGATGACCGGCGCGATAGAGTTGAGCCGCGGACGCGGGGAAGGCCGCGCGCGTCCGCGTGCGCAGGCAGAAGGCAGCTGCTCCATTTGGAAGCGCGCCTATTTAATGATCGCGAAAGTCTGCTGGTTCAAAGCGACGAGATCCTCACCGCGCCACAGCTCGCGTGCTTCGAGGAAGAATCCTTCTCTCAATGAAATCATTTCAGCGCGGTAGCGGAGTGGTAGCGCTCGATCAAGCGCAGCGGGATCGGCTAGGAGCTCCGCGGTGAACTGCACCGTAGCGCAGGGCCGCGGCTCCGACTCAATGACATACAGCGTCGGATACCAAGCGTCCAATCGGCCAATCATCGCGGGCGCATCCAGCCGAGAGAGCATTGTCTGCTCGCGGATCCAACCCGCGATCTCGGGCACCGGATGGCCAGAGAAGGGCCAAGGGCTCGCCAAACGATATTCGTAGTGCTGCGCAAAGGTCGGACCGATCGGAGGGGCAATCGGGACGACCGGCACGCTTTGCCAATCCTGCAAGGAGGGCGCAGTCAATCGCGTGAACTGGCGCGATGACGGGCGTGCCCTGCTCAAGACCGCGGTTGCAATCGCGAGGACGGCGCCGCCCTGGGTCAGCTCGGCGGCGAAGTTGCTCTGGTTCGACCCGCGGCGGAGCTCACGGACCTCGATGTCTACCGAGCCCGGCAAGACCGGGCCAGAAATGTCTCCGGCCAGCGTGCGCGCGAGACGCTGCGGGTCAGGTTCGCAGCGAAGAATGGCCCGGAGGAGCGTTCCCAGCACCAGTCCGCCGAAAGCCCCTCGTCCCTGCTGCCATCCATCGGCGATGACGCCCTGAAAGCTGCGTTCGCCGACCCGCTCAACCGCCGTGGCTTTCTCGAAATCGCTCAACGCCGCCATCAAACCCTCCGTTCGGTGTAGGCCACCAAAGACGCCCGCGTGAGATCTGCAATTGACGTTGCGCGCATTCAACTGAAAGAGACCAGGGATAATTCGGCGCCGACTTCGTGAATAACTTTTATGGTTTCCATTCGCCGGCGACCAGGCCGGCAGCGACGTTCAGGCGGTTCCAGACATTGGTTTGAGCGATGAAGAGGATCAGCGCGGCGAGCGCGCTCTCATCGTAATACTTCGCCGCCTCCTTCCAGACTGAGTCGGGTACCGGGTCTTCGCCGTCGCTGAGCCGGGTGACGGCCTCGGTGAGCTCCAGAGCGGCGCGTTCTGCTGCGGTGAAGTACGGGGCATGCCGCCACGCTGCCACGGCGTGGATGCGCTCGTCCTTCTCGCCCGCCCGTTTCATCAGCCGCCATCCCCCGTCCAAACAGACGCTGCAGCCGTTGATCTGGCTGGCTCGAAGATGGAGTCGGACCACGTCGTCCAAAAGAGGCGCGGAATTGCTTTCTGCGGCCGGCCGAAAACGAACGCTCGATCGGGCAGGCCTGGAAGGACTACCACATCCTAACAAGGGCCGAGAGAAGGCTTGCGGGAGCCCGTCATAGGAGTGAAGGCCTTGGATTTAACATGTGCTCGGCCGTTCGTAATTATTTCAATGACTTTTGAAATTAATTGTTAAATCCAAACTCTTAACTACTGTGGCGGCCCCTAAACGACCTTAGTTGCCTCAGTCAGTCACGCCGATCCGAACCGTATTCTCCGGCGACTTTGTCGAGCGTCCACGCAGAGACGTCGCAGACAAGGGGCGAACGGTCTGAGTCCGGCGTTTTTCAACGCGAAGCGATCGGTGCAGAGGGATGGAGCACTCGCAAATCTCTTGCGACAGCCGCTTGTTTTCAGCATCCTTGCTAGGATCAATATCCAGTCGATGCCATGCGCCTTCCCCGAATTGACCGCCCTTGAGTGGGGCATGGTATGGCAAACGGTATGGCGACGACCAAGCTCACCATTACGCTCGATAACGATCAGCTCGAAGAGATCCGTAGACTCGTAGGAGCCGGAAAGGCTTCGAGCATCTCGGGGTT
>Ga0126384_10002434_pt1 | contig 11288 bp, 15 predicted proteins | sample PanSoiMetPlot_36_FD_92543 | JGI IMG/M metagenome (GOLD analysis project Ga0126384, IMG submission 92543) | Tropical forest soil microbial communities from Panama - MetaG Plot_36 | ecosystem: Environmental > Terrestrial > Soil > Tropical forest > Bulk soil | place: Panama | collected 2016-02-17 | reverse complement strand
CTCGTCGCCAAGATCGCCATGGGGTACCGCGGCTACGGCCTGCCGATCGCGGAAGTCATTTCCGAGGGCAACGTCGGCCTCATGCAGGCGGTCAAGCGCTTCGAGCCCGAGAAGGGTTTCAGGCTTGCGACCTACGCCATGTGGTGGATCAAGGCCGCGATCCAGGAATACATCCTGCGTTCCTGGTCGCTGGTTAAAATGGGCACCACCGCTAATCAGAAGAAGCTGTTCTTCAACTTGCGCAAGGCCAAGAGCCGCATTTCCGCGCTCGACGAGGGCGATATGCGGCCAGACCAAGTCAAGCTTATTGCCAAGCGGCTTGGCGTGACCGAGCAGGACGTCATCGACATGAACCGCCGACTCGGCGGCGACGCTTCGCTCAACGCGCCGATCCGCGAAGACGGCGATTCCGGCGAATGGATGGATTGGCTGGTGGACGACAGCGCCAGCCAGGAGAGCCGGCTCGCCGAAAGCGAGCAGTCCGAGAACCGGCACAAGGCGCTTGGTGAAGCGCTCACTGTGCTCAATGACCGCGAGCGCCGGATCTTCGAAGCGCGGCGCCTCGCCGACGAACCGATCACCCTCGAAGAACTCGCCGACGAATTCGGCGTATCGCGCGAGCGCGTGCGCCAGATCGAAGTGCGAGCCTTCGAAAAGGTCCAGAAGGCGGTGAAAAACAACATCGCCCACATGGAAAACCCGCAAGCTGCCGTCGCCGCTGCCGCGGCGCGGTAACAACTCCCTTCGTCACTGCGAGCGATCTACTTCCCTGCCGCTTTGCGCAGCGCCGCATTGATGCGGTCCTGCCAGCCCGGCCCGTCTTTCTGGAAAAAATCCAGCACATCGCGGTCGATGCGCAGCGTCACGGTCTCCTTGACGCCGGGCATCGATACCGGGTTTTTGGGAGCCTCGACCGGCTTGGTCGTCACCGCCTTGAAGGCCTTCTCGGCCAAGGTCCGGGCGTCAGGCTCACGTCGCGTGCGCGGTGTGTCCCGCCAAGCGTCTCTGGACCTATCTCTCGAATCGTCTCGCGCCACATCCGAATAATGACGCGCTGCCCCGCCGGTTGCAAAGGCGTAGCGAAAATAACTGGAAAAAACCTGCTGGAGAGTTCAAACTGGCTAACCACCGATTGCATCATTGATGGCGCGCAACAACGTGAGCAGTGCCTGGTTGAGCGGCATAGCGAGGCCGTGCCGCTTGCCGGCGGCAACAATCGCGCCGGTGAGCGCTTCAACCTCCAGCTTGCGGCCTCCGAGTCGATCGAAATACATCGACGTGCCGAGTTCCCCTGAAAAATTGAACAGCGTGGCGATCGTGGGTGCCGTCTCATCGTCGGCGAGCTGCACGCCATCCGCGCGTGCTGCGGCAACGGCTTCATCGAGAATGCCGCGACACAATTCCTGAACGTCGGGACGGCGCAGCACCGCTTGCCGCTGCATGGTCAGGGCGGTGATGGGATTGGCGACCGCATTGATGAGAAGCTTGCGCCACGCCAGCGTGGTGAAATCGCCGCTGCGGACAATACGCAGCGGCGTATCCTCGAACAAAGCGGCGAAAGCGCGGCCCGGCTCATCGTCGGCAACGATGGCATCGTGCGGCCCGGCATGGCGAAGCCGCACGCGATCGGCCGCCAGCCGCTCGCCGTTGTAATAGACCAGCACCGGAACGATGATGGCGCCGCCGGTGAGCGGCGCGACCCGCGTTACATGATCGATGCCGTTTTGCATGACAGCAACGCGCGTCGCCGGCGTGCTCAGCCGCGCCAGCCATGGCGCGGCGGCCGCGGTTTGATGCGTCTTGGTACAGAGCAGCACCCAATCGACCGGACCGGCTTGCGCGGGGTCGGTCAGGTTGGCCAGCGGCAGTTCGATTGTGCCTTCCGCCCGCTCCAGCGTCAGGCACCCTATCGGCTGGCGCGTGCAGGCGAAGATTTCATGCCGCCCCGCGGCGGCGAGAGTGCCGGCAACAGCGCCGCCGATGCTGCCCAACCCGACGACCGCAATTCGCATTTGCCCCGATCCGCGGCCCGTGGCCATCCCGCTGCCCATGTTCGGCTATTCATCGAGGCCATCAGAGAAAGTCAAACCCCACCTCAGCCGTCTGCAAAATAAAAACCCCGGCCGGCGAAGACCGGGGTTTTATCCACGTTCCTATGCGGCAGCTTACCAGCCACCCGATCGACGTCTCGCCGCGGCACTGCCGCTATAGGGCTCGCCATAGGTGTCGCCGCCGCCCGGCGAGTTCGGGCCGTAATTAGGTTGGCTCTGTGCCAGACTCGGCCTCGCCGCAACATTGGCGGTCGCGGCAATCCCCGCGAATAACGCTAATGTCATGAGAATCTTTGTTGCGCTCATCGTTTCGACTCCATTTTTCTTACCTCGGACCGGCCTACCCGGCCCATGCGATTCCTTGCTGTGATCCGCTGCTGCGCTCTTACTGGTAACAATTGACGCCAATATCGGTTCGCACGAATTCGCGTTGTGGAACAGCGTTCCCGCGCACCGACGCGGAGTTATTTCGTCTTGGCGAAAGACTCCAACCGCAGCGGCAGGACGGCGCCAAACCAGGCCGCATGCGCGGTGTGATCGGCCAGGTCATCGCCCGTCTCGGGATGCAACAGCACGACCAGATCGTCGCGATTGAGCATCAGCCACGGCACAAAGGCGGCGAGCATCTCCGCCGGAAAGGCGATCTGAAACATCGACTGCGGATGCGGGCCAACCAGCTCGTCATGCCAACGGCCAAGTTTGGCTTGCGGAAAATCGGCAGCAACCCGCTCGCGCAGCCGCTCGGCGCGAGCGCGGCTTTTTGCCGGATCGTAGTAGATGTGGGCGTGAAAGTGCGTAACTGTCCGGTGGCTCATGATCCCGTCGAGGCTGCCGCCTCCATTGCGCACGTTTGCGAAACGATTGGCAAGCCACCACGCAAACTTGCGGTAAACCCTAAGTCGCCCACGGCTGCGGTTCGGGGGCCCGACGGTGCGGGAAAAGATTGGCGAGAATAACGGAAAGTATTCCAGTCAGAAAAATACCATCAAACGTGCCGGCACCGCCGATCGAAGCCACGGGAGCGCCGAGCCCGCTTATCTTGCCCAGATTGGTTAGGTCCGCGCCGATCAACGTACCGAGCGCGCCAGCTATGTAAGCAAGCGGCGCGGCGTCCTGGCGCGACAAGATCAGTGCAACCGCCGCCGTGGTTACGACCGGGACGAAAACCGGCACCGCAATGCCAAGTCCGGGGACCGGATCGGCCAGCCAATGCAGGACCAGCGCCACGATCGCGGTCGCGATCGCGCCCTTGACCCAGAGATTCCTCGTAAACAGCAGATAAAGCGACAACAAGGTCGGAATCACCGCGCCGCCGACATTGACCGCAACCACCGTGCCCCGCCAATGGGTAACGACGGGCACGGTGTATTGCATGCCGAAGAAATCGATCAGGCGGTCGGACACGACCGGCTCCGGCGCGAGCTGTGCGATCGGAATGTTGAATATGCTGCCGATGAGCGAGGCGAACAGCAAAAACAGCGCGGTGCCCGGGCTGATGCCGAGGCTCATATAGGCATAGCGCAGCGATTGCAGAATCAGAACGGCAATGAAAATACCGACCAAAATCGCAAAGAAGCTCGGCGCCAGAGGCAGATAATGATATTGGCTCATTTCCATTGGCGCCTGCCTCCGTTTTCGTGTTGCGCACCATACGAGGCGTTAACCGATGCCGGAAATCGCAACCTTCGTGCGACTTAGATATGGTCGAGCGCCTTGCTAGTCCAACGCGTCTGCCTATAATCCGGCGCTTCCTTCGCGCAGGGATATTCTGCTGTGGCGCCCATGGAAGCAAAATCCGGAGCGAAATCCGTAGCTATTATCATGGGCAGCCAGTCCGACTGGCAGACCATGCGGCACGCCGCTGAGACGCTCGACGCGCTCAAGGTCGGCTATGAAACGCTGATCGTTTCCGCGCACCGGACACCGGAGCGCCTTTACGCTTTCGCCAAAGGCGCCGAGGCGGAAGGCTTCAAGATCATCATCGCCGGCGCCGGTGGCGCAGCGCACCTGCCGGGAATGACCGCGTCGCTGACGAACCTTCCGGTACTCGGCGTGCCTGTCGAATCCAAAGCGCTGTCCGGCCAGGACTCGCTCTACTCGATCGTGCAAATGCCACCGGGCGTCCCGGTCGGAACGCTGGCGATCGGCCAGGCTGGCGCCGTCAACGCGGCGCTGCTTGCCGCGAGTGTATTGGCCCTGAACGATGCCGCGTTGGCGAACCGGCTCAAAGCTTGGCGGGCCGCTCAGACAGCGGCGGTGCCAGAGGCGCCGAAGGACATCGCGTGACCGCAGTTTTGGCGCCGCTCGAGCCCGAGGCGACCATCGGCATCCTCGGCGGCGGACAACTCGGCCGCATGCTCGCGCTCGCAGCGGCGCGGCTGGGTTTTAGATGCCACGTATTCGCGCCTAGTCCGGATTCTCCCGCCTTCGATGTCGTCCATCGCGTGACCTGCGCGGATTACACCGACACCGAAGCGCTCGATCGATTTGCATCAGACGTCGACGTCGTCACCTATGAATTCGAAAATGTCCCTGCTGAAACGGCAGCCTTTCTTGCCGCCCGGGTCCCGGTTCTCCCAGATCCGGCTATCCTGGCAACGACGCAAGACCGGCTCGCCGAAAAGAACTTCGTCACCAGGCTTGGCATAGCGACGGCCGCCTTCACCGGCGTCGCATCCCCCGGCGAATTGAAAACGGCCATCGAGCGGATTGGCCTTCCAGCAGTGCTCAAGACGCGTCGTTTTGGTTATGACGGCAAAGGTCAGGTCGCGATCAAAAATGGGACCGATCCCGCTGCCGCGTGGCGCGAAACCGGCGGGCAGCCCTGCATTCTGGAAGCTTTCGTGCCGTTTCTGCACGAAATCTCGGTCGTCGCCGCCCGCGGCCACGGTGGCGCGGTCGAATGTTTCGACGTGACCGAGAATGAACACCGCGACCATATCCTGAAAATGTCACGCGTACCGGCCGCTCTATCAGAACACGACGCGACGCAAGCGCAGCGCATTGCCGAGCTGGTGGCACAGAAATTCGATTATGTCGGCGTATTGGCAGTCGAAATGTTCCTGCTCCGCGATGGCGCGCTTTTGGTAAACGAGATCGCGCCGCGCGTGCATAATTCCGGCCATTGGACCATCGACGCCGCCTCGGTATCGCAATTCGAACAGCACATCAGGGCGGTGGCCGGCTGGCCGCTGGCAAAACCGATCCGGCGTGGCCGCGTCGAGATGATCAATCTGATAGGCAGCGAGGTAGAAGAGTACTCGCGCTATCTCAAAGAGCCCGGCGTCGCCGTGCATTTGTACGGCAAGACTGCGGTGCGCTCTGGCCGTAAAATGGGTCATGTCACGCGCGTCTACGACGATTGATGTGTGACGATGGACTTTTGCGCGCTGTTCTGCTACAGCCCGCGGCAAGGTGGTGCGGGCTTTTTAGCCTTCAGCCATCAAGCAATCCCAGAACCGAATCGAAAAGGAGCAAGCGTGCAGGTTCTCGTCCGTGACAATAACGTCGACCAGGCCCTCAAGGCGCTGAAAAAGAAGATGCAGCGCGAGGGGATTTTCCGCGAGATGAAGCTGCGCGGCCACTACGAAAAGCCATCCGAAAGAAAAGCGAGAGAGAAGGCGGAAGCGATCCGCCGCGCCCGTAAACTGGCGCGCAAGCGGTTGCAGCGCGAAGGCCTGCTCCCGATGAAGCCAAAGCCCGCCCCTGGCACTGGACCCGGCAGATCGGGCCCGCCTCGCACCCCGCGCTTCGGCTGATACCTTCCGACTGACACGTTTTGGGTCACCCGACGTGGGTGGCAATCCCTGGCAGAGCCTTATCGGTCTTGATTAATTCAGGATCGATAAGGCTCTCGTACTTTTGTCATAAGCTCGCGCCAGAAGCTCAATTGTCGTCACCTGGCGGTGACGGATTTGCGGGTTTTTGCCGAAGCAGGCTCTGCTATCGTTGGCCGGCAATGAGCCTCGCCATGACGAACGACGCGGCAAAATTGAAGCGGAATAAGATCGCGCGGCGCTTGCCGCCGCTCGCAGCCATCTTGCTCGCGCTGGCCGGCTGCGCCACGGGCGGAAATCGGGCCGCTTCAGACCAGGACAAGCCGCTTTATCCGGGATCGCAATCCAATCTCTCCTCGCTCAGCGAGATCATCGCCGCCCATCCGGACGATCCGCAGGCCTATAACATGCGCGGCACGGTCTACGGCGAGGCGGGACACACGGAGCAGGCTCTTGCCGATTTCAGCAAAGCCATCAGCCTCGATCCAAATTACACGCAGGCTTATGCCAATCGCGCGCTTGTCTACCGCAAGGCCAACAAGCTCGATCTAGCGCTCGCCGATGACAACAAGGCCCTGACGCTCGACGCCTCTTATGCGCCGGCCTATTTGGGTCGCGGCATGGTGTATCGCGAGCAAGGCCGCAACAACCAGGCGCTGGAAGATTTCAACAAAGCAATCACGCTGCGGCCGGACAACCCGGAGGCCTATTACAATCGCGGACTTCTGTACCAGAGCCAGCGCCAGCATGCCCTCGCCGTCGACGATTTCTCGACGGCGATCGGACTCGCAGGCCAAAAATCGGAATCCTATGTGGCGCGCGCGCTGAGTTATCTGGCGCTCGGGAACACCAAAGCGGCAGCCGAGGATCTCGATCAGGCGGTGCAATTGGATCCGCTCAATCTGCGCGGCTGGACGAGCCGCGGACTGGCTTACGAGCGTTTGGGACAGAAGGATAAGGCCGCCGGATCCTATGCGAAGGCGCTCAACATCAACGACAAGTATCAGCCTGCGAAGGAAGGCTTCACCCGGGTGGGCGGCAAGGTCGGCCAGACCTATCCCACGTTCTAGGCGTTAACGGGTGTAGCCGCCCGAAGGAGCCGCCATGGCCATCATGCTCAACCACACCATCGTTCCGGCGCGCGATAAGATCGCTGCGGCGAAATTCTTTGCCGGGATTTTCGGCCTTAAACGCGGCCGCACCGGGCATTTCGCGCCAGTCCAGGTGAACAAGCAATTGACTTTATTGTTCGACGATGACGCCGATTTCGACAGTCATCATCTGGCTTTTCACGTCACGGATCGCGAATTCGACGCCATTTTTCGTCGCGTCAAAAAAGCCAATATCGTCTTCGGCAGTGCACCCTGGAGTCTTGAAGACGGCAAGCTCAACAATTGGGGCGGCGGGCGCGGTTTCTATTTTCGGGACCCAGACGGGCACGTACTCGAACTGATGACGGTCGCCCAATGAGGCGACGACGCCAGGGCCAGGCGGGTTAATCCAGATCGCCGGCGAGAAAGCGGGCGACCGCGTCGAGTCCGCCATTGTCGTCGAGGTCCTCGTGACCGCCGTCGAGGAAGCGCGCCAAGTGCTTCGGCTTGTTGGCGAGCTCAAACAGCTGCTCGCCCATGGCGTAAGGAACGACCCGGTCGTTTACGCCATGCATGATCATCAGCGGCGCCTTGACCTTGCCGATGCGCAGGTCGGAGCGGAACTGATCTTTCATCAACAGCCGGACCGGCAGATACCAATAATGCCGGGCGCCAAGCGCTACCGCCGAGGTAAAAGGCGCCTCAAGGATCACGCGGCCCACAGGGCGATCCGCCGCAAGCGCAATCGCCACACCAGAGCCGAGTGACTCACCCCATAGCACTAACTGTTGCGGCGGGTAGTGGCCGGCCGCGAAATGATAGGCCGCCTGCGCATCGGCAATCAGTCCTTGTTCACTCGGATTGCCGCCCGAGCCGCCATAGCCGCGATATTCCAGCGCGACCAGCCCAATCCCATCGGCGATGAGCCGGCGAAAACGAGTCACGCGGAAACGCAGAGCCCCGCCGTTGCCGTGGAAATACAGGATGACGGGTTTGCCATCGCGTGGTGGCACGTGCCAAGCGGCGATGCGCACGCCGTCGCCGGCCGTCAACGGCACTTCTTCCGCTTCGGGCAACCCCGCCGCGGCCGGCAGGACATGCGCGGTGTCCGGGAAATACATCAAGGAGCGCTGCGCTACATAGACCACCGCCGTCAGGGCGATGTAGGCGCAAAGTGCGATGATCGTAGTTGAAACGAGGGCAAGCATGATGCGCGACGCGGGCCACAGGCGCCTGACAATTTGCAGAATCGCCGCCACATGCTGCGACGCCCGTAGCGGTAGTTTTGTCGTGGCGTCTATCGGCATTGTCGCATTGTTTGTTTGAACCTGGCAGATCTCGGGCTGCCGACCGGCTCGATTGCCGGGACGCTGCACGCTCACATTGCATAGAAAAACCGGCCGGCTTGTCCAGCCGGCCGGTTGAATGAGGTGCTAGCGCGCCGCCGGCAAATCCATCAGCGACAGATTTGCACAGTGCGCCAGCGGTAACCGAAGCCCTCGACCCAAACTTGGCGTTTCGCCCAGTAACAGCCCGGCGCAAGCTCGGCATAGCCAGGCCCCGGCGCAGGGTAGTAGGCCGGCGCGGGCTCGGGATAATAGGCCGGCGGCGGTGGCGCGTAGTACGCCGGTGGCGGTGGCGGAGGCGGCGGACTGTTGGCGATCGCGCTGCTGATAATCGCGCCAGCGGCAACGCCGCCAAGAATTCCGGCGCCGACCGCGCAGCCGACGCAGTCCGCGTTTGCGGGAGCCGGTGCGGCCACCGCAGCGAGGCCCAACGCCGCAGCCGCGGTCAGGCCCACAAGCGACTTGTGCATGTGCTTTCCTCACGTGATCGGCCGGGTGCCGATCGGAATCTGTGGATGAGCGGAAGTCCCCGAAAACCCCCGATGACTTGAAGACCCATCGAAACTCAAGCAGCGACTATTTGGCGGAAGTTGGGTGCAGACAAGCGCCGCCGCTGCAACTGAGGCGTTTCCGTTACGAAAACGCCTCACGCCCTGGACACAGTTACGACGCGCCTATGTTCAGACGCAGGCGCGAACCCAGTAATAACCGTTCCACACGCGACGCCAGACGCAGGGCGGCGGCGCGTAGGGATACGGCCCGTAATAGCCGTACGGCGCATAGTAGTAGGGCGCAGCCAGCGCACTGCCGACGATGGCGCCTGCGGCAAAGCCGCCAAGACCCCAACCCCAGCCCCAACCGCCGCGCCATGCGTTGGCCGGCGCCGAGGTCGCCAACGCCGCGCCGCCAATGGTGGCCGCCGCAACGAGAGCGGTTAGAATTTTTCTCATGACATCACCTCGAGTTCGGAATTTTGCTCGCCAGCGACGGCGAGACTTGTCGCTAGGTTCCCATTTATTGGTGAATGCAGACTGAATAACTCGGCCAGAATAGAGCCACCTTTATTGCGCCGCCGCCGGTTCCGCACCGGCTGACTCGAAACGATGCGTTGTCATGGGGTTTTGGTGCAGCACAGCAGCGCGATTGTTCCGCAATCGCGCTACGATCAACATTTCGTCATGGGAAAAGCCAAACTCGAACTATAGCCACGAGCGCAAGATGGCTTGGGCGCGGTCGCTAAGGGGAGGCTCGTTCACCCGAGCGCGTCCGTGCGACAATCTGACGCACATTCAGATTAGGCCTTTGCTCCTGTTGAGCTTTTGACCGGTACAGAGGCGCCGCCAGCTACGCAGTCGAGGGGCTGCCCAAACAGTCTTCTTCCGTCCGCTCAGGCGATGATATCGGGCGTGAGCTGATCCTCGATGAAAGTGATACGATCACGCAGCTGCAGTTTGACCTTTTTCAGCCGCTGGAGCTGGATGCGGTCGGCGCTAGGCGAATCCTGCAATGCGGCAATCGCGGCATCGAGGTCGCGATGCTCCTGCTGCAGGCGTAGCAGTTGCGCCCGAAGCTCGCGTTCTTCCTCTTTCGTCATCGCCGCCCTGGTGGCGCTGGATTCGGCACAGGAGGCGCAGATTACGGCCGGCAAACCACCGGTTTGTCGCGCCGGACTGCACCTAAGTGACGAATGATTATCGCGTTTTGGTCATTCGCCCACAAGCCCGCGTCACCTCGGCCGCGGGGATTTTCGCCGCTCCAAAAGCGGAGTATGATTGTCCAAGATTGTCAGGGTGTAGAATGATCTGATTTGGCCATCTGCAAGGAGGCAGCCACATGGCGATTGAATCGCATCTTGCGGAACTCGAAAAACGGCACCAGGCACTTGAACAGGAAATTGCAGAAGCACTCACCCACCCCTCGATCGATAATCTCCAAATTGCGGAACTGAAACGTAAGAAATTGCACGTCAAGGACGAGATCGCGCGGCTACGGCAAGATACGCTCGTCCATTAGTTGGTAAGAGCGGACGGCTCTCAGTCTCTCCGCCCGGACCGCGGAGCGGCTCTCCACGCCACATTTTCCTGGATTTTAAAATCGATGCGCGCCTGGCCTTTAGGCGCGCTTACATCGCCTTTACCATCTCGCGCAGCTTGAATTTTTGCAGCTTGCCGGTGCTGGTCTTCGGGATTTCCGCAAACAGGATGTACCGCGGGCATTTATAGCTGGCGAGATTCTTCTTGCACCAGGCGATCAGCTCGTCCGCACTCGCCGTCGCGCCGGGCTTTAGCTCCACAACGGCACATGGCGTCTCGCCCCATTTTTCATCAGGCTTGGCGACCACGGCGACAACCTCGACGGCCGGATGTCTGTAGAGCGCGTCCTCGACTTCGATCGACGAGATGTTTTCGCCGCCCGAAATGATGATGTCCTTCGAACGGTCCTTGAGCTGAATGTAGCCGTCCGGATGCATGACGCCGAGATCGCCGGAATGAAACCAGCCACCGGCGAACGCGTCGCGGCTGGCTTTTTTATTCTTCAGATAGCCCTTCATCACCACATTGCCGCGGAACATGACCTCGCCCAAGGTTTCGCCGTCGCGCGGCACCGGCCGCATGGTGTCCGGATCGATCACCTCGAGCGCGTCGAGCACGGGATAGGCGACACCCTGCCGCGCTTTCCTGGCGGCCTGATCGGACGAATTGAGCGCCTCCCACTCGGTATGCCAATCGTTGATGGCCGCCGGACCGTAAGTCTCCGTCAAGCCGTAGAGATGGGTGACGTTGAAGCCGGCGGCCTTCATCTCCGCCAGCACTGCTTCCGGCGGCGGCGCCGCGGCGGTGGCGAATTGCACGATGTGCGGCAACGGCTTCTTCTCCTGCGCCGGCGCGTGGAGCAGCGTCGACATCACGATCGGTGCGCCGCACAGATGCGTGACCTTGTGCGCGACAATGGCGTCGTACATCGCCGGCGCGCGCACCGCACGCAAGCAGACATGGGTGCCGGCAACCACGGACAGCGTCCAGG
>Ga0126384_10002433_pt1 | contig 11289 bp, 7 predicted proteins | sample PanSoiMetPlot_36_FD_92543 | JGI IMG/M metagenome (GOLD analysis project Ga0126384, IMG submission 92543) | Tropical forest soil microbial communities from Panama - MetaG Plot_36 | ecosystem: Environmental > Terrestrial > Soil > Tropical forest > Bulk soil | place: Panama | collected 2016-02-17 | reverse complement strand
GTTACCACCAGAAGGCGGGACGATACGGCAGGTGACGGTGTTTCTCGATCGCGAGCGAATGCAGGCACGGGGTATCTCGGCCGGGGAGATCGTGCACGCCGTCAATGCTCAGAACGTGTTGATCCCCGCCGGCGATGTCAACATTGGCGACTTTGACTACAACGTCTTTAGTAACAGCATGGTGCAACTGGTTACGAACATCAATGATATCCCGGTCAAAATCGCCGATGGCGTACCGGTCTTTCTGAAAGACGTAGCGACGGCGGCAGACTCGACGGCCGTGCAGACTAATGCCGTGCGCATCAATGGCCGCCGCGCCGTCTACATCCCCATCCTTAAGCAAGCCGGCGCCAACACCATCGCCGTCATCGACGGCATCAAGGAAACCCTGCAACATCTCACCGGCTTGCCCAACGATATGCAGGTCAAGCTCATCTTCGACCAATCCCTCTACATCCGTAACGCCATTCAGACCCTGCAGCACGAAATGCTGCTGGGCGGCGGGCTCGCCTGTCTGATGATTCTGCTGTTTTTGGGCAGTCTGCGCGCCATGCTCATCGTAGCACTGGCCATCCCCCTCTCGATCCTCAGCGCCGTCATCTTTCTGTCCTTCACCGGCCAGACCATCAATATCATGACGCTGGGAGGCTTGGCGTTGTCGGTGGGGACCCTGGTCGATAACTCCATCGTGGTGCTGGAGAATATCCACCGGCATCTGGAGATGGGCAAGCCGCTAGGGGAGGCGGTGGCCGATGGGGCCTCGGAGGTGGCGTTACCGATGCTGGTGATTACCATCAGCATCCTGATTGTCTATCTGCCGATTGTGTTTTTCTCGGGGATCATCCGCTTTCTGTTCGTGCCACTGGCGTTGGCGGTGGTGTATGCCATGGGGGCCTCGTATGTGGCCTCTCTGACGGTGGCCCCGGTGGCGGTGGCGGCCTTGGAGCGCACGGCCCACGAGGCCAGTGAGCCATTAGTGCATCAACATCCTAGGGGCTTGGGCTGGCTGGTGGCGGTGTGGAGTCGAGTGAATGTGTTCGAGTGCTTGGTGGAGCGCTATGTGCGAGTCTTGCGCTGGGGCTTACGGCATAAGGGGCTGGTTGTGGGTGGGGTGGTGGCAGTGCTGGTGGGCTCGTTGCTGTTGGTGCCACGACTGCAGACGGAGTTCTTTCCCAAGGTGGATGCTGGGCAGTTCATTCTGACCATCTCGGCACCTGAGGGCACGCGGTTGGAGAAGACTGAGGCGATCATTGGGCAGATTGAGGAGTTGATCAAACGGCGCATCCCCTCTGCCGAGCTGGACCAGATCCTGGCCGATATGGGTATCCCGCCCGGCTGGAACGCGTTGTACTCGCAAAATTCCGGGCCGCACGCCTCGGCGATCCTCGTGAGTCTCGTCCACGACCACCAACGGAGCACGTGGGACTATATCGACCTGCTGCGGGCGGATCTGCAAGAACAGTTTCCAGGGCTAAAGTTTGGCTTTCAGACCGGGGGCTTGGTTAGCGATGTGCTCAACTTCGGCTTGCCCGCACCCGTCGATATCAAAATCAGCGGCTCCCACCTAAAGCAGCTGGTTCAGACAGCCGAAGAAGTGCGAGAGTTGCTGACCCCTGTCGATGGCGTAACCGACGTACGCGTTCTGCAGGGGATGCATACTCCTGAGCTCCACCTCAATGTGGATCGCACTAAAGCGGCCTACTTCGGCATGACCGAACAGCAGGTGATGGTCGATGTGACCACCGCCTTAACCTCCAACCTCAGCCTCGAGCCCAGCTACTGGATCGATCCCAAGAGCAATAACGCCTACTTCGTCGTCGCCCAATATCCTGAACAGGACCTCACCAAGTTTGCCGACTTCCTCAATACTCCCCTCGTCAGTGCCAAGGTCGACCTGCCGACAAGCATTGGGATCGGAGGTGATGGTCTGTTCAAGGGGTCTTCAATCGCTCTGCAAAACACGCCGTACTCTGGCGAGCCCCTCTTACCGTCAGGTGGCAATTTCGCCCGCAACACTCAGAGCCAGGGCCCGACCGTCCTGCTCAAAGACGTGGTCGAAGTCGTCCGCAAAGAAGGCCCCGAGCAGATCACCCGCTTTAACCTGCGCCCTACCATCGACGTCCTGGCTGGCGTGCCAGGCAACGACCTGGGCCGGGTTGCCCGCGCCATCGAGACGCAACTGGCCAACGTGCAGCTCCCTAAGGGCGTCCAGATCACCCTCTTAGGCGAGGTCAATAGTATGCGCCAGGTCCTGAGTGGCTTTGCCGGCACCCTGCCCATCGCCACCCTGCTCGTCTACTTAGTTATGGTCGCCCTGCTTCGCTCCTTTATCGATCCCCTCATTATTCTGAGCGCTGTGCCCTTAGGGTTTATCGGTGTGATCTGGATGCTCTTGGCCACCCAGACCTCGGTCAATGTCGAATCCCAGATCGGCATGCTGATGATGATTGGCATTGTGGTCTCCAACAGCGTGCTGTTGGTCGACTTTGCCAACGGCTTGATCCGCCAGGGCATGGCAGTGGAAGAGGCGGTGGTACAGGCGGGGCGCTTACGGATTCGCCCGGTGTTGATGACCGCCCTGGCCACGATTCTGGGGCTGGCGCCGATGGCGTTGGGGTTTGGCGAGGGCAGTGAGAGCAACGTGCCGCTGGCGCGGGCGGTGATTGGTGGGTTATTGGTCTCCACCTTCATGACTCTCCTCTTCGTCCCTATCTTACAGACGCTCATGCAGAGACGGTCGCGCCGAGCCAGCTCATTGTGAAGAAGTCAGGAAATGGAGGAATATGATGAGGCTTGAGCAGACAACGAACAGGGCGCATAAACGAGCGCCAAAAATGCTGGTGATGGTTGGGACCTTCGCCTTGTTGGCTGGGGGAGCGTACTATGCCTCAGTGGGGAAGCCCAGTCAGGAACCAACTGCCCAAGAAGTTCAGCAATCCGGCGCGGTGAGACCGGCGTCTCAAACCAGTTCCAGACCTCCGGCGTCAAATGGCCTGGCTACGATCGCGGTGCAGGTGACACAACCGCGACGGCAGAACATCGAGCGGACAACTCGCCTACCGGGAAACATCGCTCCTTTGTACCAAACAACGCTCTACGCCAAAGTGTCTGGGTATCTGAAGTGGATTGGCTTCGATAAGGGCGATGAGGTTAAAGAGGGCACAGTGCTGGCCATTATCGATGCCCCGGAGGTCCGGGAACAGTACGAACAGGCCAAGGCAGATTATGCCATCAAGAAACTAACCTTTGAGCGTCTGTCTCGTGTCTGGAAAGAGAACCCAGACGTCATCGCCAAGCAAGACGTAGATGTGGCCGAGGCTGCCTATATTGGGGCCAAACACGTGTTGGAACAGCGGGCTGCGATGCTCGACTACACTAAGGTGCGTGCTCCGTTTTCCGGTACTATTACTGCCCGGTTCGTGGATCCCGGCGCCATGATTCAGGTCGCTACCAACTCGGAGACTCAGGCGTCACCGTTGTTTACTATTATGGATATCTCGAAGGTACGGGTCTACTTCAACGTACCCCAGGAAGATGCTGCACTGGCGAAACCCGGACGCGAGGTAGCAGTGACCTTGAGGCAGCAGCCTGGACACGCATTTAAGGGAACCATCGCCCGCACCACAGGAGCGCTTGACCCCGCAACTCGCACGATGCTGGCTGAGGCAAATCTCCCGAATCCAGATCGTCTCTTGCAACCAGGTTCATTTGCCGAGGTTGAGGTTTCCCTCGTGCAGCACCCGAACGCGATAGTCATTCCGCCTGCGGCCTTGCTGATCGATAATTCTGGCCAGGCTGTCTTCATCGTCGAAAACGGTCATGCCAAAAAAGTCTCCATCGAGACCGGTATAGATGACGGTATGGGGATCGAGGTGACCAAAGGGTTAAAAGGGACGGAACAGATTGTCGCCGTCGGGCAGTCTCAACTGACGGAAGGAGTCCCCGTCACCACCGCTGCTTACAGTCTCCCTGACGGCAAGCTGGCGAGCCAGCAGTATTAATGCAGAGGAGAGCAAAGCCCGAGGAGCACTGTACGCAATCTGTTGGAGGAGCAGAGCACTCTGAGACGTCATCGCCGTGTCATTAAGTTGTCGCCGCCGTGTAACAGCCCTACCGTCTCCCTAGTAAATATGCGGCAAGAAGGGAGGCAATATGCGACACGGATTTATAAGAGTGAGTATGATCGTAGGAACAGCAGGACTTGTCGGGGCTAGCCCCACAGCCGCCCAGGAAAAGCGCGGGCTCGATCCTGTGGTCATCGCTGAGGCACGCCAAACGGCTATGGAGACCACCTCCTCTGCTGAGGTTCGCGAACTGCGCCAGGAAATGGCACGGCTGCAACAGCGCATTGAGCAGCTTGAGCAACGCCCATTAGTGGAGGCGCATCCCCCTAGTTCGTCGTCAGGTGCTTCTCCGTCAGTGTCGGCGAACGGGGACAACGCTTTGCCCGAGTTCCTCAAGCACTTCAAACTTTCAACTTTGATTTACGGTAACTGGGCTTATTATCCGCAGACCGGTTGGGGGCCGCAGTTTCTCACGCAAATCAATCCACCCGGCCCGGGGAATGACAATTTCAACTCGTTCGATATCACACGGACGTATCTCAACCTCTTGTGGACACCAAGTGAGCGGTACACGATTCGCATTACACCGAATATTTTCCGGGAGGTAGGCACGGCTGGGGCATTCAAAAACTCCGGCAACTCGAGCGTAGGGAGCAATTTGAACGGCAACCTCACGTTCCGCCTCAAATACGGTTGGTTGCAAATCAACGATGCGCTCTATAAAGGGCAGAATATCAGGATTGGGCAGATCGAAAATCCTCTCGTCCCCTGGGAAGAGGATCTGTACGGCTTCCGCTTCGTTAATCTTGTGCCGCTCAACTTCTTCGCTTACTCCTCCACGGACCTGGGTGTTGCCGCCTTGGGCCCAATCAGGATCCACGATACCAAGTATGGGGATTACTGGCTTGGCCTCTACAATGGCTCCTCGTTTCATGTCGCGGAGTTCAATGAAAAACGCTCCCCCCAGGGACGGATCACCCTGTATCCTTTTGCCAAAACGCCTGCACTCGCTGGCTTAGGGTTCACGGGGTTTGGCAGTTACGGGTACACCAATGTTGCGCCAGATACCAAAGACGCGGTGATCCGACGATTCGCCGGACTGGTGCACTATAGCAGCGAGCACTTTGGGCTCGCGTTTGAGTTTGACGCTACGCGCAACAACAATAGCTTCGGCAACTTCTTCTCAGGCTCCGGTCCACTTGACCAGACTCCAGCTCAGCAATTGTACGGCAGTATTCTCAATCCTAAGGCGCAAGCGCGAGGGTACACGATGTTCGGTCATTGGGATATTGGCAATACTCCGTTGACGCTGTTTGGCATGTGGACCCGCTGGTATCCCAACACCGATGTTTCCCACGATCCGCTCGACAGTGACCGGGTCATCTTTGGGGTTGCCTACCGCGCTAACTCTTGGTTACGGGTTGCCCTCGATACTCAGAATTTCATCTATCTCCACCATCGACCAGAAGGGCAAAGCGACATCCATGCAATCTTCGTCAACTTCGAAATCAACTACAACTAATGGAAGAAACTTTCTGTGAAAATTCATGGAGAAGTGCCATAAGATGCAAGGAAAAGCCAAGCGGACAGGGAGCAGTGAAAACACCGCTCAAAGTCCTCCTCGCGATTGATTCTTCCGAGACTGCACAAGATGCTGTTCAACTGTTACTCCAGCTTCCACCAAGGTGGCAAGTAACAGTTCTGCACGTTATCGACGTAGGAGCTCAGCCCCATCCGCACCTCTCCGGCGGACTGATTCAGGAATATAACGACCGACTCAGACACACACTGCGCCAGGAAGCCGAGCGGCTCGTCCCAAAAGTGAAAGCGCAACTTGGCAAATGCTTCACTCAGATTGAAACTGTCGTCCGAGACGGAGCCGCAGCGGATCGCATTCTTACGGCGGCGCGAGTTCGGCAAGTAGACTTGCTCGTGCTGGGGAGTCGCGGGCTCAGCCCAATCCCAGCCTTGTTGTTGGGAAGTATATCATCTCGGGTGATATCTCTCGCCCGTTGTTCAGTTCTCCTCGTTAAGAAGTCAGTGCCGAATTTGCGAACAATCCTTTTGGGAGTAAATCGCTCTGCTGGATCACGAGACACCGTGCAATTCCTTCTGGAAAGCGGATTGGCAAGCATAGCAAAACGTCTTGTCGTGGCCACGGTTAGTCCGGTGATCTCTTCCCTGGCAGGGCTGAGTTCTGTCGGACAGGATACGCAGGCAGGAGCGAGCACATTCGTGTCTGATCTGCAGAAACAGTTCGCTGCGAAGGGGTATGCTGTGGAAGGAGCGGCAATGGAAGGAGACCCTGCCGCCGTGCTGCTGGAGCTGGCCCAGAAAGAGTCAGCCGACCTGGCGGTTGTGGGAACGAGAGGACGCACCGGCTTGCGACGCCTCTTGTTGGGCAGTGTGTCGCAAAAAGTGATGACCCACGCACCCTGTGCGGTGCTCACGGTACGACACCCCATCTGGAAGAGCAGAGTGAACTAACCGCTCGTAATCCTAAGTCTGAGGAGTAATAATAGGATCCATGAAGGGACAAATAAAGATCGTTGCGTACGCGCTCGTGGCAGGTCTCGAGTTGGCTCAGCCGGTTTGGGCGCAAGGACAAAGTTCCACTCCTCCTTCTGGCGGTGTGCTGAGCCTGAAGCAAGCTGTCGCGACCGCCCTGGAGAAACAACCCTTGCTTGAGGCAGCCAAACATACCCTGCAAGCAGCCGAGGCGCGCACTGACCAAGCGCGCGCGCCTTTCTATCCTCAGGTCGGAGCTTCTGCCATCGAAACCTCCGGTGCGTTGCGTGTGAATGCGCTGCTGCGCCCGTCCGGTTCCTTAATACAGCCGAATCAGGACAATTTCATCGGCGGGCTTTCCGCGAGCCAGCTCCTCTATGATTTTGGCCAGACCGCTCACCGGGTCGCAACTAATCGTCTCACCGCCCAAGCTCTGGGTGACGATCTCTTAACCCAGAAAGCGAACGTCATCCTTAATGTGCAGCGCGCTTATTACGAAGGGCTGAAGCGGAAGCGTTTGGTGCAGATTGCTGAAGACACAGTCCGTGAGCGAGGAGTCATCAAGCAGCGGGTCGAATCACTCTATCGGCAACAGCTCAAGTCCAAACTGGATGTTGACCTCGTCCAGGTAGAGCTTTCTAAAGCTGAGGTGGATCTGATTCGTGCCAAAAATGATTTGCAAGCGAGCTACGCGGCCCTCAACAATGCCATGGGAGTCGAAGGTCCTGAAGAGTATACGCTGGAAGATCTGCCTGTGACCATCGCTGGGCCACGCCCGCTCGATAACCTTTTAGCCGTGGGCCAGGAAAAACGTCCCGAGCTGTTGGCGGCTCGGGAGCGTATTCAAGCGGCCGAACAACGCATTAAAGCTGCGAAGAGCCAAAATTTCCCTACCATTCAGGCAGTCGGAAGCGCTGGTGATGCTGAGCAGTTTTCCGGTCCGCCAAGTCCGCGCGAAGGTGGCTGGTGGGGAGCCGGGGTGGCTATGACTGTCCCCTTGTTTACCGGTTTTCTCATCCAGAATCAGGTCCGCGAGGCGATCGAGCAGTATCAGGAAGCGCAATCTTCTGCTCGAACCTTGGAGCAAGCGGTCAGACTAGATGTTACCAACGCTTTTCTGACTGTCAGTACCTTGGCCCAGCAGATCCATGCCATAGAAGTATTAGTCACACAGACCAGAGAAGCTTTGCAGTTGGCGCAGGAGCGATATCGATTGGGTCTCAGCTCGATCGTCGAAGTCACACAGGGCGAAGTGGCGGTCACGAGTGCCGAGACCAGCCTGGCTGAGGCTCAATATGATTATAAGACCGCTGAGGCGACGTTGGCCTATACGGTCGGCGAAGGATATCAAACCTTCTGACAGCAGAGGAAAATATACATTTCTGAGCTGCTTACTCAACTTTCCCGAGCACAAAAGATAACAACAGCAGGCACAAGACGACTATAGTAACGAGGGTGAAAATGCGGTCGCGCTGATGGATGAAAGCGAAGATCGATACTGCGACCCGTACCACCGGTGTAGCGATGAGGAGCAGTAGCCCAAGGGTAACAATGGCTCGCCCGCGCAGGTCCCGTACGCCAGCCACCACCTCAGGCAACGTGTGCGGAAAGGCAGCACCAGGTTGGGTTAAGCGCTGCAGCTCCGCAGCTGATGAGAGGTATTCAAGGTGACGAATGAAACTGACGATTGTGCCGACTATCATAAACACCAGGCTGACGGAGACACCAATCCGTAACAGGTTACTAATAAGCAGTTCCACGCGGCGGACGCGCTCTTCTGTCTCGTCCCCGGCTGGTGATAACGGACCTTGACTAGCAGTCACCCACGCACCCCTTTCAACAACATCTGCACCGAGACCCACAGCAACACCACCACAAAGACGGCGCGAATCGTCGAGCTTTGCAGTCGCCCCAACAAGCGGGCGCCTACAGTGGCACCGATCAGCACCCCAGTTGCCACCGGCGCTGCCACAAAGGGATCGATGTCACCGCGCATGAAGTAGACGCCGGCGCTTGCAGCGGCGGTCACACCGATCATGAAGTTACTGGTGGCCGTTGAGACCTTGATCGGTAGGTGCATGGCCAAGTCCATCGCAGGCACCTTAAGCGCACCCGAACCGATGCCCAACAGCCCACTCACGACGCCCGCTAGATACATCAGCCCGAGACCGATACGCGTGCCGACCACGCGATAGACGATTTCCTGGCCCAGTGCTTCATCATAATACCGGCCGTGTAAACGCAGATAATCAGCCCACGGGGCTGACCTTGTTATCTCTCCCACAGTTTCGTGACGCTTGCGGAACATCATCAGCGAGGAATAGCCCATCACTAGTCCGAAGATGATGTAAAGCCAGCGTCCACTCAGTTTTCCAGCCAGATAGGCTCCAGTCAGCGCACCGGAAGTGGTCGCCACCTCCAGCACCATTGCCACGCGCAAATTGGTCAGATGTTCACGTACGTAAGCCGCGGCTGCACCGCTTGAGGTCGCGATTACCGAAACAATTGAGGCGCCGATGGCATAGCGGATGTTGATTTTGAACAGCAGCGTCAGTACGGGAATGACAATAATGCCTCCACCCAAGCCGAGCAGCGAACCAAACACCCCAGCGACTCCCGAGATGACGAAGATCAGGAGATCGAATTGAAGAAGAGTCATAGTCAAACCAGATGTGTGAACACCGGATCAACCTCAAACGCATTACCCCACAGTTCATCGTTCAACTCGTCGCAGAGTACCAAACTCATTTCAGCCCCGCTTTGCGCAGGGCGGCAAGATGGCGCTCCAACACCGCCGGATCTTTGATGGGAGCTCTCTGCCGGAGAATCTCTAGCGAGAACTGCGGATTCAGTCGTAGCACTTCGGCGGCCTCCACCCGCGCCTCGGCGGCTTGGCCTAACTCGCTGTAGCCCACGGCCAGCGTGAGATGGGCAGGCAGCACGTTAGGGTAGCAGCTGAGGTAGCGCTGCAAAGAAACCCGTGCCTCCTCGTAGCGTCCAGCCATCGCATAGGCTGTGCCGACGCCTGCTAAGTGATCGTCCGCAATATTGGACTTCAGGTGCAGCGCCTGTGCGGCGGCCTCCAGGGCCTCCTCCGTCCTGCCCATACAGCTCAGCCCCACAGCCAGAGCCGCATAGCTCCGCGCTTCGTTCGGACCGAGGACCACGACCTGCTGAATCACCTGATTGTGCACGTCGAGCAGGCGCAACATCCGGGCTTCATTGGCCCCCATCTGGCGGCTAAAGCCCACGATATCGGTGAACATGATGGCGGCCAGACGGCGGGTCTCAGCGTGCACCATCGGACAACTCTTCCTCCCGTGTGCAGGGTGATTATCCGCTGAAGGGCGCCGGGTTGTCAAACAGGCGTAGAGACGCGCGGATTGCTACTGATGTGATCCCCATGCATAATTAGGAGTCTTTCATGCGGTCAAACTTCTGCGCCAGGAGAGTCTGACTATGGCTGAGTCATCGCGTCAACGGTCCCATACACGTGACGGGCGACCGAACTTCCTTGTCATTGTCGCCGACGATTTGGGATTCTCCGACATCGGTGCGTTCGGCGGAGAGATCAACACGCCCCACCTTGATAGCCTGGCCTATGCGGGCCTACGCTTCACCGATTTTCATACTGCACCGGCGTGTTCGCCGACTCGCTCGATGCTGCTGACAGGTACCGATCACCACATCGCCGGTATCGGCACGATGCTCGAAGTCGCGCCAGAGTTCAGAGGTGCGCCCGGCTATGAAGGCTATCTCAATTCACGAGTTGTAACGGTAACGGAATTGTTGCGCGACGCCGGCTATTTGACGCTGATGTCCGGTAAGTGGCATCTGGGTATGAGCCGAGAAACGTCGCCGTGGGCACGCGGTTTCAAGCGTTCGTTCGCACTATTGCCCGGCGCGGCCAACCATTACGGCGCCGAGCCGCTCATCAAGATGCCGGCCGCCCGTCGTATATATATCGAGGACGACACTTTTGCGGAAAACCTGCCGAATAATTTCTACTCGTCTGACTATTTTACCGACAAGTTGATAGACTACCTCAGAGAACGTACTGACGATCGGCCGTTCTTCGCCTATCTGCCCTTTTCGGCCCCACACTGGCCGCTGCAAGCGCCGGGCGAGTTGATCGCGAAATATCGCGGACGTTACGACGCCGGTCCCGAGGTCTTGCGACAGGAACGCCTGAAGTGCATGCAGTCACTCGGCCTGTGCCCGCCAGATGTGATCGCCCACCCAGTCATCGCTGAAACGAAGGAGTGGGATAATTTGTCCCCGGAAGAGCGAAAAATTTCTGCGCGTTCCATGGAAGTCTATGCGGCTATGGTCGAGCGCATAGACTGGAACATTGGCCGAGTTATCCGTTACCTGCGTGAAACCGGAGAATTGGAGAACACGGTTGTTGTGTTTATGTCTGACAATGGCGCTGAGGGTGCCATTGTCGAGGCATTCCCGGTGTTCGGGCCGCTCATTGGCGAATTCGTGCGTACCCAGTGCGATAATAGTCTCGACAATATTGGCAGGTCGAACTCATTTGTTTGGTATGGGCCTCGCTGGGCACAGGCGGCGACCGCTCCCTCGCGTCTGTACAAAGCCTTCACCGCGGAGGGCGGGATTCGCGTGGTTGCTTTCATTACCTATCCCGGCTTCAAGCACCAGCGGGAGATCTCCTCGTGCTTCACAACGGTCATGGATCTAACTCCAACTTTGCTTG
>Ga0126384_10002432_pt1 | contig 11290 bp, 5 predicted proteins | sample PanSoiMetPlot_36_FD_92543 | JGI IMG/M metagenome (GOLD analysis project Ga0126384, IMG submission 92543) | Tropical forest soil microbial communities from Panama - MetaG Plot_36 | ecosystem: Environmental > Terrestrial > Soil > Tropical forest > Bulk soil | place: Panama | collected 2016-02-17 | reverse complement strand
TGGAGTCGGTGAAGAAAACCAGCAAGGTTATCATTTTGCACGAGGCAACGCGTACCGGCGGGATGGCTGGAGAACTAACTGCAGTGATCAACGAAAGCGCTTTTGAGTATCTCGATGGTCCGGTTATGCGCGTTACTGCGATTGATACTCCGGTACCTTATGCGCCTCCGTTGGAAGAATTCTTCTTGCCTCAAGTAGACGATGTGCTGAAAGCAGCCCGAACGTTGGCAGCGTATTGACTTGCCTGAGATCAAGTCATCTGGATTCTTGGTTAGAAGACGGTTAGCCAGATTGGAGAACTATGAGCGAAGAAGTGAAGATGCCTCAAATGGGTGAGTCGATTGCCGAGGGAACGATAGTAAAGTGGCTCAAGCACGTCGGAGATTCAGTAAAAAGGGACGAACCACTGTTTGAGATCTCTACGGACAAGGTCGACGCCGAAATACCCGCCCCAACTTCGGGCGTGCTCTCCGAAATAAAGGTCCAGGAAGGCGAAACCGTTCCAGTCAACACAGTTGTCGCAGTAATCAATGGCGCGGGATCAAAGCCTGCGGCGGCCCAACCAGCGAAGGAATCACCCGCTCCGCCAAAAGAGGAACCGGCCCAAGCGAAGCCTGAGCCGCCACCCTCATCAGCTCCAGTGGCGCCTCCTCCCCCCGCAACAGCCCCGCCGGCTCCAAAAACGGCGGCACCCGCGCCGCCGCCATCGAGTGCAGCAACCTCGAAGGAGGAGTTGCGTCAGACTCGGTCGTCACCGGTCGTACGCAAGATCGCGGACGAACACGAGGTCGACATATCGCAGATCGAAGGAACCGGTATCGGCGGTCGAGTTACAAAACAGGACATACTTACATTTATTGAAAACCGGAAAGGTGAGGCGAGACCAGCGGCTGCAGCTCCGTCTGCTGCGGCACCTGCTCAACCCGTGCCAGCGCAGCAGCCAGAAGCAGCACCACGGGCGCCGCAACCTCCGCGAGCTCCAGCCGCGACACAAACCGAAGCCGGGCCGCCACCATACGCAGAGGGCGACCGAGTCGAAATCGAGCCTATGTCGATCATGCGGCGTCGGATCGCCGAGCGGATGGTCGAAAGTCGCCACATCTCCGCCCACGTCACCTCATTTATGGAAGTGGACTTCCACAAAACCGCGAAGCTCCGCGACTCCCTCAAAGGTGACTTCGAACGCGACGGCGTCAAATTAACGTTTATGCCTTTTATCATCAAAGCGGTTATCGAAGGCATCAGAAAGTGGCCGGTAGTCAATGCCTCGGTGTGGGGCGATCAGATCGTTTACAAGAAAGACATCAATGTAGGCGTGGCAGTCGCGCTCGATTGGGGACTGATCGTGCCTGTAATCCGTGGGGCCGATGAGAAGTCGCTTCTTGGGCTGGCTCGCGCGGTGAATGATCTCGGAGAGCGCGCGCGCAAAAAGCAGCTCAAGCCCGATGAAGTGCAAGGCGGGACCTTCACGATCACCAATCCCGGAGTTTTCGGAGGATGGGCAGGAACTCCTATTATCAACCAACCTCAAGTGGCGATACTGGGTGTCGGAGTTATCAAGAAAAGGCCCGTCGTCATAGACGATGCGATTGCAATTCGTCAAATGGGAATCTTCGGTCTCAGCTTTGACCATAGGATCATTGATGGCGCGGTTGCAGATCAGTTTCTGGCGACAGTTCGGGATGTAATCGAAGCGGCGGAGTACACGAGTTAGCCGACGATCCACAACTCGATCGCAAAAACGTTTGTGAAGGGGGCGGCAGAGATGAGCCGCCCCAACTTGTCAGCAGACGATAATGGGGATTACGGGTTCGAAACCACAGCGCATTTGCGAAGCCCAGTGGTTGGGGATCGTTCAATACGACGACGGCTTGCGGTTACAGGAACAGGCCGTCGAAAGACTCCGGTCGGGTCACGACACTGAACAGCTCTTGCTTCTCGAGCATCCCCACGTCTTCACGCTTGGGCGGGGCGCGGATAGCTCGAACATACTGGCTGATCGTCAACAGCTCGAATCCAGCGCGGTCGAAGTTCATGAAACAGGCCGAGGAGGAGATGTGACCTACCATGGTCCAGGACAACTCGTCGGTTATCCGATAGTGGATCTAAAACCGGATCGTTGCGACGTTCACCGTTATGTGCGCGACATCGAAGAGGTGTTGATTAAAACGATTGGCGAATTCGGCGTTACAGGAACTCGAATCCACGGTTTGACTGGGGTATGGGTAGGAAATGAAAAGATTGGAGCGATCGGCGTGAGGATAGCGCGTTGGATCACCAGCCACGGGTTCGCTTTGAATGTTAATACCGATCTGAGTTTTTTCAGAATGATCGTCCCGTGCGGCATAACCGATAAGGGCGTTACGTCGCTGTCGAAGCTTATCGGGCGAGAAGTTGAGCTTCAGGATATGGCGAGCATTTGTGCACAGAAGTTTGCGGAAGTCTTCGATCGCGACGTGAGAATTTCAAATTCTCTGCTTTTTCATGGTTCTACCGCGTAACTCCAGGCTCTATTTCCTCGTAAAAGCAGGTAAACGGGCAGCTTCGCTCAGAGTGGCTTCATAAGGTATGATTTTTCGCGGCTGAGCAGCCAATTCTGCTTGAAAGGAAGTTCATGGTCGATCGTGCAATTAACAGCGTGAGCAGCATTTCGATGTCCAAACGCTGGTTATCAGCTGCGAGTTTGGCGTGTTTGTTACTCGTGTCTGTTTCATGTTCCAAAACCTCAGGAAAGGCTGTGGAGAGCGCTTCGCCGCGTCCAGTGTCGGTTCGCGCCATTCCGGTAGAGTTGAAACAACTCCGGCGAAACGTGGAATCAGTTGGGTCGCTTTTCCCTCTTGACGAAGTGACGGTCAGCTCGGAAGTGGAAGGACGCGTTGAACAGGTACTGGTAGATGTTGGCGATCACGTCTCGACCGGACAGACAATTGTTAAGGTTGTTCAGACTGAACTTCAGCTTACGCTTGATCAGCAACGAGCCAGTTTGCAGCAGGCGCGGGCGCGGCTTGGGCTTGGTGACAATGCCGAGGAGTTCAGAGATGTTCGCAACGCCCCGGAAGTCAAGAAAGCGGCAGCGGACCTCGCCGATGCCGAGCAGAAATATCTGCGCGCGAAGACTCTTTTTGAACAAGGGTTGCTGCCTAAGCAAAGTTTTGACGAAGCTGAGTCTCGTCATAATGCGGCGAAGGCCGCGTACGATTTATCGGTACAGACGGTTGAGAATCTGCGCGCCGCGCTGGCGCAATCAAAGGCAGCGACATCACTGGCACAGAAGAAAGTGGGAGACTCGAACATTCGCGCGCCATTTGCGGGACAGGTCAAGGAGCGCACGGTCACCCAGGGGCAATACCTGAAAGTTCAAACGCCGGTGATGGTAATCGTCAACATCGATCCAATGCGCGTCCGCTTGAGAGTGCCTGAGAAGATGGCTGCCTGGGTTAAGACTGGGCAGGAAGTTTCGGTCACAGTAGAAGCTTATCCCGGCAGAACGTTCAAGGGGAAGATTACTCGCATAAACCCGTCAGTCGACCAGCAGACCCGCGCTTTTGAAGTAGAAGCATTGATTGATAATCGGGAATCGCTGCTAAAGCCCGGCTTCTTCGCCAAGGCTACGATACCGTCGAACTATGTAGTGGATGCTCTATTTGTTCCTGAAGATGCTCTCCTGTATGTCTACGGGGTTTACAAGGTGTTTGTGATTGACGGGAATACAGTGAAAGAGAGGGAAGTGAAGATAGGTGAGCATAGCAGTGATGGGGTTGAGGTGGTCGAAGGTTTGACGCAAGGAGAACGAATAGCGATAGCCACAAAGGGGCAGGAATTGAAGGAAGGCGCGATTATAGAAGCAGGCAATTAACCACTAATGACACTTGCTGAGCTTTGCGTAAAGAGACCCGTCTTTGCAGTGATGCTGATCACCTTCCTGGTGGTGCTCGGCATATTCTCGTTCCGCGATCTCGGGGTAGACCTTTTTCCAAAAGCCGACCCCGCCACCGTCACCATCAACGTTAGACTTCCCGGCGCCACTTCGGAAGAAGTAACAACCCAGGTTGTTCTCCCGCTGGAAGAAGCGGTCAGCACCATAAGCGGTCTCGACGAACTGAACTCCCAGGCCTCCGAAGGCAACGCCCGCATCACCTGCAAATTTCTTCTCGAGCGCGAGATCGAGAGCGCCGCGCAGGACGTGCGAGAAAAAGTTGCGGGCGCCATCCGCCGACTACCGCCAAATATCCTTCCGCCGATTATTCAAAAAGCCGATCCTGATTCTGATCCGGTTGTCGGGTTAGTGGTCGCGGGAGATAAGAACCTTCGAGAGACCACTGAAATCGCCGACAAGGAAATCAAACGCGTTCTCGAAACAGTTGATGGTGTTGGCGAAGTCAGCATGACTGGTGGGCGGGAACGGCAGATTCGTATTTTTGCCGACGCTGAGAAACTAAACGCACACAACATCACCATCAGTCAGCTTCAGCGTGCGATACAGAGTGAGAACGTTGAGATTCCAGGCGGCCGGATTATCAGAGGAGAATCCGAGCTGGGCATACGCACCCTTGGTCGAATCGACGCCGTCAGCCAATTCGGCGATATCATTGTAGCGAATGTAAACAACACGCCGATTCGTGTCAGGGACGTGGGGCGAGTCGAGGACACCTTCGCCGAGCCGCGCACCTGGAACATGATCGAAGGCAAGCAAGCCGTGTCGCTTGACGTGCGCCGCCAGTCAGGCACAAACACGGTAAAGATCATCGAAGCGGTCAAGAAGAAACTCGAACAAATCAAGAGGACTCTTCCGCCCGGCGTCACGGTAAAGATCATTCGCGACCAATCGGTGTTTATCAATGCATCGGTTGCTTCACTTGAAGAGCACTTATTGTTTGGAAGCCTTCTGGCTAGCCTGGTAGTCCTGCTGTTTATCCGCAATCTGCGATCGGTAGTGATCGCGGCCATCGCGATTCCAACCTCAATAGTCGCAACCTTCACACTGCTCAAGGCGATGGACTTCACCTTGAACAATATGACTTTGCTGGCGCTGACTCTCGCAGTGGGCATCGTCATCGATGATGCGATAGTCGTACTCGAGAATATTGTCCGGTTTATTGAGGAAAAGCACTACGAGCCGAAGCGCGCGGCTATTGAGGCCACTAAAGAGATTACCCTTGCAGTTGTAGCGACAACTATATCGCTGGTGATCATCTTTGTGCCGATCGCCTTCATGACAGGCTATGCGCGTCGTTATGTTAACCAGTTTGGCTGGACGATGGCGTTCTCGGTGATGGTTTCGATGCTGGTGAGTTTTACCCTGACGCCAATGCTCAGCTCAAGGATGCTCAAACGGCTTGCATACAAGCGCGGTACTGGCCCAGATAATGATTCCGCAAAGGTTGAGAACAGATCAGAAGTCGGAAAGCAACAGGAACACACCTCAAAGGACTCTCGATTTTTTGGGTGGATGGATCGGAGCTACGGGCGAATTCTCGAGTGGTCGCTGAACCATCGCCTGATTGTCGTTGCTATTGCTGTTGCGACGTTTGCGATTACGTTCCCCCTAAACGCACTCGTAGGGCGCGATTTTATTCCGCCAGACGACCAGAGCGAATTTCAGGTATCGCTCAACTGGCCGGAAGGAACATCGATCGAAGGCACATCGAAAGCTGCTATAGAAATCTCCGACCGCATCTCTCAAATTCCTGAAGTGGAGTTTGTGAATCCGTACATTCACGAGGCTTCGCTGTCGAGTCATAACCACATCTATGTACGTCTTACCGATGTCAGTAAGCGTAACATCACGAATCTGGAAGTAGCCGCTAAGGTACGCAAGATCTGCGGCGAATATAAGAACCTTCGCAGCAAGATAATCATTCCATCAGCGCTGGGAGGCGGCGAAATGTTTTTCCCCGTTCGTGCGCTGATCCTCGGACCGGATTTCTTAAAGGCCGCCGAGCTCTCGAAACAAGTGGCCGAAAGGATGCGAGCGATTCCGGGATTGCTGGATGTCGAGGCGAGCGTAAGTCTCAATAGCCCTGAGTTGCAGGTGAAGATCGATCGACAAAGGGCGAGCGATCTCGGTGTGCGCGCCGCGGATGTGGCAAGCGCAGTGAGATTGATGATCTCGGGTGAGGATCAGATCTCGACGTATAAAGAGGGCGACGAACAGTACGATGTTACTTTGCAGCTTCTGCCCGAACAGCAACGCGATCGCGAGGTACTCGAAAGACTCATGATTCCTTCAGCCAAGGTTGGCCAGGTACGACTCGACAACCTTGCGACCATTCAGCATGGGCTCGGCCCTTCGAGAATCGAGAGATTCAACAGGCAATTCCAGGTTTCGGTAAACGCTAACAACGCTCCTGACTTTCCTCTCGATGTAGCAGCCCACACCGTCAACGACGAGATCAGGAAGGTCGGATTACCTTCCGGGTACAGTTCGAAGCTCATTGGAACGGTCAAGATTCTGGATGAGACGACCACCAACCTGATCGTCGCGTTCTTACTTGCGTCAATCTTTATGTACATGGTTTTGGCGGCGCAGTTTGAGAGCTTTCTGCATCCGTTCACGATCATGCTCAGCCTGCCGCTATCGATTCCATTCGCGCTCTTGTCGCTTTGGCTTACCGGTCGGACATTGAATCTGTGGAGTGCGCTTGGAGTACTGCTTCTGCTTGGCATCGTTAAGAAGAACGGGATCCTTCAGGTCGATTACACCAATAAACTTCGAGAGCAGGGGATCCCATTGAGAGAAGCGATTCTCCAGGCGAACCATGTGCGTTTGCGGCCAATACTGATGACGACGTTCTCGATTATTGGAGGGTTGATTCCGACGGCGATCGGTATCGGGGCAGGATCAGCGCAGCGCTCTGCAATTGCGGTAACGATCATTGGCGGGCAGACCCTATGCCTGTTGCTGACGCTTGTGGTGACACCGGTAGCTTACTCAATATTTGCCGACCTCGAGGAGCGAAGCGTCTTCGCGAGTGCGCGAGCGCGGCTTGCTCGTTTAAAACTGAGCGCCGCCCGGTTCTTTAGCTTTTTGATCAGGTGAATTAGGAAGATCTTTTGTTGCGAGCTTTGCGTCCGCAAAGCTTGCAAAGAGCTAATCGCCTACGCCGACTTTCATTTCGTCATCTGCCTTTGCGGCAGCCTTAATCTCCGCTTCAATCCCGTCGATTTCAGATGTCACCCGCCTCTCGGCGTCTGCCTCGTGCAGCCTCTTTCTTCTGAAGTGCGTAAGCGCATGAAGACGGCTCGCGATCGAACGCCATCCCTCTGTTGTTCCAATATCATCCAGCAGGGAATAGGCAACCGGCGTCACGATCAGCGTTAACAGAAGAGATAAAGTCTGGCCTCCAATCACTACCACCGCAATCGCCCTACGCTCGTCGGATCCAGGTCCGGTGCCGAGCGCGAGCGGCATCATGCCTGCCACAAGTGCGAGCGTGGTCATCAGGATCGGACGCAACCGATCTCGATTCGCCTGCATGATTGCGTGGGGCCGATCCATTCCATTTCTACGCAGCCCGTTCATATGATCGATCTGAAGAATCGCGTTCTTCTTCACCACGCCAAAAAGAACCAGGATTCCCAGAGCAGAATAAAGATTCAGCGTGTTGCCCGTTGCCCATAACGACAGGAGGGCGAACGGCACTGAAAGCGGAAGCGAAAGCAAAATCGTGACTGGATGGGCGATGCTCTCGAACTGCGATGCCAGGATCATATACATGAAAATGACCGAGAGCAGGAAGGCCCAGATGAACTCATAAAATGTACGTTCAAGCTCGCGAGCGCGGCCGGATACGGCTGTCGAATAAGCTGGCGGCAGATTCATATTCGCAACTTCTTTGCGAAGGGCATCAAGCCGGTCCGACAGAGCATAACCCGGCGCGACCGATGCGCGAAGGCTCACTTGTCGCTGTCTATCGAGACGATCGATTCGTGATGCTGTCGTCGAAGGAATAATCTTCACGAGATTATCGAGGCGCGCCAAAGAACCGTTTTGCCTTGGCACATACAATCGTGAGATGGTTGCGGGATCGTTTCTTTGACCCTCACTCAATCTAATTTGCACGTCATAATCATCGTTGACTTGCTCGTCGCGGAAGCGAGAGACGCGTTGATCGCCGCCGACCATCAGGCGCAACGCGCTCGCGACGTCTTCGGTGGATACAGCCAGATCTGCTGCGCGCGCTCGATCTATTTCGACCCGCAGCTCGGGCTTGTCGAGCTTCAACGTGGTATCCGCGTCGATAATTCCCAGCTCCGGTGCCTTGGCTCTCAGCTGCTCAGCATACTTGGAGAGCATTTCCAGATCCGGTCCACGCAAAACGAAGTCGATTTCCGCTCCGCCCCCGCCAATATTGAACGATTGGGCATTTCGAACCGAGGTGCGAAGATCCTTATATTTCCTAAGCCTGGTGCGGATCTCCTGCATAACGTCTCGTTGCGAATAGTTGGTAGTAAAAGCATCGAGCGGTCGTCCGTGAATGATCCCGTTCCACACCCTGGCAAAGGAGAAGGAGCGCTCCTCGATGGGCGCGATTCGCACATAAGCGCCACCCTGATTCACCCCGCCAATGAAGCCGCCGCCCACACTCGCGAGCACGACGCGAACACCAGGTGTCGACTGTAGATCCGCTTCTACGGTCTTCATCACTTCATTCATCGCGCTCATGCTGGTGCCTTCGCGAGCGTTTATGCTTACGTCGAACTCCGATTCATCGACATCGCTCGGAATGTAATCCTGTTTTACGACTCTATATAGAGGGATCGACGACAGGATTACAAGCAGCGCTAAAACCGACACTGCCGCGCGATGGTGCATAGCAAGGCCCAGCATCCACGTGTAGGCGCGGTCGATAAATCCGTAAAAACCTTTTCTGGATTTCGCGGCCTCGTCCGCGTGGGAGGTGATGTCCTTCGAGCGTAAAAGCCGCGCACTCATCATCGGAGTCAGCGTAAACGACACCAGCAAGCTGACTAGAATTGCGACCGCCGCGGTGATCCCAAATTGATAAAGAAAACGGCCGGAGATGCTCGACATGAAGGACACAGGCACAAAGATAACTACGAGACTGAACGTAGTTGCCAGCACTGCCAGACCTATCTCGGCAGTTGCCGCGCGCGCGGCCTCAAACGGCCGCATCTTTTTCTCCTCAACAAAACGAAAGATGTTTTCGAGCACAACTATCGCGTCGTCAATCACCACGCCGACCATTAGCACCAACGCAAGCATGGTCACGCTGTTCAACGTGAAATTGAGCGCGCGCATCATGCCGAAGGTAGCGATCACCGAGGACGGAATTGCGATCGCGGCGATGATGGTGGAGCGCCAGCTGCGCATAAAAGCAAGGACGACCAGCGAAGCGAGGATGCTGCCCAGAACCAGGTGTAAGGTGATCTCATGCAGCGCGGCATAAATATAACGAGACTGGTCGCGGATCACTTCCATTTTGACGTCGGTAGGAAGCTGGGCGGCTATTCGAGCGAGACTTGCTTTTGCTCCTTCGATTACTTCAACTGTATTCGTCCCAGTCTGCCTCCTGACTTCTATGGTAACGGTCGGGACTCCGTTCAAACGCGCTACCGAGCGCTGTTCTTTTGTTCCATCCTCCGCGTAACCGATGTCACGAATATGAACCGGCGCTCCGTTGATCGTGGCTACGACCAGCTCGTTGAAGATTTTCGGATCGGCGACGCGGCCCATGGTGCGCAACGCCTGTTCGCGAGCGCCCAATGTTACGTTTCCGCCAGGCGCATCTGCGTTTTGCCTCACGATGGCATTGCGTACCGTGGAGATCGGTATTTGATATGCGGCAAGACGATCAGCGTCAACCCAGATGTTTATGGCCCGTCCCAATCCGCCTACTATGCTTATTTCGCCAACCCCGGTGGAACGCTCGAGAACAGGCTTAACAACCTTATCGGCTAGTTCAGTGAGTTCTCGAACGGACCGGTCCGCCGAAAGCGCGACGGTCATAACAGGTGAGGAGTCGTTGTTGAATTTGTTGACTATGGGAGGATCCACGTCGCGAGGCAAGTCTCTGATTACGGTGGCGACGCGATCGCGGACGTCCTGCGCCGCGGTATCGATGTCGCGATCCAGATTGAATGTAGCGAAAACGACGGAAGTACCCTGGCTTGAAACTGAGCGTAGTTCCTGGATCCCTTCGACGGTGTTGACCGCCTCTTCGATCTTCTGCGAAACCTCGCTTTCGACTTCTTCGGGCGCGCCACCCGGCAGGCTCGTGCGCACGCTCACATTCGGAAGATCAAAGGAAGGAAAACGGTCGACTCCGAGTCTGAAATAGCTGGCGGCTCCGACGACAACCAGCGCGAGGATTATCATTGCGGCGAAGACCGGCCGCTTTATACAAATCTCTGCAAGTTTCTGCATATCTAACTAATTTCTTTTAAGCCAGCTTTTCGGCTTCGGCGTACACATCAACAACTGAGAGATACGTCACTTCATACTCCAGCGCAAGTCTTGAGGAACCACTGCTACTCAGTGACAATTACAGGCTGACCGGACTGCAAATTACCCGGATCCAGGACTATTGGATCTCCTGCCTTTACTCCAGACAATACTTCAGCCCATTCCGCTGTCCGTCGGCCGAGCGTGACTGGCTTCTCGAGCGCTTTTCCATCCTGTACGAGTATTACCTTATCGATGCCAGCGAAGCTAACAAGCGCATTCACCGGAACCGCGACCGCCGAATTGCTATCATCTGACACTATTTCCGCGCGGGCGTAGGAGCCCGGCCGGAGCTGGCCATTGTTATGCACTTCCGCTTCAACAATCAGAACGCGATTCTGTGCGGTGATGGTCGGGCTGATGCGCGCGATCTTACCGCTATAAACGTTAGCGTCGCCTTCGAGAGTCACCCTAACCGCCAGGTTCACACGCACGTTCCGAGACTCTCGTTCCGGTACCTCAGCGCGCAGTCGCAGCGGGTCCATTCGGACAACGTTAACTATTGGAGTGCCTGCTGCCAGGTATTCGCCGATACTTGCTCGTTTCTCCTGTATCACACCATCAAACGGGGCATAGATCGACGAGTCTGCCAGTTGTTGTTTTGCGATTTCCAACTCTGAACGTCGCTGAACCACTAGTGCTTGTCGATTCCTGATCTCCTCGATTGCATCCTGGTATCGACTCAGTGCGACTTTGTGCTCAGCATCAGCGCCCTCGAGTTGTGCTCGCGCCAGGACGCCGCGCTGAACAAGGTTCTCGGCTCGTTCGAGCTTCAGCTTCGCATCGTCGAGGAGAGCCTGTGCTTGTCTAACGGTTCCGGTTTTT
>Ga0126384_10002431_pt1 | contig 11296 bp, 9 predicted proteins | sample PanSoiMetPlot_36_FD_92543 | JGI IMG/M metagenome (GOLD analysis project Ga0126384, IMG submission 92543) | Tropical forest soil microbial communities from Panama - MetaG Plot_36 | ecosystem: Environmental > Terrestrial > Soil > Tropical forest > Bulk soil | place: Panama | collected 2016-02-17 | reverse complement strand
TCGATGCTCAAGGGCGGCTACCAATACATGCAGCAGGCGCCCTGGCTGTCCTTCGCGCCGGGGACGGCCATCTTCGTCACTGTCCTCGCCTTCAACCTGCTCGGAGACGGTTTGCGCCGCGGGCTCGACCCGCGGCTCCGCCAGCAGGGCGGGAGCTGACGGCAAAAGCCCGCTAGCGCGTGCGAAGAACCGCGGCCCTGCGCTTCGCGCCCAGCGAGAAACCCAGGGCCTGGGCGATCTCTTCGCGCGTGCCTTTGAGCGTGCGCCTCCCAAGATGCCTATGCCCCGCCTCGTAGCCTTGAGCCTCGGGCCCATGGCACACTAGGGCACTCGTCCCGGCGGATGGAGCACCTCATGGAGAAGTCGGACCTTCTCAGCCAGCTCCGGATGGACCACACAAAGGACCGGGCGTCGCGCGGGCGCACCTGGCTGCTCGCGGTAGTGGCCGTCGCTTTGCTCGTGGGTGGCGGACTGATCTGGCAGGCAGTGGTCTGGGCACACCGCCCAACAGTGCGGACGACGCTGGCGCGCTCTGCGAGTCCGGATCCTCCATCCACGTCGGTGCTCGACGCCAGCGGCTATGTCACCGCCCGTCGGCAAGCAACCGTCTCCGCCAAGATCACGGGGAAGGTGATAGGCGTCTACTTCGAGGAGGGGATGCAGGTCGAGGAGGGCGCTGTCCTCGCACGGCTTGACGACACGGATGCCAAGGCGCAGGTTGCTCTCACCCGCGCACAGCTGGCGGCCGTGCGCGCCCAGCTCGCGGAGATCCGTGCCCAGCTCCAGCAGGCCGAGCGCGACCATACGCGCCAGCAGGAGCTCTACGACAGAGGGCTGGTCAGCCCGCAGACCGTCGACGCCACACTGGCCCAGCGCGACGTTCTCCGGGCGAGGCTGGCCACTACGGAAGACCAGATCACGGTGGCTCAGGAATCGGTCGCCGTCGCCCAGGTTCAGCTTGACAACACCGTGATACGCGCCCCCTTCAGCGGAGTGGCGGTCGCCAAATCGGCGCAGCCCGGGGAGATCGTCTCCCCCCTCTCCGCGGGGGGAGGCTTCACTCGCACTGGCATCGGCACCATCGTCGACATGGAGTCTCTCGAGATCCAGGTGGACGTCAACGAGGCCTACATCAACCGCGTCGCCCCTCGCCAGCCCGTGGAGGCCGTGCTGAACGCCTATCCAACCTGGCGCATCCCATGCGAAGTGATCGCCATCATTCCAGCCGCGGACCGCAGCAAGGCCACCGTCAAGGTCCGTATCGCAATCAAGTCCCGCGATCCGCGGATCGTGCCGGACATGGGCGTACGGGTGGGCTTCCTGAGCGCACCGCCGGGCGGCCGTTCCGCCGCCCCGGCGGATGGCGATCGGGTGAAGCTGGGCGAGAGTGGCTGATGGGCAACCTGGTCGAGATCCGTGGTGTCACGAAGGTATACCGGCGCGGGAGGGAGACGATCGAGGTTCTCCGCCGAATCGATCTCGACATCGCGGCCGGGGACTTCGTGGCCTTGATGGGCCCTTCCGGTTCCGGGAAGACCACTCTCCTCAACTTGATCGGCGGTCTCGACCGGCCGACGGCGGGGAGCGTGGTCTTCAATGGCCACCGCATCGACCAACTTCCCAGCGGCCTGCTCTCCCAGTGGCGGGCGGCCCATGTCGGATTCGTGTTTCAGTTCTACAACCTCTTGCCGGCGCTGTCCGCGCAGCGCAACGTCGAGCTGCCGCTGCTGCTCACCCGTCTCTCGGCCGCGCAACGGAGACGGCGCGCCGAGATCGCCTTGACCCTGATGGGCCTCGGGAATCGGGCTCGCCACAAGCCCAAGGAGCTCTCAGGCGGCGAGGAGCAGCGGGTGGCCATCGCGCGGGCCATCGTGTCCGATCCAGAGCTCCTGGTGTGCGACGAGCCGACGGGCGAGCTCGACCGTGGGACGGCCGATGAGGTCCTCACGCTGCTCCAGATGCTCAATCGTGATCACGGCAAGACAGTCGTGATGGTCACTCATGATCCAAAGGCGGCGGATTATGCGCACCGCCGGCTCCAGATCGACAAGGGCACTCTCGTCGGCGGGCCCTGCCCAACGTGAAGAACTTCCCCCTTCTCGGGGCGGCACTCTCCCGCAAGAAGATTCGGACCATCCTGACGTGGCTGTCGGTGGCGATCGCCTTCACGCTGTTTGGACTGCTGCAGGCAGTCGAGGTGGCATTCACGGCGGGGGCGGATGCGCTCGACGCAAAGCGTCTGCTGACCACTGCGCGTTACTCGATCATCGAGCCATTGCCCCTCGCCCACCTCCGGCAGATCGAGCAGGTGCCGGGAGTGACGGCGGTGGCCTACGGGGAGTGGTTTGGGGCCAAGTATCAGAACGAAGGCTACGCCTTCCCCGTGCTCGCTGTCGAAGCCGCGCGTTACCTCGACATGTACTCGGAGTTCACCATCTCCCGGGAGCAACGCGAGGCCTTCGTCAAGACGCGCGCAGGAGCGGTAGCGGGTCGACGATTGGTCGACCGCTATGGGTGGAAGCTTGGACAGAAACTCCCCCTCAGCTCGGAGATTCATCCGAAGGCCGATGGCAGCACGAGCTGGGAGTTCGAGCTGGTGGGTATCCTGGACGCGGACGATCCCACGGTGCGGGGCAACACCGACGTGGTGTGGATCAACGCGGCCTACTTCAACGAGGGGCGGATGACGGGAAAGGACAAGACGGGTTGGTACGTCGTCCGCATCGACGATCCCCAGCACGTCCGTTCCGTCGCCGCGGCCATCGACGCGCGGTTCGCGAACTCGCCAGACGAGACGAAGACCCAGCCGGAGAAGGAGTTCGCCATTGGCTTTGCTCGCCAGATCGGCGACATCGGTGCGCTCGTCGTCCGCATCCTGGCCGCCGTCTTCTTCACCATCCTTATCCTGACCGGCAACACGATGGCGCAGTCAATCCGGGAACGCAGTCACGAGCTCGCCATCCTCAAGACCCTGGGGTTCTCGGACAGACGAATCACGGCACTGGTCCTGGCCGAGGCCATCTTGCTCCTGTTCCTCGGCGCCGGTGCGGGCCTGGGCGCCGCCGCCGTCCTCCTCCCCGTGCTCAACGGCGTCACCGGCGGTCGCTTTCCCCCGCTCCTTGTGTCGGCCGGCATCTGGGGACTCGGCGCCGCAGTGGCGCTGGTCCTGGCGCTTCTCGTGGGTGTGCCGCCCGCCCTGCGCGCGCGGCGGCTCATGATCGTAGAGGCGCTGGCCGGGCGCGCCTAGCCAGTCCATGCACACGCTCAACCAGATCGTCGAGATCACGGTGATGAACCTTCGCAATGTCTCGCACCGAGTCGGCTCGTCACTCGTCGTGGTCGTCGGCATCGCCGGCGTGGTGGGTGTGCTCGTCTCGGTGCTTGCGCTGGTCGAGGGCTTTCGGCACACGCTGGCCAGCACCGGGCGGCCCGAGCGAATCATGGTGTTGAGATCAGGCTCGGACGCCGAGATGTCCAGTGCGCTGGACCGTGATCAAGCGACCCGGCTCGCCACCTTGCCCAGAGTGGCCCGCGACGCCGCGGGACGTCCCCTCGCCTCCGCAGAGCTGATGATGATGGTGGATCTGCCCCGCAGAGGCGAGAGCCATCCCAACAACGTGCCATTCCGCGGGGTGCAGCCCGCGGCCTTCGCGATCCGGAGCGAGGTTCGCATGGTCGAGGGCCGCCGGTTTCAGGGCGGCGTGCGCGAGGTCATCGTGGGCCGAAAGGCTTCGCGCCAGTTCGCGGGGCTGACCACGGGAGCGCGGATCGCGCTTCGGGACAGTGAGTGGACGGTGGTAGGGATCTTCGAGAGCGGCGGCGACGTGCACGAGTCCGAGATCTGGACGGACACGGAAGTGGCCCTGTCGACCTTTCGCCGGCAAGGCTACCAGTCGCTCACGGCGCGGCTGGCCGATGGGTCCGATCGTGGCTTCGCCGTCTTCCGCGAGGCGGTCGGTCGCGATCCGGGCTTCTCGATCAACGTGTATCGCGAGCCCGACTACTATGCCAAGCAGGCCACCATGCTCTCCAATCTCATCAATATCTTCGGCTACACCGTGGCGTCATTTATGGCCCTCGGCGCGATGTTGGGTGCTCTCAACTGCATGTACTCGGCGGTCGCGAGCCGCCGGGTCGAGATCGCCACCTTGCGCGCGATCGGCTTCCGCGGGACACCCGTCGTGGTCTCGGTGATCGTCGAGGCGCTGCTGCTGGCCGTCGCGGGTGGGGCGGTGGGAGGAGCGCTCGCCTATCTCTATTGCGACGGCGCCTCGCTCAGCACCCTCAGCTTCAACACGTTTTCCCAGGTGGCGTTCGATCTCCGGGTCACGCCGCACCTACTCCTGCAAGGTCTGGGGTGGGCGCTCCTCATTGGAATGGCGGGGGGGCTGCCGCCCGCGTTGCAAGCAGCGCGCGTGCCGGTGGCGGTCGCCCTGCGTGCGCTCTGAGCGCGATCACGAGAACGTCTTCTGATAGAGGCGGTATCGCTTGTATGCCACGGCACCGATCTGTTCCATGATGCGGATCATCAAGTAGTTGTCCTCCAGGATCCAGCCCAGCTCCCAATGCAGGCCCTGCTTCGGCCGCCGCTTCCAGATCTCCATCAAGAGGCTCATATCGATGCCGCGCCCTCGATAGGCCTTCTTCACCCCAAGCAGTACCACCCGAATGGTGTCGATTCGACGGCGCTGCCAGGCCACCCGGAGAATTCCCCACGGCGTCAAGCGGCCCCCTAGACGACGGAGCACCTGATTGAAGTCCGGTATGGCCACGAAGCACGCAATGGGCTGGCCGTCGATCTCGGCCATCAGACTCAATTCCGGAAGGATGATGGCCTTCAAGTGGCCGGCCAAGTATCGCGCTTCTGCCTCGGTGATCGGCACGAAGCCCCAATTGTCGCTCCACGCCTCGTTGTAGATGGAGGCGATCCGGAGTGCTTCTTCTTGCAAATCCTGCATCTTGATCGAGCGCACCGTCACGGGGGAACGAGGGTTCAGTCGCGCGCGCGCCTCGAGCGCCCGCACGATGCGGGGCGGTGGCGGAGGGTAGTGATGCCGGTAGAAGGCCAGCAGATCCTTGCACTTCACGAAGCCGGCGAGGTCCAGCGCGGCGCAGTAGTACGCCGGGTTGTACGAGGACCCGAACACGGGCGCCGTCCCGAAGCCCTCCACGAGCAAGCCACAGTCGAGCTCGTTCATGGAAAGGTTGACGGGCCCTCGCAGGAAGATGGCCCCTCGCTCGCGCACCCATGCTTCGGCGGCGCCGAGAAGTGCGGTGGCCGCGTCCTCGGCGTAGGGAAGAAAGTCGAAGAAGCCGAAGAAGCCGGCTCGCTCGCCATGGCATCGATCGTGTGCGTCATTGATGACGGCGGCAACCCGTGCCACGGGGCGGCGGCCGTCACGGGCGAGAAAGAGCTGGACCTGGGCGTGCTCGTGGAATGGATTCCTCCGCGGGTCGAGGAACTCCCGGCGCTCGCTAATCACGGGAGGCGCCCAGAGGTGATCGCCGCCGTAGACGTGCCAGGGAAACGTGATGAATTCCGCGGTGTCCCCGACCTGGAGGGGAATGATCTCCATCGTCACGCGAGCGCCAACGGCCCGTGAGGGGGGATCGAAGAGAGGGGCGCGAACCGGGTATCAATGAGTCGCGGACTCTGGTGTGGCCTCCGCAGGCCTAGCGGGCTGTCGGAGTATGAGGCAGGCCGTTCACATCTGACCGCACCATTCACTGCTCGGTGTCCCGCTTCGAGCGCGGGCTTTGCCCGCGCAATCCGCTTCCCCGGGGGGAGGTTCGGAAGGGGGGCGATGCCCCCCTCCGAGTCTTCTAGCGGGAACGGAACACATGATCCCAGAAGGTGGTGCTCACTCCAAAGCGACGATCGGAACAGTGGAAGTGATGCAGCATGTGGTTCCGCCTGAGCCGAGGCAGCCAGTGGGCCCGCCTCCCCGTGGCATGGACGGCTGCGTGCATGGTGTCGTAACCGACATAGCCCGCCAGGAATCCCGCGTAGAGCCCTTCGCCGATCGAGACACCCAGCGAGCCGACGAAGAGCAAGTAGAAGGCGCAGGCCAGCGGCACGCTCACGATCGGCGGCATGACCACGCGGCCGACGTCGCCCGGGTATGCGTGGTGTACACCGTGCACGAGATACACCGCGACCATCCCCGCTCGACGTCGAGGGGTGAGATGGAACACGAAACGATGAATGCCGTACTCCGTCACCGTCCACAGGCACAGGCCTCCCACAAAAGCCGCGACCAAGCCATAGGTCTGGCCATGAACGACCTGCCTCCAGAGCAGCACCCCTATGACGGGGCCGAAGAGTACGAGAGGAACAATCCAATGAGCCCGGGTGAGACGCTCGAGCGTAGCGTTTCCCATCAACTGGACTTGGCCGCCGCGGGGCGTCGATGACACTCCCACCCGAACGGTGAGACCTGCCACCCTGACGCGCTGGTCCGGCTCCTTCACCGAGTCGTGCAGAGTCGCTTTCCGGCGAGTGGCCATGCGCCCCATTGCGCACATGGTAGAGTCCGCTCCGCGAGCCTGTCAACGGCGCGGCCGCTCACGTGGGGCCCCATCACGCAGCTTCGCATGCGTCGCGGTCCGGGGCGCTCCGGGCGCCGCTTGACCGGCGGGGTGGTGTCGAGTAAGAACATGAGCACGTAGACCAGCATCCGGGAGCCGAACGAGACAGGCCACGACCGGGCCGCCACTGCTCGACAGCGAGGCGGGGATCTCTCTGGACGGCATGCCCACGGATTTCACGCACGCGACCACGCGAGAGCCGCACGGCGACCGTGCGCAAGCGATTCTGCGAGCCCATCCGGATGTTCGCCGCTATGTCGGAAAGAATCCCGCTAGTTTGATCATCGTGGTGGGGCTCGTGCTCGTGCAGCTGTCCCTGGCCGCATGGCTCCAGCATCGCCCGTGGTGGGTGATGTTGCTGTGCGCGTACTTCGTCGGTGCCTTCGTGAACCATGGGCTTCTCGTGATGGTCCACGAATGCGCCCACCATCTCGTCCTTCGTCGTCGCGTGCTGAACACGCTGACTGGCATGCTGGCGGGCCTTCCCAGCATTCTGCTCAATTCGGTCGCCTGGTCGACGTATCACCTGAGGCACCACGCGTATCAGGGTGTGTACGCCGAGGACTTTGACCTGCCCAGCCGGCGTGAAGCGCGGCTGGTCGGTCACGCGCGGATTCCCAAGGGACTATGGCTGGCCTTCTTCGCCTTGATCCTCGCCACGCGCCCGCTGCGAAGTCGACGGGAGCTCGCGGCGCTCGCGCGAAACCGCTGGGTACTGCTCAACCTGCTGGCTCAGCTCGCCTTCGGTCTGAGCGTGGGCATATTTCTTGGCGGCCAGGCCATGGGCTATCTCCTCGCCTCCCTCTTCTTCTCGGTCGGGTTCCATCCGCTGGGTGGCCGTTGGTTTCAGGAGCACTACCTGGTGACGGAAGGCCAGGACACCTACAGCTACTATGGCCCGCTCAACCGCGTGGCGTTCAATGTGGGCTACCACAATGAGCACCATGACTTTCCCGGGGTGCCATGGAGCCGCCTCCCCAGGCTGAGGCGCCTGGCGCCGGAGTCCTACGACACGCTCGTGTGGCACTCGTCTTGGACCGCGCTAGTCTTCCGTTTCGTGCTCGACGGCCACCAGGACTTGTATCGCCGCATGATCAGGAGCGATGAGCCTGCCTGTGACCCATCGGGGTCGGACCGTTCCCCTGGCCCTACGATCGCGTACGGCGGGCGCGAGTCGCGAGTCGGTCGAAGTAGCGAGTAAGGGCAGGGGCGAGAAGACTATGTAGCCGGCCCAGGAGAGTCATCTGCGTCCCCGGCGTGATGGTGAACGAGCGCCTGGCGATCCCGCGTACGATGGCGTGCGCGACGGCGTCGGCGCTCCAGACGCCGGCGGTGCTCGTGATCATTTTCGTCTCGAGAGGCTTGGTCCGGTTCTCCTGCTCGAGCTGCGGGGTATCGGTGTCAGGTGGATAGACGATCGAGACATGGATCCCCCGCGGTCGCAGCTCCGCCCGCAGCGATTCTCCGAGGCCGCGCACGGCAAACTTCGTGGGGCTGTAGGGGGTGTAGCCGTAGATGCCGACGAGGCCGGCCCCCGATGACAACAGCACGATGTGGCCGCGGTGCTGCCGCTCCATGGCCGGCAAGGCCGCCCGAATGGCATGGAGAGTCCCGAAGTAGTTGGTGGCCATCGCCTGATGAAACAGGGCAAGGGGCAGCTCGGAAAAGTAACCGCAGGCGGCGATCCCCGCCGACGTGACCAGAATGTCGGGAGGCCCGATCTGCTCGATGGAGCGGACCAGGGCCGATTCCATCTGGACCCAGTCGGCCACGTCGGCGCTGAGCGCGGTCACACGCTGCTGGGGAGAAACCTGCTCGCCCGAAATCTCCGCCCGAGCGGCCTCGAGCTTCGCCAGATCCCGCGCGATGATCGTGACATGCGAGCCCGCACGGGCGAATAGGCGCGCAGTGGCTTTCCCGATTCCACTCGATCCCCCCGTGAGGATGGCATGTCGCCCCGCCAAGTCATGACGGCGCACCGGCTACGGCTCACGGAGTCGGGCCAGCTCCTCGGCGACGGCCCCCACCGCCCGCTGGATCTGGTCCTCGGTATGGCTGCTCGTCAGGAAGAATCGGAGGGTAGCGGCATTGCTTTCCACCACGGGAGGAATCACGGGCATGACATTGATGCCGCGTCGGAGGAGTGCCTCGGACAGCACGATACACTTGACTGAGTCTCCCACGAGAATCGGGACCACCGCGGAATCGCGATCCGGCCCGGTGGTCAGGCCGCGCTGCTTGGCCGCCTCGTGAAAATACTGGATGCGGGCTCGAAGGCGCATGACCCGCTCCGGCTGCGCCCGGAGAAGGCGAACGGCGGCGAGCGCCGCGGCAGCATTGGGGGGCGACATCCCGACGCTGTACACGAAGCCCGGCGCCGAATACTTGAGGTATTCCACCAGTGCGCGGCACCCGGCGATGTAGCCGCCGCAGCTGGCGAAGGTCTTGCTCAGAGTGCCCATCCACAGGTCGACCTCGGCGGGATCCACGTCGAAATGCTCGCCGATGCCTCGGCCGGTTCGCCCAAGCACACCCATCGAGTGCGCTTCGTCGATCATGAGGAGGGCCTCGTGCCGTTTCTTGATCTCGATGAAGCGCGGAAGATCAGGAACATCGCCATGAATGCTGTAGACCCCCTCGATGGCAATCAGAACTCGGCCGTGTCGGCTCCGCACCTCGCCGAGCAGCGCGTCCAGGGCTCCCCAGTCGTTGTGGGGAAAGGTCCGCCGCGAGGCCCGGGACAGGACACTCCCCTGCACGATGCTGTTGTGGATGAACGCGTCGTGAACGATCAGATCCTTCGGGCCAAGCAGATGACCGATGGTGGCCACATTGGTCGCATGCCCGCTGACGTAGACGATGCAATCCTCGGTTCCAAGGAAGCTCGCCAGCTCCGCCTCGAGCTCTCGGTGGAGCGACTTCTCGCCGCCGATCAGTCGACTGGCGGAGACCGATGTGCCGTAGATCTCGATGGCGTTCTTGGCCGCCTCCGAAACCACGGCGTCTCCTGACATGCCGAGGTAGTTATAGCTCGAGAAGTTGATGAGCTCGCGATTGTCGACCACGACGGTGTCGCGCGCGATCCCTTCGTGAAGTCTGAAGTAGGGATTGGCGACGCCGAGACGCTCCAGTTCCGCGAAGCGCTGTTGCAGCCGCAGATACTCGGGAAACAGATCGAAACGACACGGCTCCGCCGTGATGGCCTCTGTGTCCCCCGGGAGCGATGTGTCGCGTCTCCTCCGCTGGTCGATCAGGAAGCGCGCGATGGACTTGATCGTCGGATACTCCAAGATCAGGCTAGGATCGATCGATTCGCCGAGCCAGTCCTCGAGATCGGCAGTGATAGTTACGGCCGCCAAGGAGTCGAGTCCATAGCCGCGCAGCGGCTTGGCGACCTCGATGGTGTCCGGCGGAACGTCCAATGACGCGGCGACGAGCTTGACCAGCATGGCCTGCAGCGCCGTGATCGAGATATCCGCAGCCGTTTCCCCCGCGGGCTGGCCCGGCTCGGAGCCGACAGCGCGGCGATCCGTCCTCTCCGCGCTCATCCACCGTCCTCGATGGGTGAACTCAGGAACTCGGGGGCGACGTCGAAGGCGCCGGCGAGGAAACTCTCTCGGCAGACGGAGCGTTGTGCCTTGCCGTTGGCTGTTCTCGGAAGGCTTCCCGGCCGCACCAGGCGCACGGAGGATACGAGCACATCGTGCTCTTCGATCACCGCGCTCCGGATGGCGCCGATCATGGCGTTGTGATCACGTGGTGGATGATGTCGCTCCGTCTCGTGCACCACCACGAGCTGCTCCTGTCCGTCGACCGCTATCGCGAAGGCGGCGCCGCCTCCGGGGCGGAGGCCAGGATGACTCCGGGCCACGGTTCGTTCGATGTCCGTGGCGTGAAGCTTGCGGCCGCGGATGATGATGAGATCCTTGAGCCGCCCCGAGATGAACAGCTCACCCTCGTGGACGAATCCCAGATCTCCGGTGCGGAGGAACGGGCCTTCTGCCGTGTCCGAGAGATAGGCTCCGAACACGGCTTCCGTCTCCTCGGGCCGGTTCCAGTAGCCGGCGGCCACGCTCGGACCCGACACCCAGACTTCGCCGATCGTGTCGGATCGGCAGGGCCTCCCGGAATCGGGATCGACCACCACGACCCTCTGGCCGAGACTTGGCCGGCCGCAGCTCACCATCACTCGTGAGCTCCGCGCACCCACCCCCAGGGGCGTGTCGACCACCTTCACGCCGGGCGTATCCGGCAGCGGCTGCATGGCGGTCGTGGATGGCCTGGCACTCGCTGTCACCATGAGCGTCGATTCGGCGAGGCCGTAGCTGGGACGTAAGGCTTCCCGCCTGAAGCCGTATGGCGCGAAGGCCTCGACAAAGCGTTCGAGCGTCGCGGGGTTGACGGGCTCCGCCCCCACCACCGCCGACTCGACACAGGAAAGATCCAGCGCCATCCGCTGTTCCGGAGTCGTTCGGCGCACGCAGAGCTCATAGGCGAAATCGGGCCCGGCCGTAATGGTCGCCCGGTACCGCGACATCGCGGCAAGCCAGCGGAGGGGACGCTGCAGGAAATGGAGCGGGGATAACAACACGACGGGAAAGCCGACATACAACGGTTGCAGGATCCCACCCACGAGCCCCATGTCGTGATAGGGCGGAAGCCAGATCACGCCCACGCTCCTCGCCGTGTGCCCGAGCGCCTCCTGAAT
>Ga0126384_10002429_pt1 | contig 11298 bp, 10 predicted proteins | sample PanSoiMetPlot_36_FD_92543 | JGI IMG/M metagenome (GOLD analysis project Ga0126384, IMG submission 92543) | Tropical forest soil microbial communities from Panama - MetaG Plot_36 | ecosystem: Environmental > Terrestrial > Soil > Tropical forest > Bulk soil | place: Panama | collected 2016-02-17 | reverse complement strand
CCTGGACGGGCCCTCCTTCCGGCTCCGAGAGGCCAAAGTGCCTCGGAAGCCCGTAACGGCCCTCGAAAACGCGAGGACGCCGTGACCCTCCGCATGTGGACAGCTCAACGGGACCTGCCCACAAGCTGCGGGCCCACGGCTAAACGTTTAGAAAGCCTTGGGATACGTGGCCGCTGCGGGCTGGGGCGAACCCCCGCTCAATCGTTCACAAGGAGGTGATGCTGGCCCCGCTGCGTGGGGAATTTGATGGCGCAAAATTGGGGAGTCTTATTGGCGCTTGACACCGTTAAATCCAGCACTTTCGGTGCGCTCACCACTCTTGTAGCACGTCGATTTCGATGAAGTTACAACAGTCTGCCGCAATCAAATTAAATGGTAGTACGACAAAAGCCAAGAGCCACTGGCCACAAATACTATAAGTAGTCCGCCAAACAGCCATCCCCTCTTGTTGAGTCTCCCCGGCCATCGCCCAAAGCGTTGCAGCGCCGCCAGAAACATTACGCAGCCTCCCAACGCGAAAAGCAAAGAGATCGTTGCTATCACTATCTGAGGGCCGCTACCGCCCAGGAGTAGAGAAGCAACGCCAAACAGCACCGCAGCTCCACCAAGCCATCGCAATCGTTCAGAAGCGTGCGGATCAGCTGCCGATAGCGTGCCTAGGCTCTGCAAGCCGGGCAACTCGCGACCGCTCACCGCCAGATACAAGCCCATAGCGATCAGCAGGACTCCACATGCAAACAAAGCAGTCTCGAGCCCCATCAACTTCTCTGTGCTGGCCAGCAGCATCATCATTTCCAACACATAATTAAGAGCCGACCGTTGTGTTCACCACCTCGTAAGCTAGCAACACGCGCCCGTTATAACTGGTGGGAACGCAGGTACGAGCGGCCCGCATAAGTAACACAGACCAATTGAGAGTTCCAGCTCGGTCGAACTGAATTCCAATGGCGGTTCGCCTTGCACCGCTGAGACTTCTCCAGATGATCTTAACTTGCGCCGCAGCCTAGGGCGCCACCCAGCGCCCACCTAGATCGCCATAGCTCCAGCCGCCACCGGCCGTTACCTGCCAAGCGGTGACCAGGTGTCCAGCTGTCCCGCCTGTTCCAATTGCCCACACCTCCATCCTGCCGTCGTAGCTCAGCAGGACATCTGGCATGCCGGCAACGCAACAGCCCAAGTCTAACCAACCCGACCAGTTCCCGCCTGCTTGCAGCTGCCAGATGTGCCACAAATGCTGGTCTTGGCCAATGTAGAAGAAGGCTAGCCGTCCGTCCATTACAAGGGTGGTCACTGGATCCGACCCTAGGGATCCGCCGAGGGGAGCCCAACTCGTAGTCCAACCGCCGCCTGGAGCCCCCTGCCAGATGTGCCAGAAACCACCGTCGCCACCTCTTACAAAGAGTTCTGCTCGTCCATCGGCGTTCATCGACGCAATTGGATTGCCAATAACGCAGCATCCGAAATCCGCGTAGTCCGTCCAACCACCTCCTGGCGTGACTTGCCACTTGGAATAGACGTGCTGATTGCTTCCCAATACAAACACTTGCAGCCTGCCATCGGCGCTCCTAAATGCCGACGGATCACTGCGAATGTCACCACCCAAGTCCAGGAAGCCGGTCCAAGCGCCGCTCGGGACACCTTGCCACATGTGGTAGAGGTGGTTGTCCCCGCCACGAAAGAAAGTGGCGAGGCGTCCGTCCAGAGCCGTCACTATGGTCGGAACTCCGACCATGCAACAGAATAGTTGAACCCAGTCCGCCCAATTTCCTACCCAGTTGGGCGGAATGGATCTTTGAAGTTGATACTTGTCATACAGTCCACCACCGGGACCTTGAGAAAGCAGTTCAAGAGTTCCGTCGGCGTTCCTGGCGGCAGCCGCACGGCTGAACTGATTAATAACACAACAGCCGATCCCAGTAAAGCCTGCCCAGCCACCGCCAGGTGTACTTTGTGCAACAGTTGATTCATCGCCATTTGGGTCCCGAACGAACACTTGAAACCGCCAGTCATATGTGTCCGCCGTCCACCTGCCGACGGCTTGCGCGCAAACATAGTACCAGGTGCCCTCAACGTATACTTGACAGGGCGAGTTCACCCAGTCGAAGTACCACGGAATCTGTCCAATGGCCGCCCAGCCGACCAGATTGCGCCACGTACTGTAGGGGACAATGATCGACAGTGAATTATCCACCGGGTTTTGAAAGTGTCTTAGGCCCACAAGAACCGCGAGGCCAACAAAACCACCAATCACCCCACCGACGACTGAGCCCGCAGGGCCAAACCCCAAGCCAATGAGCGCACCCACAGATGTGGCGATTACCATTACCCCCGTCTGCACCAGCGGCATGTCCAAGCCACATACGTATATCTCTAGATCATTGGTGGCGGGATTAAGGCGTATGTAGGAGCACCCAATGTTGATGTCGGCATAGGCGTCTGTCTGACTGATTCTCAGCCCCGTGGGACGGCTGCTCGTGGGCGTAGGCACTGGCAGACTGACGTCTTTGGAAATCGTTAGCGCAATGACCTCTTGTCCGCCACGGAGCTTCCCATCCTGGAGGTGAAGAACGAGACTCTGAGGCCGAGCGCGAATGAGGAGTGAGAGATTACCCTCAGCGGTGTTGAGAACACTTACGCCTTTTAACCGTTCGATCTCAGCCTTAGCCGCGTCCGTGAGTTTGGACACATGGTTGAGAGGCGCACTCTTGTCTAGCTGTACCGGGAGATGTGGCAAAGGGATTATCGAGTCACTGGTTGGAGACGGCGCCCTTGCCGGGGGAGCTGCGGGAGGAGGACGCTCACTCAGTGTAAAACTGGATTGGTTAGCTGGCTCTGGTGCTTCTACTAGTACACGCGGTGGTGACTGTCCAGATGGACTGCCGGCAAAGCTCGCGACCATTGGCCCAAAGCAGTAGAGCAGAAACGAACCAAGGATACCCAGGCTAAATCTCTTGACCATGGGTCCCGCCTCCCTCCGTGCTGACTACACCCCTCGCAAGATACGACTTCCCGCGCATCGTCCCCTCTCTTGTCTGGGCCCTCCACTTTCCCCGAACGCCTTCCATTCGTACGTCTCGGGTTGATCAGGACATCACCCCATTTTCGGGCTCACGTCGCATGCCGAGGATCCGTATTTCTACGGATCCTCCGCATTCACACGATTAGGAGAAAATACGTACCGAGGAGATCCATACGAGCCGCCGCCCTCGACCAGTCTGGCTAGCGCTGGTGCGGGTGTGCGGCCGAACGAGGATCCGAGGAGGGGACGAAGGATGGAGGCGGAACCTATCCCTGGGCTCAGGACGATTATCGGCGCGCTCTCGACAACGCCACCGCCAGAGCCCCTTAGTTCTTTCGTTGGCCGCCGGCAAGAGATCGAGGACCTGCGGCTTATCCATGGCAAAGGCCGTCTGCTGACCCTTACAGGCCCTGGAGGGTGCGGCAAAACGCGCCTCGGCCTCGAGCTGACTGCCAAGATCGGATCTGACTTCGATGCCGTGGCGTTCACGGACCTAGCGCCGGTCCATGACCCGCTCGCAGTGCCGGAGGTCGTTGCTACTGCCCTCGGACTGCCGGTGGGGGCCGCTAGCCAAACCCCAACGCTGATCGCGGCGGCTCGTCTACTCCTGATGATCGACAACGCCGAGCATCTGGTGGAGCCGTTGTCTGGGTTGGTGGCAGACTATCTCGCCCGGTGTCCCAACCTCCACATCCTGGTTACCAGCCGGGAGCTGCTCAATGTCGACGGCGAGCTAAGCTGGCGCGTCTCATCGCTTGGGGTCCCGCCTGCCGATGGTCCACGAAGCTCCAGGGCCATCTCCGCCTACGAGGCGGTCCAGCTATTCAGCGTTCGTGTTGCTGAGCACCAGCCGGGGTTCCAGCTCTCAGACGCAAATGCGCCGTTGGTCGCCGATATCTGCCGGCGGCTTGACGGCATCCCGCTGGCGATCGAACTCGCAGCCGTCCGTGCCAGGTCGCTGGCCATGACCGAAATCGCGAAACGGCTGGATTATTCCTTTCGCCTGCTAACCCGTGGACCGCGGACTGCGGACACTCGCCATCGATCCCTGCGGGCCACAATGGACTGGAGCTATCGGCTGCTCACTGATAAGGAGCAGCGCCTCCTGCGCCGGCTTGCAGTGTTTGCAGACACGTTCGACCTCAGCGCGGTCGAGGCCATTTGCTCTGCTCCCGAGATTCCTCGGGAAGAGATCGCTGACACACTACACCGACTGATTGACAAGTCACTGGTGATGGCCAAGCCGGGACCTAACGGGAGCTTGCGCTACGGGCAGCTTGAAGTCATAAGGCAGTACTGCCGAGATCGTCTGCTTGCTGCTGGCGAGGCCCGGTTGACCGCTCAGCACGGTGCGTACTACGCAGACCTTGTGCTCCGTCTGAGCGCCGTCGGTCTCCCCTTCCACGTGTGGGCCGAGGCCATCACCGCTGACTACTGTAATGTGCAGCTCGCCGCGAGCTGGGCCGCCGCGGCGGACCCTGAACTGGAGATGCACATGGTGCATGACTTGCAGGGGTTCTGGACGATGCGCGGTGCTATCCGTGAGGCACGTGAGCGCACTCGCTCAGTGATCGCCAAGGAACATGTGCGGGGAGCGAGGTTGGCGCGCCTCTACATCTATGCGGCGAAGTGGTCGTGGCTGGCCGGCGATGTACGGGAAGCGGCTGAATTGATAGATGAGGCTGCTGAGTGCATCGACCAACGCTGTGACTCTAGGCTGGCGGTCATGACGCTCATTATGCGTGGCCTTCTCGCAGTTGAGACCGAGGATCTTGGCACTGCCGAGCGTCTTTTCCTGGAGTCCATCAACCTCTGTGAAGAGTCTCGGCGGACCACGGCCACCAACCCACCTGACCAGCCGGAGGCTGACCTACTCCCGAGGCAGGTAGATCTGGCGATGTCGCTAAACAATGTTGCACTCGTGCACGTGCAAACCGGGCGGCGCCAGGAGGCGTTGCACGAAGCGGAGCGGGCCCTGGACACGATGGCCGAAACGCCGGAATGGCGCCGGCCTGGCATTCGCGCTCCGTTCCTCCAAACCCTTGGCTCGGCGCTGCTCGCCTCAGACCAAGTAGTCAATGCGAGGGACCAGTTTTTGAGCGCCCTAAGCGATGCCGCGGACGACCAGACCCATCAGGCGGCCATCGCTCCGATGTTGGGCCTCGCCTGCACAGCTTCGGTGGAGGGTCAGCACGTCGCCTGCATAACACTTCTGGCCGCGGCTCAGCGCGCTGCTTTGATCTCCAATGCCGGTCACCTAACGCAGGTAACGCCGCATAGCGAGGCCGAGCGCCGCAGCCGTGCGGCGCTCGCAGAAAGAGCCGCCGCCGCGGCTTGGGAGCAGGGTCTGCGCATGGACTTGCAGGCCGCCGTCGGGTTCGCACGAGCCATGTGCGGGGATCCGCCAAGCCGCCCACTCGCTCCACGCAAAATGCAGATAGTGCGGCTTGTAGCAGGGGGCTTCTCCGACAAGGAGATTGCGCAACGTCTGTCAATCAGCAAGCGCACGGTGGAGGCCCACCTCGTTCAGCTTCGACACCAGTTAGACCTCCACAACCGCGCTCAGGTCGTCGCTTGGGCAGCTTCCACGGGCCTTCTTGGAGACTGATCGACCGTCGAGAACTCGACTTCCGGCGTCCCCGTGGCCTCGTACGCGCCGGCGTCCTGAGCCTGGCAGAGTCGCCGCCGAGCCAGACCTCTAGAAGACTCTCGTGTAAAAGGTTGAACTGGGCTGGCGCTCTCGCGACCAATGCTTGCATGTCCTCGTCAGAGGTGTTCTCCACCCTCTCGCAAGCGAGTCCGTTCTTGTGCCGCTAGCGTCGGGGTCAAACTGGCTTACTGGCCCAGAGGTAGGCCAGTGCCACTCTGGTGGTACCAAGTCCGCGTTCCACGAGCGGCCGAAAGTGGCGCACATATCTGTCCACCTCCACGGGAGTCAGGACTTGGTTTGCCGCTTCCTCAATGGTGGGAGCGAGAGGATTGGGCGAGGACCCGTAGAAGCCTTCCCAGGTCTCGGACTTGGCCGGCTTAACCCCGACTCACGGCGCGAAACATATGCAGCGGCCAGAATCTCGGTGGAGAACTGGCGCTGGCAGGGTGTTCCGATTTTCTTTCGGACAGGCAAGGCGTTGATGCGGCAGGTGACCGAGGTGATCGTCCGGCTCAAGGACGCTCCCCGCCTTCGCGTTGGTGACACGGCCCTGGACTCCATTCCCACACTTGTCGTGCTCCGCATCCAGCCTGACGAAGGTATTCTCCTGCGCATCGGGGCGAAGCACCCCGGGCCTCAGTTCGACCTCGTGCCGGCCGCCCTGCGCCTCGACTACAGGTCGGTGGCGAGGCAGCGGCTGCCCGGCGCCTATGACAACGTGCTGGGCGAGATCCTGGCCGGTGGGCAGGTGGAATTTCCAGGCCCGAGCGAGATCGAGCGGGCGTGGGAGATTGTCGATCCCCTGCTCCGTGAGTGGGAGTCGCACGGGCAGCCAGAGACGTACACCCGAGGCTCCTGGGGACCGAGGGCGGCGGATGACCTCATCGCTGCGCGCGGCGGGGGATGCTGGGTTGACGCCACCGATGTCGTGCAGTCGGGGTCCCGCCTCTGACAGATCGTGGCCCCTCCCCAGGCTCCACCGCGTGCTCCCGACTTGGTGGGGGGAGGTGGGCACCGTTTGAAGGGTCCTGTGTGTCGCGCGCCGCCGGGCTCGGCTTTACTTGCATTGCTAAGTTGTCATGCTAAGATAGGCGGGTGAAGCCTGATCTGGGGCGTGCCCTGCACACACTGACGGCGCGACTGGATCGAGCCGCCGACCGTATCCTCCGGGCCGAGCAGCACGTGTCCTACCGGCGATTCCTAGTGTTGTTCATGGTCGGGGAGCTTGGAGCCCCGAACCAGCGAACCCTCGCCGAGTGGCTGGGGGTGACCGAGCCATCGGTGAGCCGGATGATAGGGACGCTGGCCCGGTCCGGCTTGCTCGACGCGGCCCCGGATTCGGCTGGAGGCAACCGGCGGCGGCTCAGCCTGACACCCGAGGGCGAGAAGCTGGTGCGCCGATGCGGCGAGATCCTGGTGGGCCGGTTGGCGGCGCTGGTCGAGGCCAGCGGTGTGCCATACGACGTCTACACGGACTACACCCTTCAGCTTCTGGCGGCGCTGGAGGCGGCTGAACAGAGACCCCCGTGGCCGGTGCCCAACCGCCGCCTTACGACAGCACATCATCACCCCGGTTAGGAGGCCAGATGCAAAGCACGCACCTCGACGTGACGGGAGCCGACATTCGGACCTTGGAGTCCCGGGACGGCACGACCATCAGCTACCACACGGTAGGGGAAGGCCCGGCCGTCATCGTCATTCCAGGTGCCATGTCAGTGGCTGGCGACTTCGCCGCCTTCGCCAGCGCGCTGGGCGAAACGTTCACCGTCCACACCATCGAGCGGCGCGGGCGCGGCCTCAGCGGGCCACAGGGCGACCACTATGGGATCGCCAGAGAGTGTGAGGACGTGGCCGCGGTGAGGGATGAGACGGGCTCGCAGTGTCTGATCGGCCACAGCTATGGCGGGCTTATCGCGCTGGAGGCGGCGCGGAACGACGAGACCCCTGCGAAAGATCGCCGTCTATGAGCCGGGCGTATCCGTCGACGGGCTGATCTCGATGCGGTGGGTTTCCGGTTACGAGCGGAAGCTCGCCGAGCACAGGGCACTGGATGCGTTTGTGGAGTTCTGCCTCGCTGTGGGGCCGGAGCGGGTGCAAAAGACGCCGAGCTGGGTGATGAAGCTCGGCATGCGGCTCTTCATGCCGGCGGAAAGGCGAGAGACCATGTTGCGGCTCCTTCCCGCCAACCTGGCCGAACACCGGGAGGTTGCACGCCTCGACAACACGTATGAGAACTATCGGGAAGTGGCCGCGCCCACGCTCCTGATGGCCGGCGGCAGGAGCGGCCTCGAGTGGGTGGCCCCGGCGCTCGAGCGGCTCTCCAGGGTGTTGCCGGCCTCCGAGCTGAAGACGTTTCCCAAGCTCGATCACTTTGGACCAGACCAGCACGGCCCGCGCGAAGTCGCTCAGGCGGTCAAGGCGTTCTTCCTTGCCTGATCGGACGCCAACCGCACTTTGATAGATGGCGAGTTGGCGGTGCAGCCCGGCGCCGGGCACTTTCCATGGCTCGACGATCCCGCGTGTTTCACGCGGACGCTGGCGGCCTTTCTCCCGTGACCGCGTCGAGCAGCAGCTTAGCGGCCACCGCCGCCCCGTCGGTACGGATCGTGCCGGCCACGGCGCTCGCTCGGGCGCGAGTCTCGGGGGAGAGAGCTGTCCTGAGCGCGCCTGACAGGGACGCGGTGGTCGGAGTCGGACCGTCGTGCGCCACGCCGATGCCGAGAGCGGCCACCCGGCGGGCCCAGTACGGCTGATCCGCCATCTGCGGCACCACCACCTGGGGCGCGCCCGCCCTGGCGGCCGTCGTCGTCGTGCCTGCGCCGCCGTGGTGGACGACGGCCGCCACCCGGCCGAACAGGGACTGCTGGTTGACCTCGCCGACGACGAAGCAGCCGTCCCGGTCGTCGATAAGGGCGAGGTCGGCCCAGCCGCGGGCGACGAGTGCGCGGCGGCCCTGTTCGCGGACTGTCTCGATGGCCACACGGGCGATGTCCTTCGGGGCGGGCATGCTGCCGAAGCCCACGTACACCGGTGGTGTGCCGGCGTCCAGGAACGCCACCAACTCGGCCGGGAGTAGTCGCTCGTCCGGCAGGATCCACGCTCCCGTTTGCACGACGTCGAGGTCCGCCGGCTCCTGCCAGGGGCCCAGGGTTGGGTCCGCCGCCAGCCAGGGGTGGTCGGTGAAGCCGTAGTTGTAGACGTCATCCACCGGTGGCAGGCCGATCGACGCCCGGCGGGCGTTGAGCGCGGCGCCGAACAGCTCGTTCGCGCTCTGGGCGGTCAGGTCCCACAACGCCCGGTTGTCGGTCATGTCCGGTGGGAACGGCCGACCGGGAAACGGCGTCGGGGGGTGGTGTGGCGACGGCAGGAAGATCGGACAGTAGGCCGCGTAGACGTAGTGGACCCCGAGCTTCTCGGTCACCGACCGCGCCCCTGCTGCGGCCGGCAGCAGGCCGGTCGCCAGCAGCACATCACATCCCGAGGCTGCCGCTGCGACCGTGTCGAACTGGGCGGCGATCACCTCGGCCGCGATCCGGGGCACATCCGCCGGCGACGGCCGCGTCGCCTCGTGCACTAGCGGGCGCACCGGGGGGCCGGCCGGCAGCACCGGCACGCCAACATCGGTCAGCCGCTCCGCGCGGTCCGGCGGAGCGCACACCTGCACCTCGGCGCCGAATGCCCGCAACCGCACCGAGAGTCCCACCAGCGGTTCGAGATCCCCGCGTCCTCCATACGTCGTCAACAACACACGCATTTCGTGCCTCCCATTCCGCAAGTTCTGGCGCTTCGGGCGGCGATTATGCGCTGGGACCCGGGGCTTGCCACAAGTCCCCCCGCACGCTATATGCTGAGAGTGGAAAGGAGGGGGTACTGTCCTTTCCCTTTATCGTCCGAAATGGACGGACAACCTCCTCGTGAAGCGGCGGCGCGCCAGCGTCACCCACCCAGACTCCCGGGATCACCAGCACCGACCTGGGAGACCCGCCTCAGGCGACTACCTCCCGGATAGCGGCGGCAAAATCATCAGGCGCTTCAACGGGGACGAAATGCCCGACGCCGGACACGGGCCTCACAGCAATGCGGCTGAAGAAGTCGGTGAGTCGATCTCCCCACGCCGGGGGAAAGAGCGGATCGTGCTCAGGCCAGAGAACCCTGGTGTCGACCGCGATTCGCTCGCGCGGATTCGGCGGCGTTTCGACGAGGCTGCTGGCAACTGTTCCGGAGCCCGCGCGATACCAGCCGATCGAAGAGGTGAAGGCTCCAGGTCTGGAGTAGATCTCGGCCAGCCGATTGAGAGCCGCCTCTGGCTGGCGGTAACGAGGCCCCGACCAGTGCGCCCAGAAATGCCGAAGGTATGAGCGGACCGCCGCGCGGTTGCCGTCGACCAGCGCCTCGGCGAGTGCGAGCTGGTGTAACGATTGATACCAGAACTCGCGCTGAGCGCTCGCGCTCAGCACGCGGTTCGTCGACATGTAGTCGAAGGTGGACCTCTTGAAAGCCCGCTTGCTCGATCAGGCGCACAAGGTCCCTATCATCGAAATCCATCATCGCGCCGGGCGCAGCGCGCATGAAGACGGCCCTGACCCTGTCGGCCAGATCCTTTACTGGCCCGGGCTCGAATGCCGGTGGACGCGACCCATCTGGCTGCACGAAATAGCGGTTGATTGGTTCGGACAGTGAGATGCGACCGCCCGGACGTAGGACGCGGTAAAACTCCTGGAACGCGCGGAGTTTCACCTCGACATATATCAGGACCGACCGCGTGGTAACGACGTCGATGCTACCGTCGTCTACCCGGCTCAGATCCTCGGCGGCAGCGACAAGAAATCTGCCTCGCTCGGTCAGGCCGGACGCTGCGGCCAACTGCCTGCATTGATCGACCAGCCTCTTCGAGACGTCCGAGAAGACCACTGAGCATCCAGGTTCGCGCACGAGGGCGCCGAAGCCGATCAGCCCATCACCGCAACCCACATCCAAGAGCCGGTCGCCCGGCTTGAGCTCGGCGTAATCCAGGATCTGGTCCCGGACCCCTCCCAACTCCTCGAGCATCGCTCGGGCTCGCCGCTCATCGCCGTGGGGCGGGCAGAGGAGCACCCAGCGATGGAGCCAAGTCGACGAAGCCGTGTCAGGCGTCGAACAGCACCTGGGAGCCTGCCTTTACGAGTGGCGCAACGTGTCCAGTTCCAGGCCGGCTTGCGTCGTCAGCGGAGTGATCGCGCCTTTCTACGGCGAGGAGATGCCTGGCTATCAGCATCATGATGTAGAGTTGGGCGCATGCGGACGACGGTCACGTTGGACGACGACGTTGCCGCTGCAGTGGAGCAGATGCGGCGTGACCGCTCGGCAGGACTCAGCGAGGTGATCAACGAGCTCATACGGGCCGGCCTGAGAGCGAAGCGGCCGCGCCAGCCATTCCGGCAGCGCACAGAGGGCATCGGCATCCGCATCGATGTCACCAACGTGGCCGAGGCGCTCGAGCTGCTCGACGAACCGACCACCCGTTGATGCTCGTAGACGCCAACGTCCTGCTCTTCGCGGTGGACGCAGCGAGTCACTTTCACGCAAGCGCAGGTAGCTGGCTGACGAAGGTGTTGAACGGGCCGCAGCGGGTGGGTTTGCCGTGGCAGGT
>Ga0126384_10002428_pt1 | contig 11299 bp, 13 predicted proteins | sample PanSoiMetPlot_36_FD_92543 | JGI IMG/M metagenome (GOLD analysis project Ga0126384, IMG submission 92543) | Tropical forest soil microbial communities from Panama - MetaG Plot_36 | ecosystem: Environmental > Terrestrial > Soil > Tropical forest > Bulk soil | place: Panama | collected 2016-02-17 | reverse complement strand
GGCCTGCGGCTCGGCGACATCGCGGTCGTCGGACCGCGCCGCGCCTTTCCGCTCGGCTTCGCGGTAGCGCGCAGCTTCGTCGCCGAGCGCGTCGCGCTGGTCGGCGACGCCGCGCACACGATCCATCCGATCGCCGGGCAGGGGCTCAACATGGGGCTGCGTGACGTCGCGGCGCTCGCCGAGGCGATCGTCGATGCAGCGCGGCTCGGGCTCGACCCCGGCGCCGCGCCGGTGCTCGAGCGTTACCAGCGCTGGCGGCGCTTCGACACCATGGCGATGGGGTTTGCGACCGACGGGCTCAACCGGCTCTTTTCCAATCGCTCCGACGTGCTGCGTCTCGCGCGCGACATCGGCCTCGGCATGGTCGAGCGGCTGCCGGTGGTGAAGAGCTTCTTCATCCAGGAGGCCGCGGGGCTGACCGGCGACGTGCCGAAGCTGCTGCGCGGCGAGGCGCTTTGACTCCGCGCTAGAGCACGTTCCGTTCCTGCGGATTCGGAACGTGCTCTAGATTCGTTTGTTTGGCGCATATTCTGACCGGCGAACCGGTGCCCACTTCGCCGGAATATGCGCTAAGCTGCGGCGTCGTTGCCCGCGAAAGGGTGACGTCGCTCTCTGCCTCATGGTGACGAGCGTCGCGCCGACGCGTCTCGAACCATGGGCCAAGGTGCAAGCGGTCATCGCCTCGGCCGCCCGTCCTTCGAGACGCCGCGCTTTCGCGCGGCTCCTCAGGATGAGGTGGATGGAGTCATACCAGCGGGATCTTCGTCACGTGCTGGTCGAAGGCGGGCCGCCCCGCGATCGCCGCATACCAGCGCTCGACGTTGTTGAACTGCGGCCGCTCCGGCACGAGGTCGCGATAGCGCCGCACCATGATGCCGGCCGGGATGTCGCCGTAGGAGAACGCGTCCCCCGCCAGAAACGGGGTCTTGCCGAGCTGGTCGTCGAGCATCTTGACCGCGTCGGCGGTCTTGGTCTTGCCGGCCGCGATCGCGGTGTGGTCGCGTTTTTCGGGCGGCGTGCGCACCAGGCCCCAGAACACCGGCGTGATCGCCGGCCCGAGCACCGAGAGCTGCCAGTCCATCCATTTGTGCGCGAGCGCGCGGGTGCGCAGGTCCTCGGGCTCGAGCAACACCGACTGATGCTTGGCCGCCAGGTAGCGCACGATCGAGTTCGATTCCCACAGCAGGAAGCCATCGTCCTCTTCGAGCGTGGGCACCAGGCCGTTGGGGTTCATCGCAAGGTAGGCCGGCTCCCGGTTCTTGCCGAACGGACCGCCGATATCGATGCGCTCGTGTGCGAGGGCCATCTCGCCGATCGCCCACATCACCTTCTGCACGTTCGACGACGTGGTGCGGCCCCAGATTTTCATGGACGTCCTCCTGCGAGTGGTCATTGCGAGGCGGGCGGAAGCCCGCCGAAGCAATCTCGGCCAGGCGTTCGACGGCTTGAGATTGCTTCGCTTCGCTCGCAATGACGATGAGTTAATCCAGCCGCCGCGCTTCCTCGGGCAGCATGATCGGAATGCCGTCGCGGATCGGGTAGGCGAGCTTGGCGGCGCGCGAAATCAGCTCCTGCTTGTCGGCGTCGTATTCGAGCGGCCCCTTGGTCAGCGGGCAGACGAGGATTTCGAGAAGTTTCGGGTCGACCAGATGGGCGGGGCGCTCGGAAGTCATGGCGGGGTCCGGACGAGCTTGCGTTTCGCCGATGCTAGCACGCCCGGACCCGCCCTGCTCAAGCATCCGGCGCGGCTGCGCTCACACGCCGCGCAGCCGCGCCATGATGAAACTGTCGACGAACGTGCCGTCGCGGAACGCGTCGGCGCGTCGCGTGCCCTCGATGGTGAAGCCGAACTTCTCGTAGAGCCGCACCGCCGGGGTGTTGTCGACATAGACGCCAAGCTCCAGCCGACGCCGGTTGAGCCAGTTGTCGGCGACGTCGATCAGGGCGGCGAGCAGGCGCGCCCCGATGCCGCGCGGGTGGAAGTCGTCGTGCACGCACATGCCGATCTCGCCCGCGTGGCTTCGTCGGCCTTTATGCGGAAACAGGCCGGCCGATCCCACGAGGCGGCCGTCGAGCAGCGCGACGATGCTGACATGGCCATCGGGCGTGCGCTCCATCATCTTGCGCACCTCGGCGGCGCTCATATAGGGCAGTCGCAGCGTCCCCCGGCGCACGCGCGGGAGCTCCCACAGCGCCGCGATCGCCGCACAATCCTCCGGCTCGCGCGCGCGGATGGTCAGTCCCGCCAGCGGGGACACCGCGGGCAGATCTCGTGGCGGTGGATCGGTCTCGTCGGTCCGCAGGGCCTTGCCCCTCGGTGCAGAGCCGTCGCTCGTCGGGTCCAACGAAAAGGCCCCGTCCGATGCCGGCGGGGCCTGTTGGAAGATGATGCGTGTCACGTCTCAGCGCGCAAGATCCCCCGTTGGCCCGCCACGGCGGGTCATCGGATATTGGCGGAGGATGTGCATCGCGTGCGTCATGGGCGCCTGCATATCATGCGATCCGCGCCGCGCAAAGGCGCAAGACCGCTTATTGCAGCGGCGGCTCGTCCTCGGTCCGGCCCTTGGCAAGCTCCATCTCGGTGACGGCGACGAGGATCTCGGCGCGGGTCTTGAGATCGGGCGCCTCGAGCATGGCCTGCTTCTCGGCCGGCCCGTAGGCCGACATCATCGCGAGCGCGTTGACCAGCGCCTCGTTGGGCGCGCTCTCGATGCCCTGCCAGTCGGCCTTGAGCTTGTTGGCCTTGAGGAAGGCCTGCAGCGCCTCGAGCAGCGCCTTGCGGTCGACTGCCCCCTCGCCCTTGCGGGCGACGAAGTCGTCGGCGAACGGCGCAAAGGTGACGCGGCATTGCCGGTAGGCGGTCGCCACCGTCAGCTCCTTCTCGATGCGGAAGCGCGCGACGCCGGTGAGCTGCAGCAGATAGCGACCGTCGCCGGTCTCGGCGAGCTGGGTGATGCGACCGGCACAGCCGACCTTGTAGAGCTTGGGTTTGTCGTCGGCGCCCAGATGGGCGGTCTCGGGCTGGATCATGCCGATCAGCCGGTGGCCGTCGCGCAGGCTGTCGTCGACCATCTCGAGATAGCGCGGCTCGAAGATATTGAGCGGCATCTGCCCGCGCGGCAGCAGCAGCGCGCCCGGCAGCGGAAATAGGGGGATCGTCTGCGGCAGATCCGCGGGGCCGTGATACACGGCGTTCATCGACATCGCGCTGTTGCACCTCCCCCAACTTGCCGTTGCGCGTCTTGCCCGGCACAAGCCGGCATCCGGTCGGGCATGAGCCTCACGTCCGAGCCTCGCGTTTGCATGGTCGGGCGTCGCATGACGCTCGCAGCCTCCCGGTCCGCTTGCTGGCGCGGGCGGCGGCCCGAAAGCTCAGGTCACCGCGTCGGCGTCACGCGAACAGGATCGAGGACAGCCGCTTGCGTCCCGCGACGGTCGCCTCGTCGGTCGCGCCCCAGGCCTCGAACAATTGCACGAGCTGTTTGCGCGCGCCGTCGTCGTTCCATTTACGGTCGCGCCGCACGATCTCGATCAGCTGATCGAGCGCTTCGGCGCGCTTGCCCTTGGAATTGAAGGCGAGCGCGAGGTCGAAGCGCGCCTGGTGATCGAGCGGGTCGGCGGCGACCTTCCTCTCGAGCTCCGAGATCGGTCCGAGTGCGGAGGCCTGCTCGGCGAGCTCGATGGCGGAGCGCACGGCCGCCACGGCGGCATCGCCGCGCTTGGCTTCCGGCACCAGCGCCAGCGTCTGCTTCGCCTTGTCGACCGCGCCGGTCTCGAAATAGCAGCGCGCGAGCCCGGCCAGCGCGGCGACGTTCTCGGGGTCCTCGGCAAGCAGCTCGGCATAGATCTCGGCGGCGCCGCCCGGATTGCCCTTGGCGATCTCGGCCTCGGCGAGCTTCAGCACGTCCTGCGCGGCGTCCGCGACCTTGTCCTTGGTCAGCCGTTCGATGAAAGCGGTGACCTGGCTTTCCGGCAGCGCGCCCATGAAGCCGTCGGCCGGCTGCCCGTTGACGAAGGCGATGACGGCCGGGATCGACTGGATGCCCATCTGGGTTGGAATCGAGGGATGCTCGTCGATGTTCATCTTGACGAGCTTGACCTTGCCCTTGGCGGCGCGCACGGCCTTTTCGAGCGCCGGGGTGAGCTGCTTGCACGGGCCGCACCACGGGGCCCAGAAGTCGATCAGCACCGGCTGGCGCTTCGACTCCTCGATCACATCCTTGACGAAAGTCTGGGTCGTCGTGTCCTTGACGAGGCCATCCATGGCCATCGCCGTCACACCCCCGGTATCCTGCAGCATATCGTTCCAGTCCTGGGCCCGCCGGGCCGCCTAAAGCCTTTGTTCCGCAATTACATGGTGCACGGGGCGGCTGAATGCAATCGCGTCCACATGACCTTGTCCGGAACTACTCCGTTGCGGCCGGATCTGCAACCGGCTCGATGCGGGCCGGGTGTCCAGTGGCAGACAGGAACCGGAGCAGGCCGTCGCGCCCGATCGTGGTCGTCATGGTGTTGACCAGGGGGTGAAAGTTGAGGGCGGCATGGGTCATCATAGCGGCGTCGAGCACGATGGTGACGCGGCCGCTGGTATCATTGAGCGCGCCGAACGGCGTCACCGAGCCGGGTTCCACGCCAAGCGTCTCGCGCATGAGCTCGGCCGACCCGAACGAGAAGCGCCCGCTCGCGCCGAGCCGGCGGTGCAGCGATTTGAGTTCAATTTCGGCGTGCTCGAGCGCGGTGACCAGGTAGAGCGTGCCGCGCTTGTCCCTGAGGAACAGGTTCTTGGTGTGGCCGCCTGCAATCTGTCCGCGCAGGGCGCGGCTTTGCTCGACGGTGAACAGTGGCGGATGGTTGACGGTCGCGTGCCCAACCCCCAGCTGGTCGAGATAGGCAAACAGCTCGTCAGGTCTTGCGGGCATGTTGGAAGACGGGTAACGATGGGAGGTGGCCGAACCACAAACGTGGCGAGGCTGCAACGCTTCTACAATATGGTAACCGAATTCCGTACGATTTTGCCGAATCTGTTGCCAAGCGAAGTCCCTTTTGGCATACGAAAGGCCCCCGGCGGAGGCTGGCGGACAAGGATGCGGGTGTAGCTCAGGGGTAGAGCACAACCTTGCCAAGGTTGGGGTCGAGGGTTCGAATCCCTTCGCCCGCTCCATTCATCAGCCCTCGGCATATCGACGTTAAGAAGCAAGAAATTCTAATTGGGACGCGAGGAGCTGCATGCCGCAACATCGGCCGAACGAGTTGGTGCCCGGTGATATGGGTGAGCCATTGGAAAAAATCCGTGGCGGATCCGAGCGCGTCGCACGCCGCTTCTTGCCGGCATGTCCGGTCGCGATGGCGATCCGGCTCGACTCCCACGATGCGCGCCGCGCGCTGAGCCGGCGCCAGCTTGCGCGCCTGCTCGAACCGCGTCGCGTGGTTTCCTAGCGCCGCATTCATCCGGCCGCGCTTCGATCAGCGGACGGCGGCGCCGATCTCCACCGCGAGCCCGCGCGTGAGGTGAGCCAACACTGCCCGCATCACCGCCGCGTAGGCCTCGTCGCCGTGCGGCGCGAACGTCTGCACGACGCGCAACGCACGTCTCTCTCGATCCGGATCGTCTGGACAACGACCGGTGGCAGGCGCAGCATGGCGCCGCCAACGCGATGTGACGGGCGCGTGAGACGCCCCTCCATCAGGGAGGACACCATGAGAAAATCCGATGGCCGAGGGCGGAGGCCCTCGTTCGAGGCCGTTGCGGGCAACGGCCTGATCAATCGCCGCGCCTTGCTCGGGCAAGGCATTGCGGTTGCGGGCGCCATGGGCGTCGCCGGGACGACCGGCGCTGCGGCCGAGCCGCTCAAGGACGAGGCGTGGAGCCTCGAGTTCGGCCAGGTCACGCCGGCGCTGCAGACGCCGTCGCGATTCGAGAAGAGCGTGACGCGGGCGCTGAGCAATCCCAAGGGCGAGTTCCGCAACTCGCATGCGCGCACGCCGCATCATCTGCTCAACGGCACCATCACGCCGAACTCGCTGCACTTCTCGATCAATCACTGCGGCATCCCGGACATCGATCCGGAGCAGCACAAGCTCGTCATCCACGGCATGGTGCGCCGGCCGCTCGAGTTCACGCTCGAGACGCTGTCGCGCTATCCACTGGTCACGCGCCCGCATTTCGTCGAATGCGCCGGCAACTCGGCGCCGATGTTCTCGAACGAGCCGCTGCAGGTGCCGGCCGGGCTGTTGCACGGGCTGGTCTCGAATGCGGAATGGACCGGCGTGCCGCTGTCCGTCCTGCTCGACGAGGCCGGCATCGATCCGAATGCGAAATGGCTGGTCGCCGAGGGCGCCGATGCCCAGCTTCTCGACCGCAGCATTCCGGTCAAGAAGGCCTATGACGATGCGCTGGTCGCGATCTACCAGAACGGCGAGCGGCTGATGCCCGGCAACGGCTATCCGATGCGCCTGCTCGTGCCCGGCTATCAGGGCAACATGAACGTCAAGTTCCTGCGCCGCCTCAAGGCGATCGATCAGCCCGCCTACACGTACTTCGAATCGAAGAACTACTCGCAGATCCTGCCGGGCGGAAAAACCTGGCGCTTCCACTTCCTGATGGAGGTGAAGAGCTTCATCACCTACCCGTCGTTCGGCCATCACCTCAAGGAGCCGGGCTTCTATGCGATCTCGGGCGTCGCCTATTCGGGCACCGGGCGCATCGCCAAGGTGCTGGTGTCGGCCGACGGCGGCAAGAGCTGGGGCGAGGCCGCGCTGCAGGGACCGGTGCAGCCGAAGTCGTTCACCCGCTTCGTGATGCCGTGGCGCTGGGACGGCCAGCCCGCGGTGCTCATGAGCCGCGCCTGGGACGAGGCCGGCAACGCGCAGCCGCTGCGCGCCGAGTTCGTCGCGGCGCGGGGCGAGACCAAGAAGCCGGTCACGACGCCGCTCGCCTTTCCCAACCAGCACTACAACAGCATCACGAGCTGGGGCGTCGACGGCAAAGGGGAGATCAAGCATGTCTACGCGTAAGCCGATCGCTGTTCTCCTCCTCGCCCTCGCGGGCGCCGGCGCGGCGCTTGCCGAGTCGCCCAACCTCGGTCGGCCGCTCTCGGACGCCGACCTCCAGCAGTGGGACATCGCGATCCTGCCGAACGGCGCCGGCCTGCCGCCCGGCCAGGGCACACCTGCCGAGGGCGCCAAGATCTTCGCCGAGAAGTGCTCCTCCTGCCACGGTGACCAGGCCAAGGGCGGCGTCATGCCGTTCTACCCGGCACTGGTCGGCGGCGCGCCGCTCACCAATGGCATCGAGACGCAGAAGACGATCGCCAACTACTACGCGTACGCGACGACGCTCTTCGACTACACCCGGCGCGCCATGCCATACAACGCGCCGCGCTCGCTCAAGGACGACGAGGTCTACGCGCTCACCGCTTACATTCTCAGCCTCAACAAGCTGATCGGCGAGAACGACGTGATGGACGCCAAGACCTTGCCGCAGGTGAAGATGCCGAACCGGGACAATTTCACGCTGCCCTATCCGGATCGGATCTGAGCTCGGCGTCATATCGTCGCCCGCATGGAGCGAAGCGGAATGCGGGGACCGAGGTCCCGGATTTCGCCGCCGCTCCATGCGGCGCTACTGACTTCCATCTACGCGTGGGCCTCACGGGCCTGGTCTGATTTCACGTCGCTCACTGGCTTCTCGGAAGGATATTGGTAAGACCCGAAGCGCAGGACCAGCACTGCGAACGACAACATCAGGATCGCGCCGGCAACGACGAGGATGTCCGTACCGGTCCGATGCTCGGCGCTGACGAGTTCGATCAACACGCGGCCAAGCGCGGTGATTGCGATGTAGATCAGGTATCGCACCGGAAGCCTGGTCGTCTTGAAATAGATGCCGACCATGGCGCCGATCTCCAGGTAGATGAACAAGAGCAGGATGTCCGAGAGGTTCGCCTCTCCCCGGCCAACCATGCCGGCGAATGCCGCCGCTGCCGACCAGACCGTGGTCCCGCCGATCGCGAACAAGGCCAGATGATGGAAGGCGTCGACCAGAAACGTTCCCAGCGCGTCCGCGAGTGCTTCCATGTCGCGATGCACGCCGGTCGCCGCGCGCGTGATCTTCGTTACGACGTCTGACATCGGAAAATACTCCCCGGAGTCCGCCATCTCCTGCGAAACTAACCCGCATCGAGCCCGCAGGTAAACGGCGCGCGGGATGCGTGGAACCCGTCATCGGGCGGCGCTTCTTCACCACATCGCGTCCGCCGTCGATGAAGCGCTGCGCCCGGGCCTGGTCACCATGCGATGCGGGCTACCCGCCTGAGATTGCGTCGGCTTGCTGCGCAAGCCTCGCAATGACGGCTACTTCTTTGCGTTCTTCTCGATCCAGGTCGCGAATGCCTGCATGAACTTGCCGAGGAATTCCTTGGTGCTCGCATTGGTCAGATTGCCCTTGTCGTCGAACAGCGTGGCACCGCCGCCGATATAGGCCTCGGGCTGCTGCAGCATCGGCACGTTGAGAAACACCATGGACTGCCGCAGGTGATGATTGGCGCCGTAGGCGCCGATCGCGCCGGGCGACAGGCTGATCACGGCTCCGGGCTTTCCGTCCCAGGCGCTCTGCCCGTACGGGCGCGAGCCGACGTCGATCGCGTTCTTGAGCACGCCCGGGACCGAGCGATTGTATTCGGGCGTCACGAACAGCACCGCGTCGGCGGCCTTGACGCGCTGGCGGAACGCCTGCCATGCGGGCGGTACCTTGCCGCTCTCATCGTCATCCTGGTTGTACAAGGGAAGCCCGCCGATCTCGACGATCTCGAGCTTGAGGCCCGCGGGCGCAACCGATGCAAGGGCCTTGGCGAGCTTCCGATTGAACGACTCCTTGCGCAGGCTGCCGACGAGAACCACGACGTCCTTGGTACCGCTCATGAGATCTGCTCCGTATGAATCGACCGCCCGGCTGCGGGGTGGGTGCAGACGGGCAGACGGCGAGCCAATGGGCCGTTATATCGGGGGAATGGACGCCCTGATCAACCACTAGAGCACGTTCCGTTCCTACGGAATCGGAACGTGCTCTAGATTCGTCGTTTGGCGCATATTCTTATCGGCGAACCGGTGCCCACTTCGCCGGAATATGCGCTAGGAAAGGTCGCATCCGGATGACGGCCGCCATGTCGCATTTCACGCTTCTCGCCTGGGGCGCCTGGTGCATCCTGTGCGTGGTGTGGACGTCCGGCTATGTGGCGGACCGGCGCGCCGGGGTGCCGGCACGACTTACGCCCCACCTGGGGCTGCAGGTTGCGGCCTCGGTGCTGCTGTTTTTCGCCTTCGCGCTGCTGCTGCTGCGTCCCAACCTGCGCGGCCTCGCCGCAGCGGTGACGCCGCAGAACGCCCTGCTCGGGACGCTCGGCGCGCTGCTCGCGGTCGCGGGCGTCGCCTGGGCGATCTGGGCGCGCCTCATGCTCGGTCTCAACTGGTCGGGCCTCGTCATGCAGGTGAAGGAGCGCCACGAACTGGTGCAGACCGGTCCCTACGCGATCGTCCGCCATCCGATCTACACCGGCATCCTCGCCGCGGTGCTGGGCACTGCGCTCACGCTCGGTAAGCTCGCGAGCTATCTCGCCGTCGCTGCTGCGCTCGTCGCGCTCTTGACCCGCGTCGAGATCGAGGAGCGGATGATGGCGGCGGAGTTCGGCGAAGCGCACGCCGCCTACCGGCGGCGCACCAGGAAGCTCATTCCGTTCGTGTGGTGAGCGTCGCGCGTGCGGACCGTAGGCGAGGGACCCACGCCGTTACTGGTCCTGCTGCAGGCCGAACTCCTGGATCGTGCTCTCCACCTCGGTACGCGTCTGCTCGATCACCTTGCGCAGCTCCTCCGGCGTCGATGACGCCGGCACCGAGCCGGCCTTCTCGGTCATCGCGCGGTAGTCGGGCGAAGCAACGATCGTGACGAGGTGGCGGTTGATCAGCTCGATGATGTGGGGCGGTGTGCCTTTGCCGGCGCAGACGCCGAGCCAGCCGAAGCGCACGAAGTCGACGCCTTGCTCGCGCAAGGTCGGCACGTCGGCGACGGCCGCGAGCCGCTCGGCGCTGGAGACGCCGAGGATCTTGAGCTGCTTCTGCTGATGGTACGGGATGATCGACAGCATCGGCGAGACGAAGAACTGGATGCGTCCGGGCAGCAGATCCTGCATGGCCGGCGCGCCGCCGCGATACGGGACCTTGGTCATCGTGATGCCGGCAAGCCGCTCGAGCTGGCGTGCGAAGATCTCCTGCGCCGACCCGCTGCCGATCGTGCCGTAGCTGATCTCGCCCGGATGCGCCTTGGCGTAGCGGACGAACGAGCCGAAATCGTCGGCTGGAACCGCGTTGGAAAGCGCGAGGCCGTAGTAGTACTTCGAGATCAGCGAAATCGGCGCGAGATCGGCGAGCTGGAATCCGACGTTCCGGTACACCGCCGAGTTGATCGATTCGAAATGCGTGCACAGCAGCAGATTGTAGCCGTCGCGCGGCTGGGCGAGCACATCGCGCGTCGCCACCATCCCGGCCGCGGCCGGCTTGTTCTCGACGATCACGCGCTGCCCCAGCAGCGCGCCGAGCTTGTCGGCGACGTAGCGGGCCGGGATATCGGTCGAGCCGCCGGCCGCAAACCCGACCACCAGCCGGATCGGCCGGGTCGGATAGGCGTCCTCGCCGGCCGCGGGACTGTGAGCGAGCGCGGCGACCGCGGCCAGTGCGCAGACGAGGCTTTTGGCAAACCGCTGCATTGATCCTTGCTCGGTCGGCTCCCTGCCCGCTTTCGGGGAAGGGCTGGGGAGGCGGGTGGTCGCCAGTTTGCGACGCCTGCTCGTCAAACTTCTACCCCCACTCCACACGGCGGAAGGAAGAAGAAACGGTGCGTCTTATCCCCACAGGGTCTTCGTCGCGAGCCGGGCGCCCTCGACCAGGCTCGCGAACTTGGCCCACACGATCTCGGGCTCGACCTCGGGCCGCTCGTTGGGCGCGAGCGTGGAGGCGAACCCGCAGTCCGACCCCGCCATGACGTTCTCGCGTCCGACGATGTTTGCGAGCCGCACGATGCGCTCGGCGACGAGCTCGGGATGCTCGACGATCACCGACGCATGAGTGATGCAGCCGGGCATCAGGACCTTGCCGGGCGGCAGCTTGACGGCTTCCCACACCCGCCACTCGTGCTCGTGTCGGGGATTGGCCATCTCGAACGAATAGTAGCCGGCACGGATCGTCACGATCAGGTCGGCGAGGTGCTTGAGCTCCATGTCGCTCGTGCGCGGCCCCATGTTGATGCCGT
>Ga0126384_10002427_pt1 | contig 11304 bp, 10 predicted proteins | sample PanSoiMetPlot_36_FD_92543 | JGI IMG/M metagenome (GOLD analysis project Ga0126384, IMG submission 92543) | Tropical forest soil microbial communities from Panama - MetaG Plot_36 | ecosystem: Environmental > Terrestrial > Soil > Tropical forest > Bulk soil | place: Panama | collected 2016-02-17 | reverse complement strand
GTGCCGGCGGCCGATGGGCTGATGGATCTCATGGCGCAGGACAAGAAGGTCAAGCGCGGGCAACTCACCTTCATCCTCGTGCGGGCGGTCGGACAGGCGTTCGTCGCCGCCGATGTCCATGCCGCCGAGGTGCGCGGGTTCCTGCAGGACAAGCTCGCGGAAATACCCAAGCGATGAGCAACGCTGACTGGTTCGCGCTTCTCGCGGTCGTGGTCTTCCTACTGGCGTCGTTCTTCTTCTCGGGCAGCGAGACGGCGCTCACCGCGTCCTCGCGCGCCACCATGCTGCGCCTCGCCAAGGACGGCGACCCCAATGCGACCATCGTGAACCGCCTGCTCGAGGCGCGCGAGCGGCTGATCGGCGCGCTCCTGGTCGGCAACAATGTCGCGACCATCGCGGCCTCCTCGCTCGCCACCGGACTGATGCTCAGCTGGTTCGGCGACGTCGGCGTGATCTACGCGACCGCCGTGATGACGGTGCTGATCGTGGTGTTCTGCGAGGTGCTGCCGAAGACCGCGGCCTTTGATCAGCCCGACCGCATCGCGCTGCGCACCGCCCGCCCGATGAGCCTGTTCGTGCGCGTGCTTTCGCCGGTACTTGCGGCGATCCATTGGATGGTGCGCCGGATCCTGGCGGTCGCGGGCTTCAAGATCGGGGAGAACGAGCCGATGCTTTCGCCGCAGGAGGAGCTGCGCGGCGCCGTCGACCTGCTCCACCGCGAGGGCGATGTCACCAAGCACGATCGCGACATGCTGGGCGGCCTGCTCGACCTTCCCGATCTCATGGTCGCGGACGTGATGATCCACCGCACCGAGGTGATCATGGTCGATGCCGGCCTGCCGCCCGAGCAGGCGGTCGAGGCGGTGCTGGCGGCACCGGTGACGCGCGTTCCGCTGTGGCGCGACACGCAGGAAAACATCATCGGCATCCTGCACGCCAAGGACCTGCTGCACGCGCTGCGCACGGTGGGCGGCGACGTGACGAAGATCGACCTCGCCAAGATCGCACGTCCGCCCTGGTTCGTGCCGGAATTTCGTCCGCTCAGCGAGCAGCTCAAGGCGTTCCGGCGACGCAAGACGCCGTTCGCGATGGTGGTCGACGAGTACGGCGAGGTAATGGGCATTGTCACGCTCGAGGACATCCTGGAGGAGATCGTCGGCGACATCACGGACGAGCACGACGTCGCCGTGCCGGGCGTGCGGCCGCAGCCGGACGGCTCGGTCAACGTCGACGGCGCGGTGCCGATCCGCGATCTCAACCGGGTGATGGACTGGAACCTGCCGGACGAGGAGGCGACCACGATTGCGGGCCTCGTCATTCACGAGGCGCGGCTGATCCCCGAGCCTGGCCAGAGCTTCACGTTCCACGGCTTCGTCTTCCGGGTTCTCCGCCGCGAGCGCAATCGGCTGACCGCGCTGCGCATCGTGCCGGTCGCCAAGACCGCGGTGCGGATGCAGCCGGCGCACTAGACTAGCTAGCTTCTGATCGATTCGGGTGCCAGCGCATATTCCGGCGAACGCCTGCTCCGGGCTTGATCCGGGGTGGACACCGGTTTGCCGATAAGAATATGCGCCAAGCGCCGATCCGTCGGTTGGACGTCAGTTGGACTTGGCGGCGATCTTCTCGAGCACCGGGCGCCACGTGCGCTGCTCGGCCTGGACGAAGGCGAGCGCCTCTTCGGGCGTCATGTGCCGCGAATAGCTGCCGAGACGGCCGAGCTTCTTCTTCAATTCGGGATCGTCGACGACCGCGCGCAGGTCCTCGCTCACCTTGCGGATGATCGCGTCCGGCGTGCCGACCGGTGCCACCATCACCTGCCAGCCCGTCGCGGCAAAGCCCGGGAGGGTCTCGGCGACCGTCGGCAGCTCGGGGAAGTCGGGGAGGCGCCGCGCCGACGCCACCGCGATCGGCTTCATCAGGCCGGAATTGATCGACGCCGCGATGCCCGAATAGCCCTCGATGATCATCGAGACGCGGTTGTGGGCGATGTCGCCGACCGCGCGCGCGGGCCCGCCCGTATAGGGGATGAGCAGGAGCTTGATCTCGGCGCGCATCTGCAGCAACTCGCCAGCGAGATGGGTGAGCCGGCCGATTCCGGTCGTCGCGTAGGAGATCTCGCCCGGCCGTTGCTTGGCGAGCGCAACGAGCTCCGCCAGCGTGTGGATGCCCAGCGATGGATTGACGGCGAAGAACATCGGATTTTCCGCCGTGAAGCCGATCGGCGTGAAGTCGCGCGGCAACTGCAGGGGGAGCTTCGGAAACGTGTTCGGCTGCGCCACGAAGGTGGAGAGCGCGGGCATGTAGAGCGTATAGCCGTCCGCCGCGACGTCGCCGGCGGCGCGCGCCCCGATGGAACCGCCGGCGCCCGGGTGATTGACGGTCACGACCTGTTGGCCCCAGATCCGACCGAGGCCCTCGGCAACGAAGCGGGCGACGACGTCCGGCGTGCTGCCGGCGGCGGCGTCGCAAATGATCGTCACCGGCTTCGTGGGGTAGCTGTCGGCCTGCGCGGCATTCGCGAAAGCGATGGCGAGCAGGCCGAGTTGCGCAATCACCAGCCAGTCACGGCATCGGCCCATGTCGTCCTCCATCGCCCCCGGTTTTGCGCCATTCTATCGCCGGTTCCGTCGTGGCGCGACGGACGCGCGTGTCGCATGGCTGCGACGGAATCGACCAGGATCGCGATGGGCGCGCTACCCTTCGCCCGGCGCGGACGCGCGGATCGCGAGCGCATGCACGCCCCCCGCGAGTTCCTGTGCGAGCGTCTGGTTGATCATGCGGTGGCGGTCGATCCGGCTCTTCCCACGGAACGCCTCCGAGACGATATAGACGCGGTAATGGGTCTGCCCGCCCGGCCGGTGGCCCGCATGGCCCTCGTGGCGGTGAGACTCGTCCTCCACCCGCAGGCTCGCGGGCGCGAAGGCCGCGGTCAGCTTTTCGGCGATGATGTCGGCGACGCGCATGGGCGGTGGTTAGCCATGCCGTGAGCGGGGGTCAATGGCGTTCGGATGGGCCGAATACGGCCGGACTCCGCCGAAACGGATTTGTCAAGCTTGCGGGTTATGGTGCGAAGTTCGCATAATGATGGGTCATGAAATTCGACTCGCCCCTGTTCGACCGAATTCGCGTCAAGCCGGACCAGGATCGCCGGCTGCGCGCATCGTTGCCGTCGTGCGACTGGCCGGGTTGCGGGCACGGTGCAACCCATCGCGCACCGAAGGGGCGTGGACGGGAGCGGGAGTACTGGAGCTTCTGCCTCGAACACGTGCGCGAGTATAACCACTCTTACAATTTCTTCGCCGGCATGAGCGACGACGCGGTCGCGCGCTACCAGAAGGACGCGATCACCGGGCATCGTCCGACCTGGAAGATGGGCATGCTGGGCGGCAAGCGCGCCGGCAAGCCGTCGGCGGCGCGCTTCTTCGGCGATGACGCGGCCGCCGATCCGTTCGACATGTTCGCCGAGCTCGGCGTGCGACCGCGTCACGGCCAGACCCGGCACGACGCGGAACGCCGCGCGGTGCGCAATGCCGAGCGCAAGGCGCTGCATGCGCTCGGGCTCGAGACCGATGCGACGTGGCCGGAGGTCAAGGCGCGTTTCAAGGAGCTGGTGAAACGCCATCATCCCGACGCCAATGGCGGCGACCGTGGCTCCGAGGACAAGCTGCGCGAGATCATCGAGGCGTACAACTATCTCAAGTCCCGCGGTTACGTCTGAGGCCGCACAGGCCCTCAACCCACCAGGCTCCCACCGATGATGCGCGACAAGCCCCCGTTCCGCGCCGACCACGTTGGAAGCCTGTTGCGCACGGCGCCCGTCAAGGAGGCGCGCGTCAGGCGGGAGCGCGGCGAGATCGATGCCGCGGCACTGACGGCGGTCGAGGACCGCGAGATCGAAAGGATCATCAAGCGGCAGGAGGAGGTCGGGCTGCAGTCCATCACCGACGGCGAGTTTCGCCGCTCGTGGTGGCATCTCGATTTCCTGTGGGGCCTTTCAGGCGTCGAGCGCTACGTCATGGACACCGGGATCCAGTTCGCAGGGGTGACCACGCGGGCGGAGGGCGCGCGCGTCATCGACAAGGTCGATTTCCGCGACCACCCGATGCTCGGGCACATCCGCTTCGTGCAGGCGCACACCAAACGCATGCCGAAGATGACGATTCCGGCGCCGTCCGCCATGTATGGCCGCGTCGGACGCAAGCCGATCAGCGAGAAGGTCTATCCGCGCCTCGACGACTTCTTCGCCGATCTCGGCAAGGCCTATGCCAAGGCGGTGCGTGCCTTCGCGGATGCCGGTTGCCGCTACCTGCAGCTCGACGAGGTGTTCATCGCGATGCTGTGCGATCCGAACTATCGGGCGCAGGTCGCGGCGCGCGGCGACGATCCCGAGAAGCTCGGCAGCATCTATGCGGATCTCATCAACGCGGCGATCGCGGACCGGCCGGCCGACATGACGGTCACGATGCATTTGTGCCGCGGCAACTACCGATCGACCCACATGGGCACGGGCGGGTACGAGGCCGTGCAGGAGATCCTGTTTCACCGCGCCGGCGTGGACGGCTACTTCATGGAGTTCGACACCGCGCGCGCCGGCTCGTTCGAGCCGTTGCGGCTGCTGCCCAAGGGAAAGATCGCGGTGCTCGGTCTCGTCACCACCAAGACCGGGCGCCTCGAAGGCAAGGACGAGATCAGACGCCGTCTCGACGAGGCGGCGAAATTCGCCGACATCGACCAGCTTTGCCTCAGCCCGCAGTGCGGCTTCGCGTCGACCGAGGAGGGCAATGTGCTGACCGAAGGCGAGCAGTGGGCGAAGCTCGCCATGATCGCCGAGGTCGCGAGGGACGTGTGGGGCTGAGGCGTGTTCCGCAGCCGCCTCCGGTTGCGGTATTCGCGATCCATGCGCGGGCGCCAGAGCGGCATCTTGGCTTGACCGGATGACGCGGCGTAACCATTTGGCGGGGGTGGGTATTTCAGCTGACTCCCGGCCGCCTGCGAGTTGCTCAGCTAGCCGTTTTTGGCGGCCCTGAACCCCCCACCCGGGCGCTTCCGCCGGCCGTCCCGTTTCTGCTAGGTTGGCCCGGAACATCCGACCCGCACGCTTTTGCCGATTCGTGCCTCGGACATCGCGAGGCCACGGAGGATCAATGACCGTCGAAGTGCAGACCGGCTTGCCGGACATGAAAGTGTCGATCCGGCAAGTCTTTGGATTCGATAGCGATATGGTGGTGCCGGCGTATTCGGAAGCCGATGAGCACGTGCCCGACATCGATTCCGATTACCGTTTCGACCGCGCCACCACGCTCGCCATCCTGGCCGGGTTCGCCAAGAACCGCCGCGTCATCGTCACCGGCTACCATGGTACCGGAAAGTCGACCCACATCGAGCAGGTGGCGGCCCGGCTCAACTGGCCGTGCGTGCGCGTCAACCTCGACAGTCACATCAGCCGTATCGACCTCATCGGCAAGGACGCCATCGTGATCCGCGAGGGCCAGCAGATCACCGAGTTCCGTGACGGCATCCTGCCCTGGGCTTATCAGCACAACGTCGCGCTGGTGTTCGACGAGTACGACGCCGGCCGGCCGGACGTGATGTTCGTGATCCAGCGTGTCTTGGAATCATCCGGCCGCCTGACCCTGCTGGATCAGAGCCGGGTGATCCGCCCGCATCCTGCGTTCCGCCTGTTTGCGACCGCCAACACGGTCGGCCTCGGTGATACGTCGGGCCTCTATCACGGCACCCAGCAGATCAACCAGGCGCAGATGGATCGCTGGTCGATCGTCACCACGCTCAATTATCTGCCGCATGACAACGAGGTCGAGATCGTGCTCGCCAAGGCGAAGCATTATCGCACCGAGGAGGGCCGCGACATCGTCAGCAAGATGGTGCGGGTCGCCGATCTCACGCGCAATGCCTTCGTCAACGGCGATCTTTCGACCGTGATGAGCCCGCGCACCGTCATCACCTGGGCGGAGAATTCCGACATCTTCAAGGATATCGGCTTTGCGTTCCGGCTTACCTTCCTCAACAAGTGCGATGAGCTGGAGCGTCCGATCGTCGCCGAGTTCTATCAGCGCTGCTTCGGGCAGGAGCTGCCCGAGAGCTCCGTGAACGTGGCGTTGAGCTGATGTTTTTTCCCTCTCCCGATGGGAGAGGGTGGCGAGCAAAGCGAGCCGGGTGAGGGGCTCTCTGCCCATCGATAGTCCACCCGGCCCTCTCCGCTCTGCGGAGAGGGAGCAACAGGCACCGAGATCGCTGCCCCGATGTCCTCCAACATCAAACCCAAAGGGCCCGTCAAGGAAGCTCCGACCGAGCCGTTCAAGCGCGCCGTGACCGGCTGCCTGCGCGCGATCGCGCGCCATCCGGAGCTCGAGGTGTCGTTCGCGGCTGAACGGCCCGGCATGGTCGGCGGCAAGGCGCGCCTGCCCGAGCCGCCGCGCAAGATGACGAGAGCGGACGCCGCGATCGTGCGCGGCCATGCCGACGCGATCGCGCTGCGCATGGCGTGCCACGATCCGTCGGTCCATCGCCGGATGATCCCGGGCGGTCAGCAGGCGCGTGCGGTGTTCGAGGCGGTCGAACAGGCCCGCGTCGAGGCGATCGGCGCGCGCCGCATGCAGGGGGTCGCCGCCAATCTGTCGGCCATGCTCGACGACAAGTTCCATCGCGGCAAGTTCGACGAGATCACCGACCGCGCCGATGCACCGATCGAGGAGGCGGTCGCCATGATGGTGCGCGAGCGCCTTACCGGTCTCGCGCCGCCGCCCGCCGCCAGGCGCCTGGTCGATCTCTGGCGGCCGTGGATCGAGGGCCGCGCCGGCCGCGACCTCGACAAGCTGGAGAAGCTCGTCGACAACCAGCGCAGCTTCGGCGACGCCGTGCACGATCTCCTCGATTCGCTCGATATGGGCGACGAGCGGAGCCGCGACGACGACGAGGAGGATAGCGAGGAGAGCCAGAACGACGAGGGCCGCAAGGACGAGGAGGGCCAGGACGGCGAGGCGTCCGACTCCGAGGACCTGCAGCGCATGAGTCTCGAGGAGGCGGAGGCGTCGACCGACGAGCTGCCCGAGGACGCCTCCGAGGCAATGGATGCCCCGTCCGCCGAGATGCCGGACGACTCGGAGATGGGCGACGCCGACAACGCGGCCGAGCCTTGGCGCCCGCGCAACCGCGGCAAGAATGAGCCGCGCGGTCCTGACTATCGTCCGTTCTCGGCCAAGTTCGATGAGACGGTCGGCGCCGAGGAGCTGTGCGAGCCGGAGGAACTCGACCGGCTGCGCAGCTATCTCGACAAGCAGCTCGCCCACCTCCAAGGCGTGGTCGCTCGGCTCGCCAACCGCCTGCAGCGCCGCCTCATGGCGCAGCAGAACCGTTCCTGGGAGTTCGATCTCGAGGAAGGGCTTCTCGATCCGGCGCGGCTGTCGCGCGTCGTCATCGATCCGCTGCATCCCCTCTCATTCAAGCGCGAGAAGGACACCAATTTCCGCGACACCGTGGTGACGCTGCTGCTCGACAATTCCGGCTCGATGCGCGGCCGGCCGATCACGGTCGCGGCGACCTGCGCCGACATCCTGGCGCGCACGCTCGAGCGCTGCGGCGTCAAGGTCGAGATCCTCGGCTTCACGACCCGCGCCTGGAAGGGCGGCCAGTCGCGCGAGGCCTGGCTCGCCGCCGGCAAGCCGCTCAATCCGGGCCGGCTCAACGATCTGCGCCATATCATCTACAAATCGGCCGACGCGCCGTGGCGGCGTGCGCGCAAGAATCTCGGCCTAATGATGCGCGAGGGGCTGCTCAAGGAGAACATCGACGGCGAGGCGCTCGACTGGGCGCACAGGCGTCTGCTGGCGCGCACCGAGCAGCGCAAGATCCTGATGATGATCTCGGACGGCGCGCCGGTCGACGATTCGACGCTTTCGGTCAATGCCGGAAACTACCTCGAGCGCCACCTGCGCTGGGTGATCGAGGAGATCGAGACCCGCTCGCCGGTCGAGTTGATCGCGATTGGCATCGGTCACGACGTCACGCGCTACTATCGGCGCGCCGTCACCATTGTCGACGCCGAAGAGCTCGGCGGTGCGATGACCGACAAGCTGGCGGAACTGTTCGACGAGCACGAGCCGCCCGAGCCGCGGCGGATGCCGGCGCGGAGACTGCATTGATCGCGCGCTACGCGCGAAGCGCGTCAGGTGAGAAGCGCTCGCACTTCCAATTCAGCATTCGTAGGGTGCGCAAAGCGCCGCGTGCGCACCATCGCGTGGGCACGGCGCTCCGCGCCTTCGCCCACCCTGCGCTGTTGCTCGTTGCCATTCTTTTTGCCCTCGCAGCCCCCGCCGCCGCGCAGCGGCGTGCGCCCGCTGCCCCGGTCAAGATCGACGTCGCGGCGCGCACCATCGACGCCTTCGATCCGCGCGAGCCCGACGCGGTGCGCTTCGGCGCGCTCGAGTTCCGCGGTGGCCTGGAGCTGACCTCGCCCTACCGCGAGTTCGGCGGCCTCTCGGCGATCCGCGTTGCCGCCGACGGTGAGCATTTCGTGTCGCTCACCGACAAGGGAAACTGGCTCACGGGGCGCATTGCCTATGACGTGCACGGCCGGCCGAGCGGCGTCACGGATGCCGTCATGGCGCCGATGCTGGGGCCGGACGGCCGTCCGCTCGCGGCGCACGGTTGGTACGACACCGAGTCGATCGCCCAGGATGGCGGCACGCTCTACGTGGGCATCGAGCGCGTCAATCGCATCGTGCGCTTCGATTTCGGCCGCGCCGGCGTGCTGGCGCGCGCAACGCCCATCCCGATCCCGCCGGGCATCGCCAAATTGCCGAACAACAAGGGGCTGGAGGCCATGGCGGTGGTGCCGAAAGGCCTGCCGCTTGCCGGGACCCTGATCGCGATCTCGGAGCGCGGACTCGACGCAGCTGGCAATCTGAAGGCGTTTCTGATCGGCGGCCCGAGCCAGGGGGAATTTTCGATCCGGCGCAGCGATGATTTCGACATCAGCGACTGCGCGCTGCTGCCCGCCGGCGACCTCCTGCTGCTGGAGCGGAAATTCTCGTGGTGGAGCGGGGTCGCGATGCGCATTCGCCGCGTGGCGCTTGCCGCGATCGCGCCTGGCGCGCTTGTCGACGGCGTCAAGCTCATCTTCGCCGACATGGGTCGTCAGATCGACAATATGGAAGGCCTCTCGGTGCACCGCGCCGCGCAAGGCGATCTCATTCTCACGCTCGTCTCGGATGACAATTTTTCCGCTCTGCAGCGTACGATCCTGCTGCAGTTCAAGCTGGTCGATGAGTAGCAACACCACCGGTGTCATTGCGCCGCGCGCAGGCAATCCCCGCGCGACGCTGCGCGCATGACGCACCGTCGTGCGTGTCGCGATGTCGGTGTCTACTGGATGCCCCGTTTGCGCGGGGCCATGACGGCGAGAGGCTCAGGCGCTCGCCTTGAGCTTCTTCTGCACTTGGCGCCTGATCTCGCGTGCGCGGGTCGACAGTTCGTCTTCCTTGGCCTTCATCAGGAAGGCATCGAGGCCGCCGCGCCGGTCGACGGTCTTGAGCGCGTTGGTCGAGATACGCAGCTTGACCGAGCGGCCGAGCGCGTCCGACATCATGGTGACGTTGACCAGATTGGCCAGGAATCGCCGCTTGGTCTTGATGTTGGAGTGGCTGACCTTGTGGCCGACCTGCGCCGCCTTGCCGGTCAATTCGCAACGCCGCGACATGCTTGAAATCCTTGAGTCTTTTTCGTCGCTCGCGCCGCGCGCGGGACGGATGAAACATTCCCCGGTTGAATGGGACCGCTGACGTATAGAGACCGTCGCCCGGCGCGTCAAGTTTGCGGCCCGTCCCGGGAACCGTGCCCGTCCAGCGCGGTCATTTGCAGCCGACGACCCAGGCGCGGATGGGGTTGCGGATGGTTATCGCGCCGTCACGTTGCCGGCGTATGGGCGACTCCGCACCGAGGGTCGACCGGTACTGGCGAGCGCTGCGCGACGCGCCGTTTCCAGTCGCCGCCCGATCGGTCAGCCGACGCCATCGCCTCGGCAATCGGTCAGCCGATGGATCTTCGAGGTACCGCGCCTGCCCGGGCTTGCGATACACCGGGTGCCGGATCACATAAAGGACGTATTCGGCGCTGACAGAAGTCTCTCGGACTGGCTTTTGGCAGCGTCGCCGGCCGATTGCGCGAGCGAGTTGCGTGACGCCGGCTTGCTGCGCGGTCCGAGCACCTCGGAAGGATCAGCAACGGTGTTGGCAGCCCTCAACCGGCTTCGACGGGTTCTGGCGACTGCGGCGCTTTGCGCGCTCGGGGTTGCGGGCCTCGCGGGCGGCGTCAGCGCCCAGGGCAGGCTCGACGCCCGCTATGTCGTCACGCTCGCGGGCGTGCCGATCGGGCGTGGCTCCTGGATCATCGACATCAGTGACGATCAATACTCGGCGGAAGCCACCGGCAGGACCACCGGACTGCTGCGGGTGTTCACCAGTGGCGAAGGCTTGAGCACCTCGCGCGGGCGTGTCACCAAGGGCAATCTCATTCCGTCAAGCTATGCGGCGCAGATCACGACCGACAAGAAAACCGAGGCTCTGCGCATCAATCTGGTGGGCGGCAATGTGAAGGACTACGTGATCGATCCGCCCACGCCGCCGCATCCCGACCGCATCCCAATCACCGACGCGCATCGCCGCGGCGTGATCGATCCGATGACTGGCGCGCTCGCGCGCGTTCCCGGCAACGGCGACACGGTCACGCCAGAGGCCTGCAACCGCACGCTCTCGGTCTTCGATGGGCGCCTGCGGTACGATCTCAGGCTCGCCTTCAAGCGCATGGAGACCGTGAAGGCCGAGCGGGGTTATGAAGGCCCGGCCGTGGTGTGCGCGCTCTATTTCTCACCGATCGCGGGCTATATTCCGGACCGTGCGGCAATCAAGTACCTGGTCGCCCAACGCGACATGGAAGCGTGGCTTGCGCCGATCGCGGGCACGCGCGTACTGGTCCCGTTCCGGGTGTCGATCCCGACGCCGTTAGGCGCCGGCGTGCTGGAGGCGACGCAATTCGTCGCCACGCCGCTGCCGCAGCGCGCATCTGCCGCGAATGCCAAGATTCCATAATCATCTGGGTGCCGCCGGTCCCGTCAGTAGGCAGCTTTGTTCGCGATGACCCGTGATAAGCGGTTTTCCCATCATCTGGTGGCAGCGTCACCGGGTGGTCACCATATCTCGCAGGGAACGAATCTCGACTCCCTGAGAGTCAGCGATTCGGCCGCGATTCGTTCGGGACTCGTTCGCGGAGCTTAGGTCGCATCGGATTCTG
>Ga0126384_10002426_pt1 | contig 11306 bp, 10 predicted proteins | sample PanSoiMetPlot_36_FD_92543 | JGI IMG/M metagenome (GOLD analysis project Ga0126384, IMG submission 92543) | Tropical forest soil microbial communities from Panama - MetaG Plot_36 | ecosystem: Environmental > Terrestrial > Soil > Tropical forest > Bulk soil | place: Panama | collected 2016-02-17 | reverse complement strand
TCGCGAGAAAAGCTAGTCGCTCGGATCGACCGGTGAGAGTTACAAGTGTGTCGGGATTTCGATGGCCCCTCGAAATGTGGCCCGCCAAGGGATTCTCTGCGAGACAAGCTCTTGGTTAATGGCGACAGCTGTCCTCAAGCTTCCAACAACCAGCGAGGGGCGCTTCACAAATGTCCGCTGATGGAACAGGCTGTGTGAAAACTCTACGATATCGACATCAAACAGGATCAACGCTAAGTGCGAGCGCCGCAGGTGACAACATGAAGATATATCTTGCCGGGCCGTTGTTTTCCGTGGCTGAGCGCGCGTTCAATAGGCTACTGGCTGATCGGCTGCGTGCGGCAGGGCACAAAGTGTGGTTGCCGCAGGAATCCGAGCAGCGGTCCATGTCCGCTAGGCAAATTTTCGAAAAGGACGTGGAGGGTGTTGATTGGGCTGAGGTAATCGTCGCCAATATGGACGGGCCCGATCCCGATTCCGGCACCTCCTGGGAATGCGGATATGCATATCGAAAGAAGCCGGTTATCGTATTCCGGACCGATTTTCGCGTCGGAGACCAGCCCGGCCTCGCGCCGTTTAACCTTATGCTGACCGAATCTGCGACGTGCTTCCTTGATCTCGTCTTCAAGGACGAAAAAAAACGTAATTTTGCAGACATCGACAGCGTCGCGCTGGAGATTGTCCGCGCACTTGATGATTTGGCTCCCACCGCTTCGCAGAAGGCCCTTGTTTCTCCGGTACCAGAAAGATAGTCGCGGTGCGAGCAGTCGCGTAGCATATGTCCGTGCGTTACTCGGAGCTAGCCGCTAGATAGTAGCTCTCAGCGACGAGGCCACTGAACCGATTTCCTGGTGGCCACGCAAGGGCTATAGCACTAGCTTTGGCGATGAGGTCGTCAGTCGTCATTGGGTACTCTTAGCCCTTTGGGCAGGTTCGGCCCGTGCCATAGCCCTGGCGCCATCGCTAATGGGTAACCCAAACAGCCCTTCGCACGGTGCGCCGCGCGGTGAGTCGTGCCGCATCCTTTAGATGCACCCAGCATCCCTGAGTACCGCAATCGTGCGCAATGCGATATCGCGCACCAATCCGATCTCGGTCAGATCCTGTCCGCCGGCGAGCGCATTTGCGACCACCGCGACTTCGCGCCAGCAAAGATCAGCTTCTGGAGGCGCCTCACGCATCCATAGGGCCGTGCGCAGAACGATTTCGGCCCATCTGTCCCTGCGTCGTGCAATGACGCTCTGCAAGAGATAGGTGGCAAGCTTCGCACGATCCCGGCTACGTGCCCGCTCAGCGGCTTGTACGATCTCCTGATCGTCCTCGAACCAAGATTCTGCAATGGCCTCAAGATCAGACAGTCCGCCGCTCTCGCGCAGCACCGACGCGAGCGTCGCGGGATCGAACATCGTCTCCGGCACTTCGGCGATCATGCCGGCGAGCATCTCGCGGAAGTTCATGCGCATCGGTTGCCAGTCCGCGCCGCCAATCGTCTCGGCGACTTGAAGCAGGCTAAACTCCGGCACTCCGCCCTTTTCGATAGTGAGCGCCAGGTGGTGTGCCACTGCGCGGTCAAGATACGAACGCGACACCGCGAGCGTAGGAGCATCCAGCTGGGCGGCGGCCAAGGCGGCTTCGATCCGGCGGCGCGATTCCGGCTCCCCGCTCCAGGCATCTGCAATCCCCGCTTTCGTAAGGATCGACGAGATCCGCTTTTTCCGTCCGACGGGCGACACCAGCAGAAACCCTTGCGTCATGGCGCCGTCGATGCCGGTGGCGGCAATTGTCTCGATGCGGCCCGCCTGCCATTGCGCGCAATCGATCCCCGCCGCTCGCGCCTTGCGAATGACCGCGTCGACTGCAGCACGCTCGCCGTCAGGCCGCCAGTTGCGCATGGCGATCAATCGCCGCAGGTCGATCGGCGTCAGCGAAGCAGCGGCCTGCCCGAGCGCTTCGGCAATGGCGCGACGAACGCTCGGGTCTGGATCAAGCAAAAACAGCACCGCGATGCCGCGCGCTTTGGGGACATCGGCGAGCGCCAGGGCACCGGCCAAGACACAACGGGTTTCCGCCAGCATGGCATGGCTGCTCTCCATGAGAGTGCCGACGGCAGTGAACAGATCATCGTCGCAAGCTTCGAGCATGCCGGCGAGAGCAGCATGCATGTCCGCCGGGAGCGGTGCGCGCTCGTTCTCATGGAGAGCGTACTTCGCCGCAACCGCAGCAAGTTCCGGCGACGCAGGAATTTTCGAATGGTGCAGCGCCCCTCCCACAAAAGGGAGCATACGCACGTCGATATGTCCGGCCTCGATCTGGGCGACGACATCGGCCTGAAAGTTCGCAATCAATCCGGCGGCGTCCGTATAGCCCCGGTCGGTGCGGTAGCGCAGATGCTCAAGCAGCCGCTGCAGAAGAAACAGATAACCGATGGCAAGCGCCTCATCGTTGCCGCTCGGAGGCATGTGGCGAGCCGCGCCTGCAAATGCGGCGAATATTTCGTGCGGTGAGCTTTCGCAATACCGATCGAAGTCGTCGCTAAATGGAGACGGCTCGCCTTTGCCGATTGCAATCGCGATTCGCCTCGCATAGTGATCCGTCGGCGTGGATTTTGGCTGTACCCGGCTCATTCGAACCTCCCTCCGCGAATCACGCTGTCGCAGACCTGAGCGGTGTCGCGATCTTGTCAAAGCTGGTCAAATCCATTGCGCAAAAAGGCAGCCGTGGCGGTGGCAGGCTCTAAGCACAGGTCGTGTACACGACGGGGCGGGAGACGCTCGGTCCGACGGCCGTTGGATGCGCCACGCGCAATCCGACGTGTAAGCGACTATTCGTCCTCCTCTTCTACCTCCCCCTCGGCGAACCCACTCCCCTCCACCCAACGACGGTAAGCGGCAATCCATTCGACGCCGGACGGCGGCGGGGAGGGGAGCGGCAGATCGATCAAGTCGATGCGTTGCTGTTCGCCGCTGCGCTCACAGACGGCTTTGATGTGGCCGTCATCATCCATCTCGACCGCCGCTACGGAGGCCTCGACGCCGAGAATCCGCGTCGTGAACGGCAAACCGACGTTGTCTTCGATGACGCTGAAAAAGCCGCTCGCCTGCTCTTCCTCGTCGTAGCAGTCGACGGTAGCCTCCTCGATCAGTTCGTCCAGGTGCGCCGGGGTGGCGACCTCGGCAGTGTCCCACTTGCTCATGCGGTCCCCCCAATCCATGGGCTTCCGGAGGCCACGAAAATGGATCCGTAAAGGTGATTCGCTCAATCGGAATTACGGAGAAACTCACCGCCTTTGTTGATCACCTGGACGCATGGCACCATCGCAATCCGAATCTGCAAGAGGTGCCATGAGAGGGGATGAACACGGTGCCTTGGCAAAACCTTGCCGCACCCCGCTCCCGATCACCGCACCGGCTCGCCCAAAGGATTTGGCGGGCCGGAATCGGCGGCCCCCGGACGGGCCTGGAGCCGCATCAGCCCCCATGGACTCGACATCGGACCAACCGGCGCTTCGATGAGGATCGGTGCGTGGTCACGCACGGCACGGCTGAGCAGACTTTGAAGCGCTTCGGGCGACTCGGCGCGCCCGAACGGGACGTCGAAGGCGGCGGCCAGGCGATCGAAAGCGGGATTGCACAGATCAGTCTCGTAAGTCGCGCCGAACTGCGCCTCCTGGAAACGCAGTACATTGCCGAATTGGCCATCGGCGAACACAACCACAGCCACATTGAGATTGTACTTGCGCAGCGTCGCCAGCTCCTGCATGGCCCAACCGAAGCCACCGTCGCCGTTCATGCTGACCACCGGGCGGCCCGGATTGCCGGCGGCGACACCGAGCGCGGTCGGGAAGCCGTAGCCGAGCGTGCCCTGGTAGCCGGGCGTGAGGAAGGTTCCGGGCCGAAAGACCGGGTACATAGAGCGTGCCAAGTAGCCGACCTGGGTGAGTTCGCTCACCAGCACGCCGTCCTCAGGGATGGCGGCCCGCAGCGCACGGATGTAGGACATTTGCGGCTCCGCCCCGCGCACCTGCTCGCTGGCCCATGCGCGGACCTTGTCGAGATCAACGTCACGGTTGGGCTGGCGCCGCGGCAAAGCGGCCGCCAGCGCCTCAAGACCGAGTCGCGCATCGCCGCAGATGCCGACCGCTGCGCTACGCGGCGGATTCCACGCGGCAGGATCGACATTGAGCCATACGTACTCGATGCCCGCCGCCTGCCACGCCGGCATCCCGAACGTCGTGTCGGCAAAGCGGCTGCCGACTACGAGCACGACATCCGCGTGGGCGAACACCGCGCGGCCGGCGAGCGCGTTCAAAGCGAGCGGATGCCGGTCCGACAGGGCGCCGCGGCCGTTCTCGCTCGTCACTACCGGGGCGGACAGCCGCTCGGCCAGAGCCTGGAGCGCCGCCGTGGCACCCGCCGCCAGAACGCCACCGCCCGCATAGATCACCGGAAAGCGACTCATCGCAATCAACTGAGCCGCCTTTTCGATCGTGGCCGGATCGGGCCGCTTAGCTCCGTCCTCATGAGCCGGCGGATCGATGAGCGTGACGTCGGCGCGGGTGGAAAGTACGTCCGGCGCGATTTCCAGCCCGACCGGCTGCGGGCGGCCTCTCCACAGTTCCTTGACGGCCGCCCGCACCAGCGTCGGCACGTCCGCAGGCTTTCCCGCCTGCGCCTGCCATTTGGTCACGCAGCCGAGAATCGCCGACTGATTGCGCACTTCGTGCAGCAGACCGTACCCCTTTCCGATCGCGGGGGAATGGATGTTGCCGACGATCGCCAGCACCCGCGAATTGCAGGCATAGGCGGTGGCGAGCCCTGCCATGGCGTTGAGCAAGCCCGGTCCCGGCACCACCATGCAGGCGCCGACTCGGCCGGTTGTGCGCGCGTAACCGTCCGCCATGTAGGACGCCGCCTGCTCATGGCGCGTCACCACATAGCGGATGCGGTTGCTGACCTCGCGCAGGCCGTCCACTGCCCAGTCAAGCTGGACGCCGGGAATGCCGAACACGTCGGTGATGCCTTCCCGCACCAACTGGCGCGCCAGTGCCTGGCCTCCGGTCAATTGCATGAGTGCGTCCTCGCGGATAGGTTTCGTTGAGGCGGACAATTTTGCTGCGGCAGGGAATTTGGCAGCGGATTTTGGCCGGCGGCATGGCGGATCGTATTTGATCGAAGCATTTTTGCGCTACGCTTTCAATGTTTTGTGGTGAATTCGCTGCGCGTTCGACGCAGAATTTCTTCTCAGGTGCAGGGGGCCGCCTCCTCATCGCGCAAGAACGACAGCGACAGAATGCGGCTCGGAGTCCGCGGCTCTGGAAACGCTCGATGGACAAGAAAACCCGTCAATGCTGCCGAGCGGCAGCCTCAGATCCGCAGCTGGTGGGCCAGGGACACCGGCTCCTGCGCTAAGTGAACCGGCGTCCCGAGGTCGGGCCGCATCAGCCGGATCAACGTGTTCATGGCGCTGATGCTCAACCGCCGCGCCCTCATCGGCCCTTCCGCTACGCTACGACGGGCTGGAGAGCCGTCCCACATCATAGCGTTCCTCGGTTGCGGGGAGGCGGTGCGGGATGCGGCACTGGCCATGATGGGGGGCTAGCAACCATTTCAAGACAATTTCTGCGGCGTGACTCCGTCACGCGAGCGGAGCGCGTTCATTCAGCTCTCAAAAACGATCTCGAAGCCGCCGTAGATCAATCGCTTGCCGTCGAAAGGCATGGTCTCTGCCGGCTGCATGCGCGGGTCGGCCATCACCTTCCTGGATCCTTCATCGCGCCCGGCGCGCGATGGCCAGATGATCCATGAAAACACGACCGTTTCATCCTCTTTGCTTTTGACTGCCATGGGGAACGAGGTGATCTTGCCCTGCGGAACATCCTCGCCCCAGCATTCGACTACTTTCAGGGCTCCGTATTCCTTGAATACGGCGGCCACCCGCTCTGCCAATTTCACGTAGGCTTCGCGGTTGGCCTTGGGTACCGGGATCACAAAACCATCTACGTACGGCATGATTCTCTCCTTGGCATATTGCGGGCGAGTACCGGCAATTCTCTGTCGATCTTTGCGCAACAGTTCGATGCTTATCCGTATCGGAGCTTTCGGCTCATCAGACCGCTTAGCGAATCGTTGTCGCCTCGATGGCGGCGGAAATCGAGGGCTCTCCAGCCTTGAGAACGGTGGTGGAAGGTTGGGCTCTTCCAGCTGTGGCGTCGCCAGCAGATCCACCGCCATTCATCGCCACCAACGCAACGGCTATGGCGCCAGCCGTCGCCGTGGCGAGAGTCTTAAAGTGGTCGTACGTCCGGCACCAACTAGGATATGGTTCATTTCGGTCTCGTCCTGTGCACTAAGCCGCTCTAAAGACGAACCAACGACGGGTCTCCCGACAGAGAAATCCAGAATTTTCCCAAGGCCTCCCGGTAGTGCACTCATACCTTTCACCTGATCGAACCCCAGTCTAACTGAAGGCAACGTTCGCATGCCCAGTGCCGTGTGATATAAAGGCGCGTTCCCGGATAAGGAGCGCCAACACGGCCGAAAAATCCGGACCTCTGATCGCCACAACAGAGGAGCATACGATGTTCAAAATGTCTTTGCTGTGCGGCGCGGCGCTGATCGCCTCAGTTGCAGTCGCTATCGCCGATGGGGACGGAACGCCGGAAGGCGCCATTCCAAACTTCGCGTCCGCCAACTTCGGGTGGCAGATCACCACTTTCCTCGACTTCCAGCCTGTCGAGGGAAAGGTCGCACCCATCGGCGCCGATCCAACATATTCGCCGGGCCGAGGGGCCGAGCGCCTGTCCGATGCTGACAACCCCAATCTGAAGCCGTGGGCGGCTGCGCAGATGAGAAGGCACAACGATCTGGTGCGCAACGGCCATCGCGCCTTCAACGCGCAGTCCCGCTGCTGGCCAGGGGGCGTTCCGGGCCAATTGCTGTTCGTCGCCGAGCCTCTGTTTTTCGTTCAGACATCGCATGAGGTCTGGATGATCTGGCAGCGAAACCAGCAGGTGCGCCGCATCTATCTCAATCGCGAGCACAGTGAAAATCCGAAGCCGAGCTGGTTCGGAGAATCCGTCGGCCGCTACGAGAACGGCGAGCTTATCATCGATACCGTGGGCTTCGTCGAGCACGAGTACAGCTTCGTGGACAATTACCGTACGCCGCACACCAAGGACCTCCACGTAGTAGAGCGCTGGAAGATCGTCGATGGTGGCAACGGGCTCGAGGCGATCGTGACGGTTGAAGATCCTGGCGCGTTCAATGCGCCCTGGTCTGGCATGGCGCAGTGGCAGAAAGTGAGCCGCCCGATGATCGAATCCATATGCGCGGAGAACAACCTGAACTACGAGACATTTTTCAAGCTCAGAGAATATCCGATGCCGGAGGCAACGACCCCTGATTTCTGATCGATACGGTGCAGATGCGTAAGAGGGGCAAAACCGAAGACCGCTCCTATTCGGCCATGGCCGGGCTTTGTCCCGGCCATCACGAGAGTAGAGCGCTGGGCCGTGTCGATCGAGAAACGTCGGGACACGCCCAGCGATGCGAACCGGCGCCAAAAGTTTGCTACCTGTTTACGTTGGTATATCCGAAGGTCGCTCGCCATCTTGGTTGGGAGGAACGAAAAAATGCGCCTGATCGTCTTCACCCTTGCCGCGTTTGCCGTCGTCGACCCCGCGGCCGCACAGAACTGGCGGGAATACAGCTATCCGGCTTATTCCTTTACGGTCGCCTTCCCGACCGATCCGCAGATCGAGACCACGTTGTATCAACTCGCCGACGGCCGCGCGGTCGAGGCGCATGTCTACTCGGTCCACCAGAACGATAGTGTGTTGAAGGTAACAGTCGCCGAACTCGCCAATACCGGCCTGGAGGAAAGCACAGTCATCGACCATGCGATCAAGGTGGTATCCATAGGCGGCGAGGTGAAGATCAACATCCCCCACCGCGTATACCAGATCTACGGTCGTCAACTCAGCGTCGCAGGGGCGGACGGCAGCCGCTCGACAGTGGCGCTGTTCGATTTCAACGGACGCCTCTACCAGATCGAAGGCAAAGTGCTCCCTGGTGGAAATCCCCTCGACATGCTTCGCTTCCAGCAGTCGTTGGTTTTCACCGGCGGCGGCTCGAACCGCTCTCCGCAGGCGATCCGCGCAATTCGCGAAGGTTGTCGCGCCAGTGTCGCCAACCCTGCAGGCCTCGATGATCCGCGTTGCGCGCGGCAATGAAATTCACGCCCACAGCAGCTCGGACGCAATTCGCGCGCCGTCGGCGAGACTCTTGAACTTGGCCCACACGATCTCGGCTTCGATCTCCGGACGCTGGCCCGGCACAAGCGTCGACGCAAAGCCGCAGTCGGTCCCGGCGATCACGCGTTCGCGTCCAACCAGCTTGGCCAAGCGCACGATGCGCTCTGCGACCAGCTCGGGATGCTCGACGATGACGGACGCATGGGTGATGCACCCTGGGATCAGCACCTTGTCGTCGGGCAGCTTGACGTGCTCCCACACCTGCCATTCATGTTCGTGGCGCGGGTTCGCCATTTCAAACGAATAGAAGCCCGCCCGAATAGTCACGATGATATCCGCGAGGTGCTTCATCTCCATGTCGCTCACGCGCGGACCCATGTTGATGCCGTAGCAAGTGTGATGGCGCACCCGTTCGGGCGGGATATTGCGCAGCGCGTGATTGAGCACGTCGACCCGTCGCCACGCCCAGGCGCGTGCCTTCTCAAGGTCTTCGTCGGGGCTGAGCATGTAATGCATGGCCAAGCGGGGATCATCGATCTGCACCTGGAAACCGGAGGCAGCGATTGCCTCGTATTCCACCCGCATCGCCTCCGCCACTGCCAAGACATGATCTTCGTCGCTCTTATAGTAGCGGTTCTGCATGAAGGAGGCGCAGCTCGATGGCGAAACCGACGGCATGAACGCGTCGACCGATGAGGCGCCCTGCAGCGCGCGCTTGAGGTTTTGCAGATCGGTGGCGAGCGCCTTCTGCCCGATATATTTGATCGGCCCGGTGCATGCCCATCGTGGCTTTGCTGAGCCCGAATGCGCGCCATCGCGGTAGAAGGTCGGAAACGCCGTGTTCTCGCGGGTGCGCCGCTCGCCGGGCTCAGGCGTGATCGGCTCGATGCCCGCCAGACGGTCGGCTGCATAGGCCTGAAAGCTTGTCTTGGACTGTTCACCGTCGCTGACGATATCGATGCAGAGATCGACCTGGGTCTTGACGACCGCGGCAATGGCTTCGATGGTCAGGTGAGCCAGCTCGCTTGCGTCATAGGGCTGCCTCGTCATCCGCGCGAACAGCAGCGCCGCGAGCGCGTCGGGACGGGGCAGGCTGCCCGTGTGTGTCGTCAGGATCCGCTGGCGGCGCTCATCGAGCCGGGACATCATGGTCCTCCGTTGTGTGTGAAGGCGATCAAAAGCCGGATGCCTTATGGCTTCTGCTGGGGACCGAACTCCTGCATCGTCACCGCGACCTCGTCGAGAGTTTGGGCGATCACGTCTTTGAGTTGCTCGGGCGTCGACGATGCAGCAATCGATCCGGCATTTTCGATCATGTTTTTGTAATCCGCCGCCGCAACCACCGAGACGATTTCGTGATTGAGCCGATCGATGATCGGTTGCGGTGTTCCTTCGGCCGCACAGATGCCGAGCCAGCCGAAGCGGACATAATCGATCCCGACCTCCTTCAAGGTCGGGATTTGCGGCACGTTATGTAGTCGCGCCGGTGCGGTAACGGCGAGCAGCTTGAGCTGTCCGCTCTCAAATTGCGGCATGATGGCCAGCGTCGGTGCAACGTAGAAGTCGACGCGTCCGGCCACGAGTTCCTGGACGACCTGCGGTCCACCCCGGAACGGAATCCTGTTCATGATAATACCGGCAAGCTTCTCAAGTTGCCGCGCCAGGATTTCCTGTGCCGACCCCGCGCCGATGACCGCGTAGCTGACCTCGCCGGGGCGGGCTTTGGCGTATTGAACGAAAGACGCAAAATCCGCTGCCGGGACAGCGGGAGACAACGCGAGGCCATAGTAATATTTCGCGATCAGAGACACGGGCGCGATCTCGCCGAGCTTGTATCCCACGTCTTTGTAGACCGCGGTATTGATCGCATCGAAGTGCGTGCACAGCAGGAGATTGTATCCGTCTTTCGGCTGGGACAGGACGTCCCTGGTGGCGAGCATTCCTGCCGCCGCGGGTTTGTTCTCAACCACCACGCGTTGGCCGAGCCTGTCACTCAGTTTCTCCGCAACGAAACGGGCCGGAATATCGGTGGGACCGCCCGCCGCAAAGCCGACCACGAGCCGGATCGGCCGAACCGGATAGTCGGCCGCGCTTGCGGAGCAAGCCGCGGCCACCAATCCGATGCAGATCGCTGCGATGAGGCGGCCCATGTGCGTGGCCCTACCCCAGCTTCGGCAGCAGTTCGGCGAAGACATCCGGACGATATCCTACGGCGGCGAACAGGTGACTGCGCGATTCCTCGACCATCGTCTTCATGCGCCTCATGTCGAGGCCGACCACGTTGCCGCGATACTTGCGTAGGCGGCCGCCAATGATAACGGTATCGATATTGCTGCGTTCCGCCGCTTGCACTACGGTACCGACCGCGTTGTTCGACGGATAGAGGTTGATATCGTCGGCGCGAATCATGATGAGATCGGCCTCCTTGCCGGGTGCGAGCGAGCCGATCTTGTCGTCGAGGCCGGCGCAGTGTGCGCCACCCGTGGTGGCGCAATAGAGCACGTCCCGCACCATGAGCGGCTTCGGCGGCTTCGGATCGCCCGAAAACCTGCGATTCTGCGCAATGGCGCGCTGCAGATAGAACGCCACGCGCATCTCCATAAACATGTCGGTGCTGTAGGAGGTCTCGTTATCGACGCTGAAGCCCGGCTTGATGCCGTGGTTCCACGCGGTCTGCAGGGCGCATAGGCCCTCGCCCAGTGCATATTGCGCGTCGGAGCGCGGGCATACGTTGATGTTCGCGCCGGTGTCGACAAAGATTTGCCATGTCTTCTCCGGCAGGGCGCCGCAGTGGTTGAAGGTGTTGTCGGAACCGACGAGCTTGTCCTGCGCCAGCGGGTCGAGCAGCGCCGCCGCCTGCGGACCCTGGAATTCGGTGGTGATGCGTAAGCCAAGCTTGCGTGCCAAAGCCCAGTTGTCGCGACTGAGGCCCGAGAACATGCGCAAGGTCACAAGCTGGTCGGTGGAGGAGAAGTATTTCTTCTGCAGCCGCTCGAGGTCCTGCGGCCACTGATGGGCCCATTCGCCGGCATTGGGCGGCCCGGAGGCATGGACG
>Ga0126384_10002425_pt1 | contig 11308 bp, 9 predicted proteins | sample PanSoiMetPlot_36_FD_92543 | JGI IMG/M metagenome (GOLD analysis project Ga0126384, IMG submission 92543) | Tropical forest soil microbial communities from Panama - MetaG Plot_36 | ecosystem: Environmental > Terrestrial > Soil > Tropical forest > Bulk soil | place: Panama | collected 2016-02-17 | reverse complement strand
TGAAAAAAGCCGAGGCTGAGAAATTCAAGGTTATGGAGGTCGCCGAGGCGGCCAAATGGGCTGACGTGATGATGATGCTTACGCCCGACGAGTTGCAGGGCGACATCTATCGCGATCACCTTGCCAAGAACATGAAGAACGGCGCGGCGCTGATGTTCGCACACGGTCTTAATGTGCATTTCAATCTGATCGAGCCACGCACTGATCTCGATGTGCTGATGATCGCGCCCAAGGGCCCCGGCCACACCCTGCGTTCAGAATATCAGCGCGGCGCCGGCGTGCCATGCTTGGTCGCGATCCACAAGGATGCCTCAGGCAACGCTCATGATCTCGGTCTTTCCTACGCGTCGGCGATTGGCGGCGGTCGCGCCGGCATCATCGAGACAACTTTCAAGGAAGAATGCGAGACGGATCTGTTCGGTGAGCAAACAGTGTTGTGCGGCGGCCTCGTCGAACTGATGAAGGCCGGGTACGAGACCTTGGTTGAAGCCGGCTACGCGCCAGAGATGGCCTATTTCGAATGCGTTCACGAGGTGAAGTTGATTGTCGACCTTATCTACGAGGGCGGCATCGCAAACATGAACTATTCGGTATCGAACACCGCTGAGTACGGCGAGTATGTTTCCGGTCCGCGGGTGATTACGCCGGAGGTGAAGGCCGAAATGAAGCGGGTGCTTGCCGACATCCAGTCTGGCCGCTTTACCAAGGACTGGATGCTGGAGAACAAGGTCAACCAAACCTCCTTTAAGGCCACGCGGGCCAAGCTCGCTGAGCATCCGATCGAGCAGGTGGGAGCCAAACTGCGCGACATGATGCCCTGGATCAAGCAGCGCGCACTGGTGGACCGGACCAAGAACTAGTCGCGCTTCTTTGCGGTTTCGCTGTTCAACCAACTGGCGACCGTATCCGGCGTTTCATTATCTTTTGACGCGCGCGCATTTGCTGCGCGCATCGTTTTAACATCGATTGAACCAAGCAGCGGATTCAGCGCGGTCATCAACTTGATGTCGTCCGCGCGTTTGGGCGAAATCAACAAAATAGCGTCGTAAGACGGGATCACGTGTTTGACATCGGTGAGCACGATCAGTCCATAAGTCATAATCTGACCATCGCTTGTGTAGGCCGCGATGACATCGACTTCGCCGTCGGCTGCGGCCCTATACATGAATTCCGGCTGCATCTGACGTTCAACACGAAAATTCAGGCCGTAGGCGGCACGCAATGCTGCCCACTCCGGGCGAGCGAAGAGTTCATAGTCGCCGGCAACACTGAGTTCGCCTGCCCGCGCAGCGAGATCAGCAATTGAGCGGATATTCATTCTCTCGCTCTTTTGTCGTTCCATTGCCAACGCGTAGGCGTTCTCGAATCCGAGTGAACCAAGCATTTGAATGCCGTGCGCATTTGCGAGCCATCGTGAAAGTTCGGCCAGCATTTGATCGCGCTGCGGCACATCTTTACGCTGCATGCGATTAACCCAAAGCGTACCTGAGTAGTCGACTGCAATGTCGACCTCGCCGGAAGCGAGCGCGTCGAACAGGACGTTGGAACCAAGCCCGGGCCGTCGCTCGGCCGTAAGGCCGGCAGCTTCGAGACGCTGCTTGATCAATGCTGCCAGCACATATTGCTCGGTGAATGTCTTGGCACCGATGCGGTATTCGGCTGGCTGCTGTGCGAAAACGGGAATCAATGCGGCTAGCGTCAATGCAGCTAGGCCGAGACCGCCCGATAGCGTGCGTGAGGTGCTGCGGCGAGTCACGCCAGCTTGTACAAGTGCGAGCAACTGATCCACGGCAAGCGCCAACAGCGCAGCCGCAACACAGCCGAAAATGACGAAGACCCAATTCTGCGTTTGTAAACCCGTAAAAATGTAGTTACCGAGGCTCGTTTGTCCTATCGGGGTCGCCAGTGTTGCAGTGCCGATCACCCACACTGCGGACGTTCGTATACCTGCCATGATCACCGGCAACGCCAATGGCAGTTCGATATCGCGCAACAGTCGCCACTTCCGTACACCGACAACGCGCGCGGCCTCGCTCAGACGGGAATCAACGCCATTGAGACCAGTCACAGTGTTACGCAACACCGGCAGCATCGAATAGAGCGCCAGTGCTAGCACCGCTGGAAGAAAGCCGAGCGCCGAAAATCCTTTGCCCAGCGTATGCTCGGACAGGACCGCGAGCGCCAGCAGCAAGGGATAGAACAACGCGAGCAGCGCGAGGCCCGGAATTGTCTGGACGACGCTCGCGAGGCCCAGCAAAGCGCCGCGCAGGATGGGCCGGCGCCTCGAAGCGATCGCGACCGGCAGGCTGATGCCTAACCCGATTGCGAGGGCGGTGAGGCTCACCAGCACATGACTGCCGAGATAATCTGGCAGCCGCGCCCATGCATCTTCTACGCGGGCGTCAAAGGTCATCGCCCGGCAATGATGGCATGCGGGGCCGTGGCGCGGAACTGGGGAATTACAGGTCGCCCAGGCTCATCTCTTTGGTTAACATCAGAAAAATCTGTCCGCCGGCGGCGCGACCGCTTGCAATGACAGTTTTATTACAGTCTTATGACGCTGGGCCATGCGCTGGGGTTAGAGGTTTCGCAACTCGGGCCGGGCCGTCCGTAGGCCATGTTGTCCGTAGCGTCCGTTCTACTCAGCCGTCTTGCGCTGCCCACCGAGGCGATCTCCCGCCGCGATGCGCCGGCGGTTGCCGCCATCACCATCTTTCACCTCGCTGCACTTATTGTAATGACGGCGACCGAGCTTGATCTCGTGAGCAAGGCGACTTTTCTGCTCGCCTGGGCCCTTCTGAATTTTTTCTGGCTAACTTTGCTACGCCGGCCGGCGATAGCAGCCCTGCTTTCGCTGGCAATGATCATCGGACTCATTTTGTTGTCGCAGTTCAAGTACGACAAACTGATGATGACGGTTAATTTCGTCGACCTGATGATCATCGACCCTGACACGTCAGCCTTTCTGTTTACGATCATGCCGCGCTTGCGCGCACCGTTTTTGATCGGCGCGCTGCTCGCGATTCCTGTGTTTATGCTTCTTTGGCGCATCGATCCCTTTCGTGTAAGAATGCGCACGAGTGCGCTCGGCAGCACCTTTTGTATGGGCGGGCTCGTCGTCCTGTCGGTCGCATATCCCGCCGATTTCTATGGTGAGTTTTTCAATCGAGACCATGTGTCAAAATTCGCGCGGTCGGGCGTGGAGGCGATTTACGAATTCGCCACTCACGGGCTACTGGAATCGGATGCCGCCGTCACCGAACGGCTCAAAGTGCCGGCCACGGCGTGCAGCCCGAGCGGAAAGCTTCCGCACATCATCCTGCTTCACGACGAGTCGAGTTTCGACATTACTGCGGCACCTGGCATAATCGTTCCGCCCGGCTACCGGCGACATTTCCAGTCGTTTGATGGTGTGTCGCGCAAAATGATCGTGGAAGGCGCGGGAGGCCCTAGCTGGTTTACCGAATACAACGTGTTGACCGGGCTGTCGGCGCGTTCGTATGGGCGTTTCGCCACTTCAGTGACGCGCATCGCGGCTGGCCATGTCGCGCGTGGCCTGCCGAATGCGCTCAGCCGTTGTGGCTACAAAACTTTCAGCCTCTATCCATTTTACGGAGCATTTTTGGGCTCGCGTGGCTTTCAGACCACGGCGGGGATTGAGCGCTATCTCGACATGAAAGACATGGGTATCCGCGGGCTCGAGCGGGATAGTTTCTATTTCGACCAGGCGACCAGCATCATCGCACGCGAGCGCCGCCAAGGACCGCTGTTTCTATTCGTTTACACCGCTGCCAATCATTTCCCGTGGGATGTCAGTTTCCGTCCGGACCTCACGCCACACTGGCGTGGTCTCGGTAACACTCCCGGCATCGATGAATATATTCGCCGGCAAACGTTGAGTGCGCACGACTATTCCGCGCTACTTGATCAACTCAAACGCGACTTCCCGACCGACTCCTTCCTAATTGTTCGTTTTGGCGATCATCAGCCGGAATTCGCCTATCGTATTATCGATCCGACGCTTACCGAGACCGCTATCGCACGGCATCTGGAGACCTTCGATCCCCGTTACTACACCAGTTACTACGCGATCGACGCCGTGAACTTCAGGCCGGTCGATCTATCCTCTGCGCTTAACACTCTAGATGCGCCGTATCTGCCGCTTTTGGTGCAAGAGGCCGCCGGCGTGCCACTCGACCCGTCTTTTTCCGAGCAGAAGAATATTCTGAAACGTTGCCACGGCCTGTTTTACCGATGCGCCGGTGGCGCCGAAGCACGGCGGTTCAATCGATTGCTGATAGACGCTGGACTGATCAAAGGCCTTTGATGTAGCGGCTTTGCAACCCTCGGCTGGCCGGATAGTTTGCCGTGCAAGAAATAAAAGCGGGAGGGGACGCATGGCGGGGGAATATACCGCCGTGGCCGTGACCAATATCCACGGTGCCGACAGGTTGGGCGCAGCAGTTGCGCTCGATGATGTCGTGGTCGCTTTCGGCCTGGCTAACGGTGGCGTTTACACCGCAGTTGAGCGCGCGACACTTCATGTCGCCGATGGCGAGTTCGTTGCGATCGTCGGCCCGACCGGTTGCGGCAAGTCCACCCTTCTCAACGTCACTGCCGGATTGCTCACGCCAGCCACGGGGGAGGTCAATATTTTCGGCCGGCCGCTTTCCACATTGAACCGCCAGGCTGGTTACCTTTTCCAAGCTGACGCGTTGTTTCCTTGGAAGACCGCGCTCGAGAATGTTGCCATCGGACTGGAGATCACGGGCGCACCTGCAGATGATGCTCATGCGCGCGCTCGAACATGGCTCATGCGCGTCGGGCTCGGTTCATTCGGCGACCGCTATCCGCATATGCTGTCGGGTGGGCAGCGCAAGCGCGTCGGGCTCGCGCAGGTGCTGATCCGCGATCCCAAGATATTACTGATGGACGAGCCTTTCGGGCCGCTCGATGCGCAGACGCGACAAATCATGGGCAATTTGCTGCTTGATCTTTGGACCGCCGATCGCAAGGCGGTCCTGTTCGTTACCCATGATCTGGAAGAGGCCATCGCGCTTTCCGACCGGGTGGTGATTATGTCGGCGGGTCCAGCCGCACGCATCATCGGCGACTGGAAGGTGCCGCTGCCTCGCCCGCGCGACACTTCCGAGGTCAAGCTCGATGCGGCGTTTCACGAATTGCATCGCGACATATGGCAAAAGCTCAAGGCCGAGGTCATAAAGGGGTATGCGCAGAGCGAAGCCGTATGAACTGACGGACTTTTGCGCAACCTCCGCTGTTAACAAAATTGCAATAGCCAAAGGAGGACTCCAATGAACAAAGTCATGCTCTCGACCGTCGTGCTCTCTCTGTTGAGCGCCGGGGCCTATGCCGCTGATGCATTCACGCTGACATCATCGAGCTTCAAGGACAGTGCGATGATGGACCGCAAGCACGCCGGTAACATTGCCTCCAATCCAAATTGCATCGGTCAAAACGTGTCACCCGAACTGAGATGGACAAACACGCCTGCGGCCGCCAAGAGCCTTGTCCTCGTGATGTCCGACTGGGAAGGGCAGGGTGGCCTCGGCTCACACCATTTGCTCGCCTACAACATCGCGCCGACCGTGACGGGCTTTGCCGAAGGTGAGCTCAGCAAGGCGTCCGACAAGTTCACGGGGGGCAAGGAAACTGCGGGCACGACCGCTTACCGCGGGCCGTGTCCACCAGCCGGCACCACCGCCCACCACTTCATCTTCACCGTTATCGCAACTGATCTCGAGCCGGGCGCGCTGCCTGCCGGACTGACGCGCGACGAGCTGTGGGAGAAGCTCAAGGGGCACGCCAAGGGCGTCGCCGGGCTCGTCGGCCTGTTCAGGCGGGAGTAATTCGCACCTATACCATGACCCGTTTCAAGCTCGCGTCCCTGCAAATTCTGGTCGCAATCACTGCGATCGCGCTCTGGTATATGCTCACGACCTATCCGGTTTTCGGCCGCATCCTGTTGCCGCCGTTTTTCTTTTCCAATCCGATGGACGTGGCGAAACAGATCGTCGCCTGGTTTGCGAGCGGCGTTATATGGAAGCATCTTTGGGTGACGCTGATCGAGGCGATATTAGCCTTCGTGATCGGGTCCATTGCGGGCGTACTGGTTGGCTTCTGGTTCGCGCGTCAGCCACGCGTGGCTGCGGTGTTCGACCCTTATGTAAAAATGGTGAACGCTCTCCCGCGCGTGGTGCTAGCGCCGATCTTCGCGCTCTGGCTTGGTCTCGGCATCTGGTCGAAGGTCGCACTTGGCGTTACGCTGGTCTTCTTCATTGTGTTTTTCAACGTCTACCAAGGCGTGAAGGAAGTCAGCCCTACAGTGCTGGCGAATGCCCGCATGCTCGGAATGAGCGAGCGTCAGTTGATGCGCCATGTGTACTGGCCGTCGGCGCTGTCATGGATGTTCTCCTCGCTGCACACTTCAGTTGGTTTTGCCGTTGTGGGCGCAGTTGTGGGCGAATACCTGGGCGCTGCCGCGGGCCTCGGCTATCTAATCCAGCAAGCGGAGGGTGTATTCGATGTTGCGGGGGTTTTTGCCGGCATGTTCGTGCTCGCAGCCTTCGTCATCGTGATCGACTCCATTGTCAGCGTTGTCGAGAGACGTCTCCTGGTCTGGCGTCCGGCAGGAGCCGACGGCAGGCCCTAGGCATCTGCGATGTGCTGGCCTATCGTTTTGGCCGAGTTGGTCATCCGAAGAAGACTACTTGTCAATGGAGGAAACCATGCACGCAGTGTTCCGACGGCTTGCCGCGACATTTGCCGCGCTCACGCTGTCGAGCGGTCTTGCGCTCGCGCAATCCAAGGTTACGCTCGCGGTAGGGGGCGGCAGTTGTCTGTGTTATCTGCCCACCATGCTCGCGCAGGCGCTAGGCGAATATGAGAAAGCCGGCGTCAACGTTGAGATCGTCGATTTCAAGGGAGGTTCAGAATCGCTCAAGGCTGTCATCGGCGGCAGTGCTGACGTCGTGTCTGGTTATTTCGACCACTGCGTGAATCTCGCAGCCAAGGGCCAGCACCTGCAATCCTTTGTGGTCTATGATCGCTATCCGGGCTTCGCATTGGTCGTTTCGCCCAAGCACGCCTCGGAAATCAATTCGATCAAGGACCTCGCTAACAAGAAAGTCGGCGTAAGCGCGCCTGGATCTTCTACGGACTTCTTCCTCAAATACATGTTGAGCAAGAACGGCGTGGATCCGAACTCTGTCGGAGTGATCGGCGTCGGCCTCGGCGCCACCGCCGTCGCTGCAATAGAGCAAGGCACCGTCGACGCCGCCATTATGCTCGATCCGGCGATCACCATCCTGCTGGGCCAGGACAGGCAACTCAAGATTCTTAGTGATACGCGCAGCCAAAAGGACACGTTGGCGGTCTTCGGAGGCGAGTATCCCGGCGGCGCGCTTTATACCAAGGCAGACTGGATCGCTACGCACGGGAAAGAAGTGCAGGCCATGACGAATGCCATCGTCGCCACGCTAAAATGGATCCATTCACACACACCTGAAGAAATCGCCAGCAAGATGCCGGAAAATCTGGTCGGCAAGGACAAGGCGCTCTACGTAGCCGCACTCAAGAACACATTGCCGATGTATTCAGAGACTGGTCGCATGGATCCGAAAGGTGCGGCGGCGGTCCTGGCTGTATTTAGCCAATCGTCGCCCGAAGTGGCAAAAGCCAATATCGATCTGTCGAAGACCTACACGAACACTTTCGTCGATGCGGCGATCAAGGAATGAGGTAAGGCGTCCAAACGGCTTTGCGCGGCGGGGATTTCCCGCCGTGTCTGTAATTGTCGAGATCAATGAACATCCTCTCTATTCAGTCGCATGTTGCCTTTGGTCATGTCGGCAACGCCGCAGGCACTTTTCCCCTCCAACGGATCGGCGTCGAAGTGTGGCCGATCCACACCGTGCAATTTTCCAACCACACCGGCTATGGCAGCTGGAAAGGCCGCATCTTTGATGCCAGCATGATCAGAGAATTGCTGGCTGGAATCGGCCAGCGCGGGGTGCTCGGAGAGTGCGACGGAGTGTTGTCTGGCTACTTGGGTTCGGCCGATATCGGCGCCGCTATTCTCGATGCAGTCGCAGCCGTCAAGCGGGCCAACCCTTCTGCGCGATATTGCTGTGATCCGGTGATAGGCGATGTCGGCCGCGGCATCTTTGTTAACGAAGGTGTTCCTGAATTCCTGAGGAGCAAGGCCGTCCCGGCCGCCGATCTTATCACGCCCAATCAGTTCGAGCTGGAGTATCTCAGCAAACGCGCCAGTGGGACACTGCGCCAAACGCGCGACGCGGTCAAAGCCGTTCACGACATTGGGCCGCGCGCGATCCTCGTCACGTCGTTGCATACGGAAGAGACACCGAAGAATTCGATCGATCTGCTTGCATCAGATGAGAGCGGCTGCTTCCTGGTGCGTACCCCGCAGCTGCCTCTGGTCGTGAATGGAGCAGGCGATGCTTTCGCGGCTCTATTTTTTGCAGGCTATTTGCGCGCCAGGAACATCTCAGAGGCGCTGTCGCGCGCATCCTCGGCTATATTCGGGGTGCTGGCGAAAACCGCCGAAGTGGGCGCGCGAGAAATGCAACTCGTCGCCGCGCAGGATGAAATCGTGAAGCCAAGCCGCCTGTTCGAAGCGCAAGCTCTTGACCCATGAAGGACACGCCATCGATCTGTCAGCTCGACGGGTTGAAACTTTCATTCGAGCCGAAGGCCTGGCCCTTCGCGACCGAACGGCGCGCGGAAATCAACGCTTATTTTGAAGGTCTGAGACGCGAGAAGCTGGCACTGTGGAATGGTCGCGTACTGATCCTGCACCATCAGGTTGTCGAAGAAGACGTGCTCCACGGTCAATACCTGGAAACCGACTATGCAAGCTTTGCCGCCTGGCGCGATTGGGGCCGGCCGGCCGCAGGCGTGTGGGATTGTTTCAGCGCGGCGGCAATGCTGACGGCGGACGGCGCATTTCTGCTCGCCGTTATGGGTCAACACACATTCAATGCAGGAAAAATATATTTTCCCTGTGGCACGCCAGATCCTAATGATCTCGTCGGCGACAAAGTCGATCTCGATCGTAGCGTCAGGCGAGAGCTCAAAGAGGAAACGGGGCTCGACGTGACCAGTTTTGAAGCTGAAGCAGGATGGAACATGGTTGTTGACGGCCGGCTGATCGCGTTGATCAATGTCTTGCGTTCGACTGAGAATGCCACAAGCCTGCGCGAAAGTGTCCTTGCGCATCTCGCGCGCGAGAAAAGACCGGAACTTGCCGATATCCGCATCGTACGAGGGCCCGGCGATATTGACCCCGCCGTACCAAGCTTCGTGACGGTGTTCCTTGCGTCACGATTTGCCCGCGGGAAGGTTTGAGTTGCGATCACCCCGCAGCTACCAGATCCATGGGGTCAGACGAAAACTTCGACGGGCCCAGGTGACGTGCGGTCATGTTGCATCCCCTGAGCGAATTGGCGGCAGTTCTGACTCGTCACGGGTGCGCTTGATTTGGTCCGATGCTTTCCGCTAAAAGTAGGCCGCTGCGGTTAACGCGGACTTTGCCTGAATCCGCTAGGTTAACCGAAGAGACGAGGGAACAAGCGATGTCGACGCGCCCAAATTTTTGCGCGATCGAGCGGACGGCGGGATCCGCCGGCTCCGCGACTTCCCTCATTCTGGGCACGCTCCTTCTCCTTATCCGCCCCTGAGGGCCGGTTGGGCATATGTGCCTAGGCACTCGGGGGATCTGACGGAGAACCTGTAGAGCGCCCGAAGTGGCGCATCAACAAGAAGGAGCATTTCATGACTACCAAGACAAAGACCGACAAAGACCGCGTCGTCATTTTCGACACGACCTTGCGCGATGGTGAACAATGCCCAGGGGCGACCATGACGCACGAAGAAAAGCTCGAAGTGGCCGAGCTGCTCGACGACATGGGCGTGGACATCATCGAGGCCGGCTTTCCCATCGCGTCTGAAGGCGACTTCGCAGCGGTGCAAGAGATAGCCCAGCGATCGAAGAAAGCTGTCATTTGCGGTCTCGCGCGTGCTGCGTTCAAAGATATCGACCGCTGCGCCGAAGCAATCAAGCCAGCCAGGCGCAAGCGGATTCACACATTCATCTCTACGTCCCCCGTGCATATGAAATTTAAGCTGCAGAAAGAGTCGCACGAGGTCTACGAGATGGTGATCGACCAGGTCACCCGCGCGCGCGGCTATACCGATGACGTCGAATGGTCTGCCGAGGATGCCACCCGAACCGAGCGCGATTTCCTCTGCCGCTGCGTCGAGGCTGCCATCAATGCCGGCGCAACGACAATCAACATTCCCGACACCGTCGGTTACACCGTGCCAGAGGAATATTTCGCGCTCATTGAGATGTTGCGCACGCGCGTCCCGAATGCCGGCAAGGCACGCTTCTCCACTCATTGCCATAACGATCTGGGCATGGCAGTTGCCAACTCACTCGAGGGTGTAAAAGCGGGAGCGCGACAGATCGAATGTACCATTAACGGCATCGGAGAGCGTGCTGGTAACGCCGCCCTCGAAGAAGTCGTGATGGCGATGAAGGTCCGCAACGACGTGCTGTCGTTCCACTGCGGCATCGATGCGACTATGCTCACGCGCGCGTCTAAACTGGTCGCGGCGGCGACGTCATTCCCGGTGCAGTACAATAAGGCGATTGTCGGGCGAAATGCGTTTGCGCATGAAAGCGGCATCCATCAGGACGGCATGCTCAAGAATGCGCAGACATACGAAATCATGACGCCCGAGTCGGTCGGCGTGAAGCAGACGTCATTAGTGATGGGGAAGCATTCTGGCCGCCACGCTTTCGTCCACAAACTGGAGGAACTGGGCTATGAACTTGCCGGCAACCAGCTTCAGGATGCCTTCGTCCGCTTCAAGGCGCTGGCCGACCGAAAGAAGCAAATCTACGACGAGGACATTGAAGCGCTGGTCGACGAGGAAATCGCCCACGCCCACGACCGCATCAAAGTGCTGTCATTGACGGTGATCGCCGGTACTATGGGTCCGCAGACTGCAACGCTGACGCTGGATATCGATGGCGAACACGTCACGACACAATCGACCGGCAACGGGCCTGTGGACGCAATTTTCAGGGCCATCCGGACGCTGGTGCCGCACGAGGCCACACTTGAGCTCTTCCAGGTGCATGCGGTCACCGGTGGGACTGATGCGCAATCGGAGGTGTCGGTCAGGCTCTCGGAAAGCGGCCGTTCGTTTACCGCCAAGGGCGCCGATCCAGACACGTTGGTGGCTTCCGCCAATGCGT
>Ga0126384_10002424_pt1 | contig 11308 bp, 5 predicted proteins | sample PanSoiMetPlot_36_FD_92543 | JGI IMG/M metagenome (GOLD analysis project Ga0126384, IMG submission 92543) | Tropical forest soil microbial communities from Panama - MetaG Plot_36 | ecosystem: Environmental > Terrestrial > Soil > Tropical forest > Bulk soil | place: Panama | collected 2016-02-17 | reverse complement strand
TGTTCCTGGCGCCACAGTCACTCTTAAGAATCTTGGTACCAATAGCGAGAATACCGTCACAACCAATGATGATGGCAGTTATACATTTCCCCTGGTGCAGCCAGGCAAGTACAGCCTCAGCGTGGCTCCGTATATTACTTCAATCGCGATCGCAGCCGCTCGGCAAATAATTACTTTTCGAATCGCAGTGGCCAGGATCGACCCGAGCGCACCTATCATCGCTTTGGCGGCGTGATCAATGGACCGGTCTATATTCCAAAGTTGTACAACGGCCGCGACAGGACTTTCTTCCTGTTCTCGTACGAACGCCTCAAGGACAACGTCGCTGAGCCGCAGCTCTTCACAGTTCCGACCGAGGCAATGCGAAACGGTGACTTCTCCGCGTTGATAGTTAATCCGAGCAACATTGCCGCATCCGCGAACACCGTTATCTATAACCCGTTCTCAGGAACCACCAGCGGCAACAACGTAGTCCGTACTTCTTTCGGCTGTCCTACCTCAGGAGCGTTGCCGAGCGGTTCAAACTGCAACAAGATTCCGTCAACTCTCTTCAACCAGGTTGCGTCGAACCTGCTCAAGTATTATCCGCTGCCTAATGTCGCCGGTACTGCGAACGGAACTCAAAACAATTACTTCAACAATGTGTTGCGCCACGAAAACTATCGAGCCTGGCTGACACGCATTGATCACCGCATCAATGACAATCAGACAATCTTCGGAAAGTTCTTTCATAGCTACAACCCGGAAGACCGTTACGATTGGGCTGCCGGTGAGGCCAACAGCGTCGTGAACGGAACATCTATCACTCAGGGTTTTGAAGATCGCACCAACGATGGCGGCAACATCGATTACACGAACACACTTTCTTCGTCGACTGTTCTCGATATACGGGTCGCCTTTAACAAATTCACACAGGGTCGTCGCACCGCCGTTTCGCTTGATCCGGCAACGCTCGGATTTTCACCGCAGGCGATAGCAGCATTTCGCGGCTACCAATACTTCCCAATGATCGAGATGCGGAGCCTGGATGCTACACGTCCGATTCGTTCTGATCTCGGCTCGATGCGCTCTGACTGGAATGCAGGCCGCTTGCGTCCGTTTATGATGGGCTCTCTGCAGCCAATGCTCTCGCGAACTTTCGGCAATCACACCGCGCGCGTCGGCTATGACCTGCGAGTCGTGCGAGAGAACTTTATCAGCAATGGCTATCAGGGCGGACGTTTGTTCTTTGATGGCACGTACACATCACCCGCTTCGAATTCATCGAGCACTTTGCGCAATGCGTTCGGCCGCGACATTGCTGCCTTCCTGCTGGGCATTGCCACGACGGGATCAGGTTCCACGGCGAGCCAACTCGATAACTCAATCAACTATTCGGCCCAATCCATCTATCATGGTTTCTTCTTCCATGATGACTGGCGTCTGACGAATAAGCTCACCTTGAATCTGGGTATTCGTTACGAGCTGGAAGGTGGATTGACGGAACGGTTCAATCGCATTCAACGTGGCTTTGACTTTACCACGCCGGTTCCAGTCGAAGCGGCGGTGAGAGCCGCATACACAACGGCCTACAACGCGAATCCTTCAAACTTCCTGGTGACTCCGGATCAATTTCACGTTCCGGGCGGTTACACGTTTGCAGACCAAACCAATCGCAATTCATGGAACACAGACAAAGGCGCTGTGCAGCCGCGCTTTGGCATTTCGTACGCGGCAAACAATAAGACAGTGATTCGTGGAGGCTTTGGTATCTTCATGGCGCCGCACCAGATTGAAATTCAAGCGGCTCCTCTACAGGCAGGTTTCGCGGGTTCAACGCCGTTCGTTGCTTCAAACAATAACGGCTTGACGTTTGTGGGAACACTTAGCAATCCATTCCCGAATGGCGCGACTCCATCGCCCGGTGCTTCTCTTGGTCTGTTGACGAACACCGGCATAGACGTTGGCAGCTCGACTAACCCAATTCTTTCTATCGATCGCAAGAACCCGAAATTTGCGCGGTTGCTCGTCGGTGTGCAGCGCGAGCTTCCTGGTCGCTTTGTCTTCGAAGCCAACTACATCTCGGGCTGGGGATATGATCTGGCGGTCGCACGGAACCTGAATTTCGTTCCGCGCTCGTTCCTCGGGACCGACCCGACCAGCGATGCTGCAGCCAATACTTTGCTTACGGCAACGATTCCCAATCCGTTCCGGAACCTGCTTCCTGGCGGTAGTCCTTTCAACACCGCAACAACTATAACCAAGGCCCAGTCACTGCTTCAGTTTCCACAGTTCACCAACTTGTGGGTGGAACAGTCGAATGGATCGAACCGGTATAATGCATTGCAGTTGCAGTTGACTCAGCGCTTCTCGCAAGATCTGACGTTGTTGGTGACGTACACTCGTTCAAAACTGCGAGAGAAGATCGATTATCTAAATCCGACCGACACCGAGCTCGAAGATCGAGTCTCAACCGATGATCGTCCGAACCGTTTCTCGCTTTCGACGGTCTACAGGCTCCCAATTGGAAAAGGCCGGCGGTTTGCAGGTGGCATGAATCGGCTTGCCGATGCGTTTATCGGTGGCTGGCAGTTCAACGGAACGTACGAATGGCAGAGCGGCGAACCCTTCCTGCTTAGCCCAACCCAGGCTTGGTATTTCGCAGGCGACATTACTCAGGTGCAAAGTCACACCGGCGAGAATAACTCTCAGGGACAAAAGTATGGCGTCGATATTCCGGCGTTTGACACGACCGGAATTCTGAGACTGAACAACTTCAACACTGGTTTGCGTAATGTTCCCACGACGTTGGACAACTTGCGCAATCAGCCGTTCCTGAACGTCAATCTGTCGGTCTCAAAGAACTTCAGCATCGGGGAAGGCAAACGGATTCAATTCCGAATCGAATCATTGAATGCGTTCAATCATCCCTATTTCGGCAGCGGCATCGGGCTCGATCCGAACACTCCTGGAAGCTTTGGACTTGTGACCACCCAGCGGAACAATCCACGCGACATTCAACTGGGATTGAAGTTCATCTTCTAACTCGTCGCGAGGTGGATTCAGGGCGTGCTGCAGAGCGCGCTCTGAAATTTCTCTGGTACTTGGAACCCGAGTCTGCTAGTTTGTGATCCGTTGAGGGCATTTGCCGCTCGCGCAAATTGACGGTTAGCGTTACCGACCTGGGCCTCACAAAAATTATTTCTTGACGTTAACAGGGTCTTAACTTACTATACGCTTGCCTACCAGTTAAGCGGTTAACTCGCAGTAAGTTTCTCTTTAGTAAAAGACGGGATGCCGATCTGAAGCTTCGCCTGTAAAGAGGAGACTAGACAATGAAGATGAGAATTAGCAGCGCGCCACATGTGTGGTTAATGGTGCTTTTCGCGCTTGCGCTCTGCCTTTGCCCAATCACCACCAGCGCTCAGGAAGCTCGCGGCAAAATAACCGGCTCGGTTACTGATCCGAATAAAGCCGCAGTAGCCGGAGCCTCGGTCAAGATCACCAATCTGGCTCGTGGCACAACCGTGACGCTCACAACCAATGACCAAGGCATCTTTCAAGCGCCTTACCTCCTCTCGGGGACGTACCAGGTCGTCGTCGAGAACGCCGGTTTCAAAAAGTATGTTCAGACCGACGTCACGCTCCAGATTGACGAGACGAGAGATCTCTCCATCACTCTCGAAGTTGGCGGCACTCAGGAAACCGTGACGGTTACAGCCGAAGCACCCCCGATCGACGACTCCAGTGCCAACATGGGCCAGGTTGTAGACGCAAAGCGCGTCGCAGATCTCCCGCTGGTCCATGGTGACCCCTACACGTTGATTGGACTGTCGCCCGGTGTGAACTTTGGACGCGACCCGAAGCTCGATCGACCGTTTGAGCCAACGCACATCGTCGGTTTCACAATCGATGGCACGCGAGCCAACCGCAGCGATCTCACGATTGATGGTGTGCCAAGCACGGCTACCGCAAACGCGAACGAGGTCACAGCTTCTTATGTCCCCCCCACAGATATCATTCAGGAATTCAAAGTTCAGACCGCGACCTTCGATTCTCAGTTTGGTAACACAGAAGGTGGTGTAACCAGTATTGGTATTAAGTCAGGGACGAATTCCTTCCACGGTACCGCGTACCTCTGGAAAGAACCAGGCAGTCTTGCCGCGAACGATGCCTTCGGTCAGGCAGCTGGTACTGCTCGTCCGGAGTCCTTCTCAGATCGTTGGGGTGGATCAGCAAGTGGTCCGGTAATTCTCCCAAAGCTCTACCATGGAAAGAACAAGACATTTTTCCTGTTCGGGTACGAGCACATTAGCGACTCGCGGCCACGCAACAACGGAACGCCAACAGTTCCGACGGCCGCCATGAAGAACGGAGATTTCTCGCAGTTGCTCGCACTGGGCACCCAGTACCAGATCTACAATCCTTTTTCGCGACGTGTTGAGGGTTCGCGTTTCCGCGTGGATCCATTCAAGTGTGATGCGTCCGGCAACCCAATAACTCCTCAGCCCAATGGAACCCAAATTGGCGGCACTAACTGCAACAAGATTCCAGCGAGTCTAATCAATCCGGTTGCCAAGAACCTGCTTAAGTATTTCCCGGATCCACTCCAGACTGGCGCCGCGGATGGCACGAACGATTTTCAGCAAGCCAGCCTGCCGGAAATTGCCAGCTACTACAATGCGACCGTCCGCATCGATCATAACTTCAGCGATAAGCACCGGTTCTTCGCGCGCGCGAGCTGGTACCAGCGCGACAGCACGTACAACAACTACTTCCACAATCTTTCGACGGGAACTCTGTTTCAGTTCATTTCGCGTCAGGGCGCTCTCGATGACGTCTACACGTTTAACCCAACAACTGTTCTCAACGTGCGATACGGCTACAACCGTTTCATCCGCGTAGATGGCTACAACCCTGATAACCTTGGTTTCGACCTGACGTCGGTGGGTTTTCCGGGTTCATATAACAGTTCAATCCCTGAAAATTTCCGAAGGTTCCCAAGATTGGATATTACTGGGTACCAGGGAACCGGATTCAATAATGAGCCTCGCCCCATCGACTCGCACGCAATTACTGCGACGTTGAACAAGACGATCAATTCCCATTCGCTCAAGTTTGGTGCGGAACTCCGCATGTACCGCGAGCGCTCACTGATAACGATTAACGATACAACGGGACGCTTTATCTTTGACGCGACCTACACCAGAGGACCTCTCGATAACTCGACGGTGGCGCCGGGGAGTCTCGGACAGTCATTCGCTGCTTTCCTGCTTGGCATTCCGAGCCCGTCCAGTTATGTGCGGCGGCCGGCAGACTATGCGGAGGAGTCGAGGACCTGGGGCTTTTTTGTGCAGGACGATTGGCGTTTCAATTCGCGGCTGACCTTGAATATCGGCTTGCGATACGAATTCGAAACTCCGCTGGTCGAGCGATTCAATAAGTCGGTTCGCGCATTCGATCCGAACTACATCCAGCCTATCGAGCCTGCAGTTCGAGCCAAGTATGCGCTGAACCCGACTCCGGAAATCCCAGCGTCAGCATTTAATGTCCGTGGTGCGCTGACCTTCCCAGGTCAGAACGGTGAACCGCGCGGCTTGTACGAAACTCCGAAGAACAACTTCATGCCTCGCATTGGCGTGGCTTACAGACTGAATGATAAGACAGTTATTCGGGCAGGCTACGGAATGTTCTATGGGTTCCTGGGTCAGCGCCGAGGTGATGTCATTCAAAGTGGCTTCAGTCGTGATACCAACCTGGTTCCAACAGTCGATGGCGTTACCTTTGTTGGTACGTTATCAAACCCGTTCCCGAATGGAATTCTCGAGCCTCTCGGATCTTCGCAAGGTCCGCAGACTTTCCTCGGGCAGGCGATTACAGTATTCAACACTCATCCGCTCACTCCCTATAACCAGCGCTGGGAACTTGGCGTTCAGCGAGAGCTGATGAAGGGCTGGGTCGGGGAAGTTGCGTATGTCGGAAATCGCGGCACGCACATCGAAATAAACCGTAACATCAACGCCACGCCCCAGAAGTATCTGAGTCGGAGTCCAGTGCGGGATGCGACGACAATAGCGTACTTGTCAGCGAATCTTCCGAACCCGTTCTTTGGCATTCTGCCGGCGAGCACGACAATTGGAGCGTCGTCGAATATTACCCGTGAACGACTGCTTCGGCCATTCCCGGAGTTTGATACCGTGAATACAACCACGAATGATGGTTACTCCTGGTATCACGCTTTGCAGACGAGACTGGAAAGACGCTTCTCGAAAGGTTACACCTTACAGTTTGCGTATACTTACTCGAAATTCATGCAGGCGACCGAACTGCTGAACCAGGACGATCCAAGACCGAGTGAAGTTATCTCTGATTCGGATTATCCGCACAGGTTCTCTGCCAGCGGCGTCTATGAACTCCCGCTTGGCGCGGGCAAACATTTTATGTCCGATGCAAAGGGCCTGACGCAGCGAGTCGTCGGCGGATGGCAGGTCCAGGCGGTGATGACCGCACAAAGCGGAGCTCCAATCGCCTGGGGCAACATTATCTATAACGGTAACGTTAGCGATATCCGGCTGCCGGCCAGCCAGCAGAACGTCCTGCATTGGTTCAATACCAATGGCTTTGTGACTGCGTCCGCGCAGCAGCTGGCGAGCAATGTGCGCACGTTCCCGCTCAGGTTCGGTTGGGTGCGCTATCCGAAGCAAAACAACTGGGACATTTCCGTAATGAAGAACACGCTGATTACAGAGGGAATGAGGATTCAGTTCCGATTCGAAATGACCAATGCTTTCAATCGTGTCTGGCTTGCGAATCCCAATGGAACCAACGGACTTCAAACCGGTGTGACTTCGGCTACGTTTGGACAAATAACCGGCAGCACACAGGCGAACTATCCACGCCGTATTCAGTTGGGCTTGAAGTTTATCTTCTAGCCTGAGACGGTGCGCTGCAATTCCGTGACCGGGGAGCTTGCGAGAGCGGACTCCCCGGTTACGTGTTAGTCAGTTGTCCCTCCCGAGATGAGATTATTTCAACTCATCAAAGCTCCCCGATTGAAATCCAGGGATTACAGGTATTAGCCATCACATGACAAGTCGTCGCGAATTCTTAAAAGTTCTAATGATTGGAGGCACCGCTGTTCTGGTGCCACGATTGTCGCTGGGCCGCGTGCCCATATATTTTAGTCTTTCGTCGCCTGATTCCAGCGACGCAGCCTGGTCTCAGGCCGAAACAATCCTCAAGCGGATCAAGCCACCGGTTTTTCCCAAGCGAGACTTCAGCGTAGTCCGTTACGGTGCTCAAAACGATGGCAAGCAGGACTGTACCGATGCTTTTCGACAGGCGATTGCAGCTTGCAGCCAGGCAGGCGGTGGGCGAGTAGTGGTTCCAGCCGGCGATTTTCTTACGGGGCCAATCCATCTGTTAAGTAACGTCAACCTCTATCTTGAAAAGAGCGCCACAATTAAGTTTCAACGTGATCCCGAACGCTATCTGCCCGTCGTGTTCACTCGGTGGGAAGGCATGGAACTGATGAACTACTCAGCGTTCATCTACGCCTTCGAGCAAAGCAACATTGCGATCACTGGTGAGGGAACGCTCGATGGACAGGCTGGAGCTGAAGCATGGTGGCCCTGGAATGGCCGTACTCAGTACGGCTGGAAGGAAGGGCAGCCAAATCAGCGAAAGGCCCGTGCCGCCTTGGTGGAAATGATTGAGCGCGAGACGCCAGTCAAGGAGAGAGTTTTTGGCGCCGGAAGTTACTTGCGGCCAAATTTCATCCAGCCGTATCGCTGCCAGAACGTGCTCATCGAGGGAGTTGGGATAAAGAACTCGCCGATGTGGGAGATTCATCCCGTGCTATGCCGCAATGTCACCGTCCGACGCGTAAGAATCAGCAGTCACGGACCAAATAATGATGGCTGCGATCCGGAATCATGTTCAGATGTGCTGATCGAGGATTGCCATTTCGATACCGGCGATGATTGCATAGCCGTTAAATCAGGTCGCAACGCGGACGGTCGCCGGTTGCATGCACCAACCGAAAATATCATCATTCGAGGCTGCGAAATGAAGGACGGTCACGGCGGTATCACCGTCGGCAGTGAAATATCAGGCGGGGTGCGCAACTTATTTGCCGAGAACTGCCGAATGGATAGTCCGAATCTGGACCACGCTCTGCGCGTCAAGAACAACGCCATGCGCGGCGGCCTGCTTGAGAATCTCTACTTTCGAAACATCAACGTCGGCCAAGTCGCGCATGCCGTGATAACGATCGATTTCAATTACGAAGAAGGCGAAAAAGGAAAGTTTACGCCGGTGGTGCGAAACTTTGTGGCCAATAACCTGCAGAGTCGAAAAAGCAAACTTGCGCTGGACATGCAGGGCTTCAAGACAGCTCCGATATTTAATGTGCAATTGTCGGACTGCGTTTTTGACAATGCGGCATCGCCGAGCATCGTTAAGAATGTGCAAGGTCTGGAGCTGCGCAATGTTCGCATCAACGGCAAGGTCGTCGAGCGCATGGGAGAATCCGGATGAAGCGGCTCGCATTCATTCTGATGCTGCTGTGGCCGGGGCTTGTATTTTCACAAACGCCGGTAACTATTTATCTCGCCGGTGATTCGACGATGGCAGAGAAGCTTCCCGAAAAACGTCCTGAAACCGGTTGGGGAGAAATGCTGCAGCAATTCTTTGATGAAAAAAGTGTGCGGATCGAAAACCACGCGCAGAATGGACGAAGCACTCGCACATTTATTTCCGAGAACCGCTGGGCCGCGTTAGTGGCCAAATTGAAAGAGGGAGACTATGTCTTCATACAGTTTGGTCACAACGATGAATCCAAAGAAAAGACGGATCGCTATACGCCGCCGGATGACTACCGTGGCAACCTCGTCCGCTTTGTAGCTGATGTGCGGGCCGCGAAAGCGACGCCGATACTGTTTACGCCGGTGATGCGACGTCGCTTCGACAGCACAGGAACATTCGTCGATACTCACGGCGTCTATCCAGACATCGTGCGTTCGGTGGCAGCGGATCAAAATGTAATCCTTGTTGACATGCACCGCAAAAGCGAGGAAGTGTTAAGGAAATATGGACCGGAAAACTCGAGATCACTTTTTCTGCAATTGAAGGCGGGCGAAAACGCCAACTATCCGAATGGCATCGAAGACAATACGCATTTCTCGCCGGCTGGTGCGAAGATCATGGCGCAGCTCGCTGTGGATAGTCTGAAGCAGCAGCATGTGAAGCTGGCTTTGCTCCTGAAGAAGGAAGCCGACAATTCGCGCAGTTCACAACTGAACAAGCCGGAGTGAGCCAGGGCAAGGAGGTTTATGAAAAGCGTTTTGAAATTGGAAAAGTATTCGTTCGGAGTGGGTGATCGCTTTGCCCAGCAAGCGAAACCGCAATTGCAGGCTTGCTTGCAGGCTGCAGCTCGCGGAGTAGAAGTTATTCCGGTCTGGAACAAGTCGCACCGCGAGCATGCAATCGTTGGATCCACTCCCGAGAGTGTACGACTAGCAGCTGAGCAGGCTGTCAAAGACCTCGATTGGACGAAGCCATTCCATGTCGACGCCGATCATATTCGTCTGGACACTGTCGACCCTTTTGTTGCCTGGTCTGATTTTTACACGCTTGATGTTGCCGACGCGATTGGCCAGCCATGTGATCCGCTCTGTCTTGAGTCTTTTGTCGCTCGCCACCCAGAACTGATCGGAACCCTCGAAATCGCGGGAATCGAGGAACCTTTTGAGACGACTAAGGCTGATATCGACGAGATTGCAGAAAAATACCTGCGGGCCGTTCACGAAGCGGGACAGACCTATCGACACATCGAATCGGTGAAAGGCGCCGGCGCTTTCATCACAGAAGTTTCAATGGATGAAACCGACAAGCCTCAAACTCCTGTCGAGCTGCTGGTGATCCTTGCTGCGATCGCCGATGCTGGTATTCCCGCGCAGACCATTGCGCCAAAGTTCACAGGCCGTTTCAACAAGGGAGTCGATTACGTCGGTTGCGTATCACAGTTCGATAAAGAGTTTAACGACGATCTCGCTGTTATCGCCCACGCGGTTAAGAACTACGAATTGCCCGGCAACCTGAAGCTGAGTGTGCATTCAGGAAGCGATAAGTTTTCAATTTATCCTGCCATCCGAAAAGGACTGGCGCGCACGGGCGCCGGTATCCATGTGAAGACTGCCGGCACAAACTGGCTCGAGGAAGTCATTGGATTGGCCGAAAGCGATGGCGCCGGGTTGAGGATGGCAAAGGAAATCTACGATAAGGCTCTGCAGAGTATCGATGCACTTTGCGCTCCCTATGCGACCGTGATCGATATCGACCGAGCGCAGCTGCCCGCCACGGCCGAAGTCAGTGAGTGGACCGCCGAGCAATTTGTTTCAGCTTTGCGCCACGATCAGACCTGCCCGGATTACAATCCGCATTTGAGACAACTGCTTCATGTCGGTTATAAAGTTGCTGCGAAGATGGGCCAGCGTTACCTGGATATGTTGCGTGCCTGCGAGTCAACGGTTGCGAGGAACGTAACCGAGAACCTGTTCGAGCGGCATCTGAAACCACTTTTCATCGACTAGTCCGACAAACTTCAGTTTGTCGATGACTTAGCCTTAGTCCTACGTGACTACTGCATCGGCCTGTTGTCTTAACAAGAGATCGACGAACTGAAGTTTATCGGACATTGCGAAAATGAATCTGACCGAATTGACGAAGTTTTACAATTTCGCTGGACGCTCGGTCGTCATCACTGGCGGGACCGGCGTGCTTGGTCGTTCCATTACTGAGGCGTTGGTTGGCTGCGGAGCTGATGTTGCGCTGCTAGCCCGCAATCGGGAGAAAGCTGAGGCACTGCTGTCAGGAATGACCGGCGAAGGGCGCAGGCTTATCATAGAAGCCGACGCGGTTGATAAGGAGAGTCTGGAAGGAGCGGCCGAGACAGTTCGCGAAGAGTTCGGCAGAGTTGATTGTCTGGTTAATGGTGCTGGCGGCAATCATCCGCAGGGAACTACGAGGCCCGACCTATCTTTCTTTGATATTCCGCCTGAGGCGTTGCGATTCGTTTTTGAGCTCAACCTGCTTGGGACAATTTTGCCGAGTCAGGCGTTTGGCCGGAAGATGGTCGAACAAGGCGAGGGTGTAATCCTGAATATCGCTTCGATGGCTGCCTTTCGGCCGATGACACGAGTGGTAAGTTATGCCGCTGCGAAGGCGGGCATCAACAACTTCACCTACTGGCTGGCAGTCCATCTCGCTCAGGAATACTCTCCGCGTATTCGCGTCAATGCCATAGCGCCAGGGTTCTTCCTGACTGAGC
>Ga0126384_10002422_pt1 | contig 11310 bp, 10 predicted proteins | sample PanSoiMetPlot_36_FD_92543 | JGI IMG/M metagenome (GOLD analysis project Ga0126384, IMG submission 92543) | Tropical forest soil microbial communities from Panama - MetaG Plot_36 | ecosystem: Environmental > Terrestrial > Soil > Tropical forest > Bulk soil | place: Panama | collected 2016-02-17 | reverse complement strand
GTGGGATCAAGAAAGAGCAATTGATCTAGTTTCAGATCGCGATGAAACAGATATTCGGCCAAGGTGGAGAGGCCGATCATCAAGGTGGTCAATGAGAGCAACGCAGCGGGATAACGGAGCTTCTTAAACGACTCGGGCCGCAAAAGGCAAATAAGAGCGAGCCCACCGCAAACAAATCCGATCGCGGTGTTCGCCTTCATGCAGATGTGGCCAGGAAGAATGCTCTTCAGAAGCGCGATCTCGAAGAGCCACCCACACAACACCGTAACTCCTAAAAGGACGGAAAACACTGCGCCTGCGCGCGTGATTGTCCTAAATTGGGAATCGTTATTGGGCATTGAACCGCAGCTCCGTGCACTGTCACAGCGAGTTGCTGTTCAAGCGCGACAATTTGGCCGGAATTGGTAAATGCACGAACTATGCCATTAATATCCACATCTAAGTAGCTGAACATGGGGCTCTTACAAGCTGACCTGTCTCAAGCCCATGTGCCAAATTGTCACAGGAGCAGTCTCATTGCGACAGGTTGATCCGTTGCGTCTCCGACCTTAGTGGTACGTGGTTAGGGGTCGCCCAAGAGCTCCGAGTGGCTCAATTGCGAGGCTGTTTTCGCAGTGATAGACTCGCCTGAGTCAACCGCGAGCGGGAGTAGTTCAGCGGTAGAACGTCGGCTTCCCAAGCCGGATGTCGCGGGTTCGATCCCCGTCTCCCGCTCCAGCTTTCAGTAGTGACCATCACAGAGCCTGCGACTCGCGGGTCTATAATTCAAACATCTTGAGTCGTCTGCGCGTTATCTTCCTTTTAGCTTTGTTTTCTGCGGTTTTGCGCTCGGCCACTGCCCAGTCCTCGCAATCGGCAGAAGCACCCAAGGAGCCATCCAAGGGCACTCAAGAATTGGCTGCGACGAGCAATCGGACAGTGCTCATCTTGCCCTTTCGCAACGACTCCAAAGCGCCCGGATTGGAATGGATTGGCGAAGCTTTTTCTGAAGTTTTGGGACAGCGCATGCAGTCCCCATCGATCTTTGTAATCAGCCGCGAAGATCGTCTCTATGCCTTTGATCGAGTCGGGATCCCGGCCAGCACACAACTATCACGCGCCACGTTAATCAAGATCGCCGAGCAGATGGGCGTCGACTACGTTGTGCTGGGCAACTACAACTATGATGGCAACACCTTCTCGTCCAAAGCTCAACTGTTGGATATGCGACGGTTGCACTTGTCCCCTTTCGTCAACGAGTCGGGATCTTTGCTGCAGTTGATCGACATCCAGGCCGCGACCGCTTGGGACCTGATGCATGTCATTCGCCCGGAACTCGCCGCAACAAAGCAGGACTTCATCGCGGATACAAAGAACATCCGTTTGGACGCCCTGGAGAACTACGTACGCGGCGTTATCGCTGTAAGTAACACCGAGAAGATTCGGCGGCTGAAGGAAGCAGTGCGCCTAAACCCAGACTACAGCGTGGCCATTCTCGCTTTGGGAAAAACCTACTTTGACCAGCGAGACTACTCCTCCGCCATCGTTTGGCTGGCGAAGGTCCCGCAGTCAGATAAGCACGCAGCGGAGGCCAATTTCTTTCTCGGGCTGGCCGCCTACTACAGCGGCAACATCGATCGCGCGGCAGAAGCCTTCAAGGCTGTGGTCGAGAGATTTCCGCTTACCGAGGTTTACAACAACCTAGGCGTGGCTGAAGCGAGGCGAAACAAATACGTCTCACTCGACTACCTGCAAAAGGCAGTCCAAGCGGATCCCACTGAACCCGATTATCACTTCAACCTTGCGCTCTCGCTTGCCCGCATCGGCGATAAGCAAGGAGCAATCCGCGAATTAAAAGAAGCGCTGAGTGTTCGGCCTACCGATACTGAAGCAAGGAACTACCTGCAGGCTTTAACGATATCGAGTGCTTCTTCGAGTCGTACGCCGCTTGAGCGAATCAAGCGGAATTATGACGAGGCCTCCTTTAGGCAGCTTGCCTTCGCTATGGAAGACGCGGAGGAAGCCCAGATGGCGAACTCTGATCCAAAGAAGCATGCAGCCATGCACGTGGATCAAGGCAGGCAGCGGCTTTCGCAAGGATTCTACGAGGAGGCTCGCGACCATTTCCGCCGAGCGCTTGCTCTCGATCCACAGAATCCCGATGCGCGGCTCGGGTTAGCGAATGCGCAGATCGCCCTCAACGACTTGACAGGAGCGCGTGCCGAATTGGAACGTACATTGCATGACCGGCCAACTCCCGACGCATATATCGCTCTCGCGCAGCTGCATTTGAAAGAGAACAAGCCAGACGCGGCTAATGACGACCTGACCCAGGCGCTTCGCCTGGAGCCAGCCAACAGTTCGGCCCTGCAACTGAGACAACAACTTACTTCGCGGCTCGACGCTCCGCCCAGGAACAAACAATGACGCGCAGAATCCGTTCGTGGCAATTGTCGCTTTTGCTGCTGGTCGCCTATAGCGCACCTGTAACCGCCGATGTGGTTCGAGTCGTCATTGACGGCACGATCAATCCAGTCTCCGCGGAGTACATCGAACGCGGCCTGGCTCGAGCTGCCGATCAACATGCCCAGGCTGCGCTGATCGAAATCCGAACTCCTGGCGGGCTCAGCGATTCCACCCGCGACATTATCGCTAAGATGCTTGCCTCGCCGGTTCCCGTGATCGTTTACGTCTATCCGACGGGAAGCAGATCGGCGTCTGCGGGCTTCTACATTCTCGAAGCCGCCGACATTGCTGCCATGGCTCCCGGAACCAATACTGGAGCCGCCCATCCCGTCCTGATGGGCACGACCATGGATCCGGTGATGAAGGAGAAGCTTGAGAACGACTCTGCCGCCTTCATCCGCTCCTACGTCGCCAAGCGTGGACGAAATGTCGAGGTTGCCGAGAGCGCAGTTCGGCAATCGAAATCATTTACGGAGCAGGAAGCCCTGCAACAGCACCTGATCGATTACGTCGCGAAGGACCACTCCGATCTGCTCAAACAGATTGACGGTAAGACCGTGACTCGATTTGACGGGCGAACCCTGGTGCTTCACACAGCGGGAGCGCAAATCTCGGATTACCAAATGTCCGTGAAGGAGCAGATTCTCTCGTTCCTGATGGATCCCAACATCGCCTTTCTGATCCTCATGATTGGCCTGGCCGCTATCTATGCGGAGTTCAATCATCCGGGCGCGATCGTTCCCGGTGTTGTCGGCCTGATTTTCGTTGTTCTGGCAGTCTTCGCGCTTAATTTGCTACCGATCCGTTTCGCAGGCGTGGCACTGATCCTGACCGCGTTCATTCTGTTTGCCTTGGAGGCGAAATTCGCCACCCATGGAGCGCTTGGAGTAGGCGGAATGGCGGTAATGGTCCTTGGCGCCCTGCTGCTTGTCGACGGACCGATTCCGCAGATGCGAATCCGGCCCGTTACCGCCGTTGCGGTCAGCATCAGCTTTGGACTGATCACCATTTTCCTGCTGAACATTGCCTTACGTGCCCGCCGGGGCAAGGTTGTCACGGGCGAGAAGGGTCTGATTGGAGAGCTGGGAACGGCACAAACCACTGTTCGGCCAGAGGGCAAGGTATTCGTGCATGGCGAGATCTGGAACGCCTATTCTCCCACCGGCGCGGATCCAGGACAGACCGTTCGTGTTACCGCCATTCACGACTTAATACTCACCGTAGAGCCTGTCTCCGTGGGTGTACCCGCTGGTTCCACTCTGAAATAGCACACTCTCGTAACTTCCACTCAGGCTTATGCTTGAGTCGGATAGCAGAACTCCTGAGTTAAAATCCGCACCAGCCGCGCGAGATGTATTCGCGCTGGAAGAAGAGAAGGAAAGAAAGTGGACTACCTCGTTCCGGCAATCGCAATCATCGTTGGGCTCTATCTGATCGCCTCCATCAAGATTCTGGCGGAGTATGAACGCGGAGTCATCTTCCGGCTTGGACGCTTGCTCAGCAGCGCGAAGGGACCGGGAGTCATACTTGTCTTCGCTCCCGTCGACCGCATCGTGCGCGTCTCGTTGCGGCAGGAAGCGCTCGAAGTGCCGCCGCAGGACATCATCACTCGCGACAACGTCACGTTGAAAGTAAACGCGGTCATTTTTCTGCGTGTGATCGATCCGAATAAGGCGGTCGTTGAAGTCTCGAACTACGTCTATCAGACCTCGCAGTTCGCGCAAACGACGCTGCGGTCGGTTCTCGGCGAAGTCGAGCTTGATGAACTCCTATCGCACCGCGAGAAGTTGAACCTACGAATTCAGACGATCCTGGATCAGCACACAGCACCTTGGGGCGTGAAGGTCGTCAACGTAGAGGTCAAGCAAGTCGACCTGCCAGAGAGCATGCTTCGCGCTATGGCTAAACAAGCCGAGGCTGAGCGCGAAAAGCGGTCGAAGATCATTCACGCCGAAGGCGAGTTCTCCGCCGCACAACGCCTCGCGGACGCCGCACAGGTTTTGGCAACTCAGCCGATGACGCTGCAACTTCGCTATCTGCAGACTTTGACTGAGATTGGCGTTGAAAAGAACACGACCATCGTATTCCCATTGCCGATTGAACTGATGAGTAGCTTGAACAAGATTTTGGAAGCGCACGCACAAGCAAGTAAAACTGCGTAGGCATAGAGGTCTCGATGTCGGAACAGCAGCAAGACACAGAAATTGTATTAGGAACGGGGAAGCTACTCGCTATCTTCTTCTTTCTCGTGGGAATTTGCGGAACGTTTTTTGGGCTGGGTTACGCCCTCGGGCGAAACTCGGGCCCCATGGCTCTGCAGAACGGGACTGCCGCAGCGGTTAATCCGTCGGGGACCAAGACTGGCGCTGGCGTCACTGTGAGCTCGCCGCGAGTCGTAGTCACTTCGGCTCCTGACGCCAACCAAAGCTCTCAAGTTGAGCAAGCACCTCCAATGCAGTCGCCCGCGACTAATGAAGGCAATTCGGCCAATGCTCAGCCTGCACCATTCTCGACGACAGCTAGTACGAACTCGCCGACAACCTCGGATCCCGAAGCTGTGCCAGGTGGAAATATCACAGTGCAAGTGGCGGCCGTCAGCAAGCAGGAAGACGCGGATGTTCTAGTCGCAGCACTGCGCAAGAAGAACTATCCGGTATTCGTTGCTCCGGGAACGAGTGTGGACAACCTCTACCACGTGCAGGTTGGACCGTTTGCGGAAATGAAAGACGCCGAAGCAATCAAAAGCAAGCTCGCCGGCGACGGATACAACGCGATCGTCAAGAAGTAAACGGACGAAAATCCAAGGACTCTTTCCAAAAAGGTACATTAATGGCCACGCCGACGACTGCCCCTGCCGCTCCTCAGCCCGCCGCTACACCTGCTGCTGCGATCCCGACTCCTGCATTGATCACTACGATGGTGAAGTTCAATGCCAGAGTCAGCGATTTGATCATCTCGCCGCATCGTCCTCCACAAGTGGAACTCGGTGGACACTTGGTCGTCGTGCCCGGACTTCCGGTCCTTTCGGCGCAAGATACTGCGCGGCTGGCCGCTGATTTGATCGGAACAAACAAGCGAGCTGCCGATTTTTTGAAGAACGATGGCGCATGCGACACTTCATACAGCATTCCCGATCTGGCACGATTTCGCGTCAATATTTTTCGGCAGCGTGGGACTTATGCCGTCGTAATGCGCATAATTCCAATGGTGATTCCGTCCTTCGAGGATCTTAAGCTTCCACCACAGCTCAAAGAAATTGCGTCGCTAAAGAATGGCATCGTGCTGGTCACGGGTCCAACTGGATCTGGAAAATCTTCCACTCTCGCGGCCATTATTCGACTCATCAATGAGACGAAGGCTTATCACATCGTCACCATTGAAGATCCTATCGAGTTCATGCACCCGCATGGAAAGTCGACGATCCACCAGCGTGAGCTGCACAGCGATACGCCGACATTCGCACTCGCGCTACGTGCTTCACTTCGTCAGGCTCCGAAGGTGATTCTGGTTGGCGAGATGCGCGACCGTGAAACAATTGAAATCGCGCTGACTGCTTCCGAAACCGGTCACCTCGTCTTCTCAACGCTGCACACAATAGACGCTCCGAAAACTGTGGAGCGCATCATCGGCGAGTTCCCTGTATCGGAACAGACCGCGATTCGCAATCGACTGGCACAATCTTTCCGGTACATCATTTCCCAACGTCTCCTGCCGCGCAAAGATGGCCACGGACGCGTTGCCGCGATCGAGATTCTCAAGTCCACGATGCGCACACGAGACTATGTTCAGAAGGGCGAAAAGGACGGTCAGTCGCTCCATGACGCCATGAAGGATGGCGAACTCGAGGGAATGCAGCATTTCGATGGCGTGCTGGAAAACATGGTTCGCGAAGGAATCATCAGCAAGGCGATCGCGATTGGGTACGCGACCAACTCCGGCAACCTGAACTTGTCGTTGTCGGATTACGAGGAACCCGAGGTTTCAAACGCAGCGACGGTCTCCTCTCCAAGTCTGTCATCCTGAGGTCTCAAGCCCCGCGACGGTCTTTCCCCAAAGTCTGTCATCCTGAGCCCTCTTTTGGCGAAGAACCTCCCGCGATGATTCAGTCTTAATTGCTCGGTCCTGGCTTTTTGGCGAGGATCCTTGGCCAAAAAGCCAGGAAGCAGCATTCCTGTCTGACGCATTCCGGGAGGTCCTTCGCCAAAGGAAGGCTCAGGATGACAAGTTGTAGGGTTGTCAGTTGCTTCGCACTCGGTCAGTCCGGCTTTTGGATTCAACTTACTCGTATCGCAGCGCTTCGATTGGATCGAGGTTCGCGGCCTTCATTGCAGGCAGCATCCCGCTCACAATTCCCACAACGGTAAGAATGATTGTCGAAATAACCAACGTGGAAGGATCGATGATCAGGCGAATATCAGCAGCCTCGGCGTTCTTCGCGAGAGCACTGTAAAAGGTAATTCGGCCGACTCCGATTGAAACCGCATAGGCGAGGACTATCCCCAGAAGCCCGCCGGCAAAAGTAATCGTGAGAGCCTCTGCCAGAAACTGGAACAGGATGTGCCTCTTGCGCGCGCCTAAAGCCTTTTCTACCCCAATCTCTTTGGTCCGCTGAGAGACGGACACCAGCATGATATTCATCAGTCCGATGCCGCCGATACCTAGCGTGAGCGCACCGATGAAGGCCAGCAGAACCTTAAGGCCGAGCTTGATGATCTCGAACTGTGTGACCTGCTTCATCGCGTTGAAGAGAAAGACAGCGCGACGGTCCTTCACGTTGTAGCCGTGCAAGTGCGCGAGCGCCGCACGAACACCCTCCTCTACACCGCTATACGCGAAGGTGTCGTAGTCCATCCAGATGCCGTCGATGTATTGCAGGTCTTTCATCTCGCCCATCGTGTTGAATGGGATCAGGATCTGACGGTTCGTGTCGTCGTTTCCGCCTTCCTGCATCTTCGGCGCAAGAACACCAATAACCTCGAAGCTCACGCCGTCGAGACGAATCTTCTCTCCGATTGCGTAGCGACCCGAGAACAGCTTCGCCTTGGCGTCCGAACCGATCACCGCTACACGCGCGCGGATTTCATTGTCGTGATCATCGAAGAAGCGGCCCATGTCGATGGGATAGTTGAGAATCTTCTGGATATTTGAGTAATAGCCGTTAACGGGAAAACTGAACGTGCGATTGTCGAACTGCACCGAATCCTGCTTGTAGGCCGCAGGACTCACGTGCTTGACCAACGGAACAGTGCTCGCGATGTATTCAACGTCGTCGATCTTGAAGCGAATTTTCGATCCGGCTTTGGTGCCGCCTGCTTGCGTGGACGTGCGATTCGGCCAGACACCGATAACCTTTGCGCCCCAATTGGCAAAGATAGCGTCAATGGCGCGCCCGAAACCTGCGCCGTAGGCCAGCAGGAGCACTACCGTGGCGATGCCCCACGCCATTCCTAACATGGTAAGCGTAGCGCGACGACGGTCATGCTTCATCGCTCCATAGGCTTGTCCGAGCAGATCGCGAAACATAGCTATTCCTTCCGCAGTGCTTCTACTGGTTGCAGCATCGCCGCTTTGCGCGCGGGATACAGTCCTGCCACGAGTCCGGCAAGGGCCAGAGAGCCGATCGCCACTGCAGCAGACGACGGAACGAGTTTCGGGGTATCGAATCCTGGTGGCGAGGGCAACATTCCCAACATTGCCATCAGGCCAGCTGCCCCGGCCATACCGACTCCTCCGCTCAACACAGTGAGCAGAATGCCCTCGAGAAAAAATTGTGTCAGTATGCTGCGGTTGGTCGCGCCTAGGGCTTTGCGCAGGCCAATTTCCCGCGTGCGCTCCGTGACTGACACCAACATGATGTTGATGATTCCGATTGCGCCTAGCGCGAGGGTGATGAGGCCGACGCTGCCGAGAAACGCGTTCATCGCGTCGAAAATCTTGCCCACCATGCGCGAACTCTGGATCGTGTCCCACTCCTCGATCGCTTCGGGGTTGTTGGGATCGAACTGGTGATTGCGCCCAATGATTCTGTGAACTTCCGCCTTGGCAAGATCGTGATTATCCGGAACGTCGGGCTGATAGTTGATCGTTGAAAGCGCGTCCGGAGTGTCGCCCACATTGGTCAATGGGAAAAACTGTGCCATGGTGGAGTACGGAATGTACACGCGATTATTAGTGCTGTTGTTCTCATTCACGCCGATGGAACTGACAATGCCAACGATCTGAAAACGCACTCCGTTGAGCAGGAGGCTCGCCCCCAGCGCATTCGTGCCGGGATAGAGATTGCGCGACATCTCGTCGCCGATAACGGCTACGTTGCGCTTATCGGCCATGTCTCCATCGTTTAACCAACGTCCCTGGCCAATCGGAATGTAACGAATCTTCCCCAGGCTCGGAGTTGTTCCGTTCACTTGTCCGTTGGCGTTTGTAATGTCACTGACCGCACGAATGTCGCCGCGGTTGATCATCGGCGCCGCATTGCGCACGTGCTTGGCTTCGCGAATGATGTCCTCATAGTCGCGATAAGTGATGTAGTACTGGCGCTGACCAGTCCCACTACCCTCCTGAGCAGGAACGCGACCGGACCAGAGCATAATGATGTCTTGCCCCATGGTCGCCATCTGCCTGCGCTGACCACTTCGGAACCCTTCCCCGAGTCCAACCAGCAACAGCAGCGAGCCAACTCCCCAGGCGATGCCAAACATGGTGAGGAATGAACGCAGCTTGTGTGCCCAGAGTGTCTGCAGAGTTTGGCTGAAGATGTCAAACAAGAGCTGCATGCTGTTCATGGTGTACGCACAGAGAAACGGCTAAGTTCCTGATGATCTGTTGGTTATTGACGCCAACCGCTCAAGAATGTTCCCGGCCGCACACCACCTGCCTCAGCATATAGACCATTGAAACAGCAGAATGTTAGTGGACCAACTTGGCTTCGGCGGTGTTTTCTTTACTCTTTTGGGCGTCTGGATAGTCGAAGACGCCGCGTCCGGTTTTTCGTCCCAATCGGCCTGCTTTCACATGCTGCACCAGGAGTGGAGCGGGACGGAACTTCTCGCCCAGCGCTTTGTGAAGGTATTCGAGGATATGAAGCCTCGTATCGAGTCCGACCAAGTCGACCAACTCGAATGGCCCCATCGGATGATTCAGCCCTAGTTTCAACGCCTTATCGATATCCTCTGCCGAAGCAATGCCCTCCTGGAGCATGTAAAAAGCTTCGTTTCCAATCATCGCATTGATGCGGCTGGTGATAAATCCGGGGGACTCCTTAATCACCACCACTTCCTTGCCCATCCGTCGGCCGACGTCGGTTGCCTCGGTAATCGTATCGTCGTCGGTCTCCAGTGCCCGCACTACTTCGAGGAGCCTCATCTTGTGTACCGGATTGAAAAAGTGCATGCCCACGCACTTCCGCGGACGATAGGTGACGGAGGCTATCTCGGTAACGCTCAATGACGAGGTGTTCGACGCCAAAATGGTATTGGGACGGCAGATCTTATCGAGCAGAGTAAAGATCTCGATCTTCGACTCCATCTCTTCAGGAACAGCCTCGATCACAAGATCGGCTGCGCGGGCAGCCTCTTCCACGCTCCCTACGAGCTGTATGCGCGAGAATGCAGCATCCGCCACCGACTTCTCGAGCTTGCCGAGTTCAACTCCTTTGTCGAGGTTCGCGCGAATTTCGCTCTCTGCTTTTCGCAGGCTGGCAGGAAGAATGTCCTCGAGAATCGTGCGGTATCCGCCGAGCGCAGCCACATGAGCGATACCGCGGCCCATGATGCCGGCTCCGATCACCGCTACCGTCTTTATTGAAGCCACAGCTAGCTTCCCTTCTCCAGCTTCTCGATCATTCCTGGATAACTTGGATCGGCTTTGCGCATGTAGTCTGCCAGACGCTTTCGTTCCTCATCCGTCATAAACGGGATATTGGCGGCAATGCGGCGCAAAGTAGCGGTGATATCGTCAACAAAATTCATCATGCGAATGGCTTCGCCAGAAATGACCATAACTCTCCTCGTGTTCGCGTTGTCGAGACGAACTTTCTATTTTGCGGGTTAGCAAAGGATTCGTCCAGCCAACTTCACAGTCTTGCAGTTGACGTGCGTGGATCATCGTGTGCTGCTCAGGGCAGTTAAAAGGTTACGCAGCAGGAGTCCCAATGAGCGAAGCAAGGTCATCAGTGATGTAGCCCCACATTGATCTTGCCCGTGAGGATCTCTATCGCAACTTCATAAAGAATGATGTGATCGAGCATCGTGTATCCAGCGGAGTAGTTTTCCCTCGAGTCTCCAAGACGCTTAAGGAGCTGGTCGAAGAACCAAGTTTTCTTCTCCCCAACGTCGGGATCGTCATAAATCCGAACAGAGCCGAACATTACGGCGCTCTTATAGACAGGAGCACTGTTACAGGGTGACGGCGATCCCTGCTGCAACGGTCCAGGCTCGGTCACGGTGATGCAGATCTTCGGGTTCTGTCGAATGTTCGAAACGAAATGACCTCCGCGCGCACCGGTGTGCAGAAACAGGCGGTCGCCTGTTTCGTAGACATACATCAGCGGCACCACATACGGCCAACCTGCCGCGTCGCTAGTGCCGACGCTCGCGACGGCATGAGTCCGCAAGAATATCCGAGCATCGGCATCCGGCATTTGCCGATCTTTGCGCGTCATTTCACCGCGCGAGCCTGACATTCCTACCCCTGCTAACATTTGGTGCACGACCTGCCGAAATCAAGTCGACGGAAAAAAGAAATCATGACTCAAGTAAAGCACGATTCCATCGAGACACGCCTAATCCACGCCGACCGCAAATTGAACTCCACCTCCGCAGTGGTTGCACCCATCTACCAAACGGCGAACTTCCGCGCTGTGTC
>Ga0126384_10002421_pt1 | contig 11315 bp, 14 predicted proteins | sample PanSoiMetPlot_36_FD_92543 | JGI IMG/M metagenome (GOLD analysis project Ga0126384, IMG submission 92543) | Tropical forest soil microbial communities from Panama - MetaG Plot_36 | ecosystem: Environmental > Terrestrial > Soil > Tropical forest > Bulk soil | place: Panama | collected 2016-02-17 | reverse complement strand
TGCATCGGACACTTTATCTCTGCTTGCACTTACACCGCAGGTACTCACCATTGAACCGCGCGCCGGTCGCGTCGAAGGACGAGGACCGTGGTCTCGTTGGCCTCGTATTGGTGCGGGCGGAGGGACTCGAACCCCCACGACTTTCGCCACTGGAACCTAAATCCAGCGCGTCTACCAATTCCGCCACGCCCGCAGAGGGCCAAATTACGGACGATTTTGGCGCCGCAATCCGGCACGGCTTAACGCGCCGGTGCCCGCCAAGGCAAGGCTTAACCGTAACGTTAGGCCCTTACCATTCATTGCGGGCGAATAAAGGAAAATAGGCGCTTATCATTTATTCTCAATAGCGCCCTACTCAGACTTGGCCGCCAAGGTCCACAAACAGCCGCCGGTAAACCTGTGGCAGCATTTCCGGCAGATCCTCGGAAATCAGGCCCGGGCCGAATTCCCTCGCTGCTTCTCCGTGCAGCCAGACTCCAGCACAGGCGGCTTCAAACGCCTGCATTCCTTGCGCCATCAGGCCGGCCACGATACCAGAAAGCACATCGCCCGAGCCTGCCGTTGCCAGGGTAGGCGGCCCGTTGTCTGCAATCGTGGCACGACTGTCGGGCGCGGCCACCACGGTGTCCGCACCCTTATAGACGACAACAGCGCCGCAAGATCTGGATGCTAGGCGCGCTTTATCAACTTTTGAAATACGATGATGACCATCGTGTATATCTTTGAAAATACGCGAGAATTCTCCTTCATGGGGTGTCAGCACAACGCCGCGGCCGGATCGCCGGCCGATCGCCGAAGCCAGAATTCCAGGCTTATCCGCGAAGCTTGTCAAAGCATCAGCATCCAGGACTGCGGCTGCCTGGCTTGCGAGCGCTGTCAGCACTTTGTCCCGCATCGCTGGGCCAACGCCGCCGCCAGGGCCCAAGACCGCGGCGTTTCGTCGTTTGTCGGCGAGGAACTCGCCAAGCTCCGTCGCCCCGTCGATCGGCCGGACCATGACCGCAACGCTCTCGGTGGCATTTATCGCCAGAGCCTCGCGTGGGCTAGCGATTGTGACAAGCCCCGCGCCTGCCCGGAGCGCGCCCCGCGCGGCTAATCTCGCTGCTCCGGTGGTTGACGATCCACCCGAAACCACCACCGCATGGCCGCGCGAGTATTTATGCCCCTGCGAACTCGGACGGGGAAACGAACGTCCCCAAAACGCCGGAGTGTTTGCGAACGTCTGCGGTCTAATTTTTTCCAGTACGCTTTCCGGAATCCCGATGTCGGTCACCTCGATCGCACCGCAGCGCAACCGGCCCGGAAGCAACAGGTGACCCGTCTTGCGCCGGAAAAACGTCACCGTGCGGGTTGCAAGCACCGCCGCGCCCATGACCGTGCCGCTAGTTCCATTGACCCCGCTCGGCAAGTCAACTGCAATCACTGGGACGCCGCTGGCGTTCATCGCGTCGATCATGACTCGCGGCAGTCCTTCGACCTCACGGTCGAGTCCGGCGCCGAACAGCGCGTCGACGATAATGTCACAGTCGGTCAAAGCCGCGGGTGATGCCTTTTCCACGGCGCCGCTCCAGCGTTCAGCGGCTAGCGCAGCATCTCCTTTCAACTTCTTCGGGTCGCCGACGAAGAAAAGCCGCACCGCAAAGCCGCGCCGGGACAGATGGCGCGCAGCGACAAAACCGTCGCCACCATTGTTACCGGGGCCTGCCACGACGGTGATGCGACGTCGCTGCATCATGGCAGTCGCGTCCGCCACCGCACGACCGGCATTCTCCATGAGCTCGATTCCGGGGATGCCGTCAGCGATCGCCAGACGGTCGGCCTCCGCCATCTCGCCAGTCGTGAGCAATTCAATCATTGGGGGCGAATCTATTGACCGACTCCAAACCGAACAATTCGCGCTAATTGTTTGCGCCGCAACAAGTCTTTGGGCGGCTGGCTAAAGTCTAGCCACTTTGCTTAACTTATAGGCGTTGAACGTTAGGCAGTCTGAGTGCCAACTCTAGCTTTTCCATCAAGCCATTGCGCAGAATGGCTTTTTTGTTGCGGGTGCCGCTTGGCACAGGATCTGCAAACCGGTAGCGCGGTTCTCCGGGTCTTTTTCCGGCGAACTAAGGGGAAGGACGCGCAATGAAAAAAATCGAAGCCATCATCAAACCATTCAAACTCGATGAGGTGAAGGAAGCGCTGCAGGAGGTCGGCTTACAGGGGATAACAGTCACCGAAGCGAAGGGCTTTGGACGACAGAAAGGACATACCGAGCTGTACCGCGGCGCCGAGTATGTTGTCGATTTTCTCCCCAAGGTGAAAATAGAAATCGTGCTCGGCGATGACATGGTGGAAAAAGCTGTCGATGCGATCCGACGCGCTGCTCAGACTGGCCGGATTGGCGACGGCAAGATATTCGTTTCCAACATCGAAGAAGCCATTCGGATCAGAACCGGGGAATCCGGAATTGACGCGATCTAACCCGTGGGCAAAAGGGCCTCGCGGGCAATTTCATGAAAACAAGGGGAATGCAATCCATGACGACGGCCAAAGATGTCATGAAACTGATCAAAGACAACGATGTGAAATATGCCGATTTTCGGTTCACGGATCCGCGCGGCAAGTGGCAACACGTCACCTTCGATATCTCCATCATCGAAGAGGATACCTTCGCAGAAGGCCAGATGTTCGACGGTTCATCGATCGCCGGCTGGAAGGGGATTCATGAATCGGACATGAATTTGATGCCAGACCCCGCTACTGCCCGCGTCGATCCTTTCTTCGCGGAAACCACCCTATCGCTCGTCTGCGACGTGCTCGAGCCGACAACTGGCGAGCCTTATAACCGTGACCCGCGCAGCATCGCCAAGAAGGCGGAAGGTATGGTGAAGTCGCAAGGCGTTGGCGACACCATTTTTTTCGGCCCGGAAGCCGAATTCTTTGTGTTCGACGACGTCAAATATGCCGCCGAGCCGTACAATACCGGGTTCAAAATCGACTCAATCGAGTTTCCAATCAACTCCGACACCGAATATGAAGGTGGCAATCTCGGCCATCACATCGGTACCAAGAAGGGTTACTTCCCGGTGCCTCCGCAAGACACTGCGCAGGACATGCGCAGCGAGATGCTGGCGGCCATGGCCAAAATGGGAGTCAAAGTCGAGAAGCACCATCACGAAGTCGGCTCCGCGCAACACGAGCTCGGTATGAAATTCTCGCCGCTCACTCAGATGGCCGACCAATTGATGATCTACAAATACTGCATCCAGCAGGTTGCCCAGATCTACGGCAAGACCGCGACATTCATGCCAAAGCCGGTCTACGGCGACAACGGCTCGGGCATGCACTGTCACCAGTCGATCTGGAAGGGAGGCAAGCCCGCTTTCGCCGGCAACAAGTATGCCGATCTTTCGGAGATGTGCCTGTCCTACGTCGCTGGCATTCTCAAGCACGCGCGCGCAATCAACGCATTCACCAACCCGACCACAAATTCCTACAAGCGGCTGGTTCCTGGTTTCGAAGCGCCGGTACTGCTCGCCTATTCGCAGCGCAACCGGTCGGCCTCGTGCCGCATTCCATACACCGCCAATCCCAAGGCCAAGCGTGTCGAGGTCCGTTTCCCTGACCCGCTGGCCAATCCCTACCTTGCGTTCGCGGCAATGACGATGGCCGGCCTCGACGGCATCAAGAACAAGCTCGATCCGGGCTCCGCCGTCGACAAGGATCTTTATGATCTACCGCCGGCCGAACTCAAGCAGATTCCAACGGTGTGCGGCAGCCTGCGCGAGGCTCTGGGCTATCTCGACAAGGATCGAGCGTTCCTTAAGGCCGGTGGAGTGTTCGACGATGACTTCATCGAGTCATACATCGACCTCAAAATGACGGAAGTGATCCGGTTCGAGCACTGCCCACATCCTGTCGAGTATGAGATGTATTACTCGGCGTAAATGTTCCTCACAACATCACGCGAGCGAAGCAACTTTCGGGCGCTCCGCAACGAGCATCCCCTATTCTTCTGAACGGCAATCGGGCGATCAGAAGCGCGACAAACACGAGTCCGGCATCGAGGCCAGCAGCGGTCGCCAGCATCTGGCGCCGGCGCCGCTTGGGTCCATTAATGCCGGCAGCGCGGCGCGACTAGGGCTGCGTCAAATTCAGCCGCCGTACGGTAAAGACACTCGATGAAATTTTAGGATCAGAAGATCGGAAACAAAAGAGCGCACCGTTGGCGCGCCCTTAAAATTTTGGTCGGTTAGCGCTTCGAGAACTGGAAGGAGCGCCGCGCCTTCGCTCGCCCGTATTTCTTGCGCTCAACCACACGTGGATCACGGGTAAGAAACCCACCTCGTTTGAGCGGGCCGCGCAAGTCAGGCTCAAAATAGGTCAGAGCCTTGGCTAACCCATGACGCACGGCGCCAGCCTGGCCGGACAAGCCTCCACCGGAGACAGTGCAGATCACGTCATATTGTCCGCTGCGATTGGTAGCGATCAGCGGCTGCTGGATCAACATCCGCAGCACCGGCCGCGCGAAAAATATCTCCACGGCTTTCGTGTTGATGAGGATCTTTCCAGCGCCGGGTTTTATCCATACGCGCGCGACAGCGTTTTTGCGCTTACCGGTCGCGTAAGCGCGCCCCTGCGCATCGACCTTTTTTTCGTATTTTGGCGCTTCGGGAGCGGTTGGCTTTAGAGTCGCCAGCCCTTCCAGAGATTGCATGGTTTCCGCCAAGTTAAGCACTCCTCACGTTCTTGCGGTTCATGCCGGCAACATCGAGTTTTTCGGGCTTCTGCGCCTCGTGCGGGTGCTCGGGCCCACGGTAGACGCGCAGGTTACCTAGCTGAACACGGGCAAGTGGCCCCCGCGGCAGCATGCGTTCCACGGCCTTCTCCACGACTCGTTCCGGGAAACGCCCCTCCATAATGGCTTTAGCCGTTCGCTGTTTAATACCCCCGACGAAGCCTGTGTGGTGATAATAGACTTTCTTTTCGCGCTTGCGGCCGGTCAGCACCACCTTGGCGGCGTTTACGATAATGACGTTATCGCCGTCATCGACATGCGGCGTATATGATGCCTTGTGCTTCCCGCGCAGGCGTAACGCCACGATCGAAGCAAGGCGGCCGACGACGAGCCCGGTGGCGTCGATAGTTATCCATTTTTTTTCGATATCGGCAGGCTTGACCGAATACGACTTCATGGTCATTTCCCTGAGAAACAGAGCGCTTTTAGCCGACACCGCTCGGATTGGTCAACGCTCTGATCCAAATATTATACCATACCTTGCAATCACTTACGGTACCGGTATTACCCTACCAGCCTCTAATTAAGGTCTGACGGTATTGAATAAGTTGAGGTGACATGAGCGACGGGTTTCGGGACGCCGTCCGAATAGATTGTGACCTCACCAACTGCCAGCCGCTTTCCGACCTTCAGAAGCCGCGCGTCCGCGACCAGGTCGCCTTTTCCCGGCTTGCGCAGGAAATTGATATTGAGATTTGTCGTGACGGCGAGTGGCTGGGGGCCGACGGCAGAAAAAACCGCGACGTACATCGCTAAATCAGCTAGCTCCATCATTGTCGGGCCAGAAATTGTACCGCCTGGCCGAATGTAGTTCTCTTGAAAGTGCCGCCGGACGCGTGCGTTCGCGTGGTCCACGTGTTCTATGGTCAACCCGCAGCCGGGATAAAAGCCTTGCGGAAAGACATCGTGCAGTAGCTTCGCGATCTCCTCAGCCTTCATTGCCGCAGCTGGCATGCACGCCTCCCCTCGCCGGCCGATCCGGCGCCTTCGTCTTAGACACCGGCGCTACCAGGTCAATCGGGGATTTCAGGCGCTGCCGTGCAGGTCACGCAGTTCGACCTTGGCCTTTCGAGATTCTGTCTAATGGCCGTGGAAAGGCCCTGCCCGGCACGGTCGATAAAGAAAGCGATCATAGACATGGTCCAGCGGTAGAAATTTGACTTGCAACGCCGGCTTCGGTCGGTCGGTCGCTCTCAGCGAGACGGCAATCGTGTGCAGGTGGCGAGGACGCGTTTCCCAAGTGTGAGCGCATCACTTTCGCGCGTGACCTGCGCCGACCAGCGCTTTCCGCCCCGTTTCAGAGATTTCAACTTCGTGCGACGCTTCGCTATAGCTCTGTCTAACGCCCGGAACCGGGCTGCGTTCCGAGCCTTGCACGAGCTCAACTTCGGATTAAAGTTCGATGGGCTCGATCGTGGGAGTGCTGCTTATGAATGCTCCGGCTGCGAATATCACCCATGATGCGCCGGCCCTGTTGCGGGAACGCGACAAGGACGTCACTCTGCTTGTGCTTAACCGCCCGGACGCCCGCAACAGCTTGTCGGAAGCCATGTTGATTGCGTTGTCCGATGCCCTCGCTGATATCGCAGCCGACAAAACGGTGCGCGCAGTCGTACTTGCGGCCAACGGCTCAGCCTTCTGCGCCGGGCACGACCTTAAAGAACTCACCAGCCGCCGCAGCGATGCGGATGGTGGCCGAGGCTATTTCCATCACATCATGACAAAGTGCAGCGAAATGATGCAGCAGATCCTCAATCTGCCGCAGCCAATAGTTGCCGCCGTACAAGGAATGGCGACCGCTGCTGGTTGTCAGCTCGTGGCGAGCTGCGATCTGGCAGTCGCCTCCAACGAAGCTAGATTCGCGACACCTGGAGTCGATATTGGATTGTTCTGCTCGACGCCGATGGTCGAACTCTCTCGCAATGTCGCGCGCAAGCATGCAATGGAGATGCTGCTAACCGGCGACGCGGTGTCCGCTGCCGATGCCTATCGCATTGGGTTGATAAACCGGGTGGTCGGTTCCGGAAAGGAACGCGCAGAGGCTCTGGTTTTCGCGCGAAAGATCGCCGGAAAATCCAGTCACATTGTAAAAATCGGCAAAGAGGGATTCTACCGGCAGGCAGAGATGACCTTGGCCGACGCGTACCGGTATACTTCTGAAGTCATGGTCGAAAACCTGATGGCGCGCGATGCAGAAGAAGGCCTCAAGGCCTTTATCCATAAACGTGAACCGAAATGGGAGGATCGCTGACGGCGGGACGCTATTGAGAACAGGCACATGGGTTTGTCCTGTGATTCTTTAAGACTTGGCGGCCTGAGCGTGGCTGTTGACCGAGTTCGCCAATTGACAGAGTCCGTGAAGCGCGCCCGGATTAAATCCATTCCTATAGCTGCTTCAGGCGTGCGCTGCCCACGCTGCAACGAACATGGCCAATCGTCTATTTGAAATGAGAGCCGGTTCCCCCGATCTAAAAACATTCACCCACGGTGCCTTGAAATCCGCAATCACGCGGCTCAAAGCATAACCGTGACCTGCCGTACGTAGTTTACTTTTTTTTCTTTTCGTTCTTGGTCTCGTCGTGATGCATACTGAAATAGAATGGGAGAGACCAGGTTGGCAGCACCAGCGGCAGCGCGTCCCTCAAGGCGCGTCGGGTATTGTCGTGCTGTTTGGCTATCTCATCGGCCTCTGCGGTCTGTTTGGTTTTATTTGGCTTCGTAGCGGCCGCAGCCGGCGTTGCAGCAAAAGCCGCAACGACAAACAATATAACGAGTTTCCTCATAGAGCCCCCCTTGGCAACGTAGTTGTGTCGATTAGCAATCTATCATCAATCACGCCGAGTCATCCGGCACAATAGGTTTATGTTTAACGGCGCCAAAATTGCTCAGCAGCAGCCTGGCGACAGCGTTGCTCGACCGTTGTTGCCGGCACCCAAGTGACACGAACAAGGCCCCCTACAAAGCAGACAGACCCTGCCAAGTTCGCGAAGCTGCCAGGTCACCCCAGTGTGATAGCCGTCACAGCCAACTGTTTCCGATTCCGGGAAGCTAATTGCGTCAAGGTTAATGTAACCGACCTTCATGGCCACGCCCGACAACTTGCGGCCTCCCAAATGGCACTTGCCGGCGGGGTTCCCCGCGAGAACGATGCGACGCCGTGGGCACTCCCGCAACTTTCCCGCCTGCAACGCAAATAGCAGGTTAGCGTAGGGGCACACTCGCCGCTTCTTGGACATCAAGCGTGTGGAGGAACCCAGAAACACTAGGTCCTCCTCCCCCTCTTCGCTGTCACTGTGAATGTGAGGGCTCAGCCTCGCAAGATTGTTAGCAATGTCGTGGTATTGTGTATAATCGCACTAGCACGTCACTGTTAAAGGCAGTCCTAACTCCGGCCAACAGCGAAGGCGTCGTGTTCACCGCACGGCGCGTTTTTTCATGCTTGTTTCCCTGTTGTCCCCCAGCGTCGTTTTGCTGGGGGACATTTTCTGCCAAGTGATTGGAGACAAAGCAGTATCTCTCGCGAGACTCTCTGCATTTCTCAGCGCCCAATTCAGCCCTTATGGTGTCAGGCGATGAGCGACGCGTTCTCTTTCACTTCGCGTTCGTCTGGTTCGCTGGCGGGCCGCCCCGTACTTGGCAATTGCAGCACGGTTGCGTGTTGGCCCTCGCAGAGATCAGTGACTAGCACGATCTTTCCATCCGGAAACTCCAACGCATCGTGATGCGCAGCCGGCCGATTGAGATTGACCTGGCGGAAGCGAGCCACCTTGTGCGTTGACTTCCGAGTAGGCAAGAAGCGGAACGAAGCATCGCATTCGACTTCTTTTTCGAATGCAAGTTCTGTCCCGGGCAGCAGACATACAGCTACGCGCGGCTGACTGGGGTCTGAAAAGCCGCGCGTAATGGCATTGGGAAATTGTGTCGATACTAGCTTATCACCGACCTTGGCAGGTCGGGATGCAACGTCGTGAAGACTGTAGTCACACATCGAACGCCTCCTGTTTGTGCACAACCTAGGCGGCGCCCCTCAGCTTTCGGATCGCAGCAAACCAGCATGACTATCTTATGTCGCTGTTACCGCAATCCTGCCCAAATCAAACACGCGCGGCCCTACCGTGAGCAACAGCGAGAGGCTATCTTTGTTCCGTGAAAGCAGCGCGATGGACACATGAATAACTCCCGCCGGGCGTTCACGCAGGCCGCGCATAGGGCGCACAGTCAGCATGGTTCGGCCCAGGCTTATCAGCTGCGCCTAGCCGAGGGCTTCCTCGATCGGGTCACGGTGAACAGGATACCGCATTCCTGGCAACGCCAACAGGTACGCCCTATCGCCAACACCGAGCTGGACCAAAGGGCTTTATTAAAGCTAATCGACGAAAAAACGTTCGGCTTTGCCGACTACCGCGGCAACAGGCAATACCTTACGATGCCCAACCTTTCCGAGAGCGATCTTTTTTGCTCGATCCCGCGCGCCGTCAGCGCGCCAAGCTTTGGGGTCGGGCCCGTGTGATTAAAAACGATCCCGCCAGTATCGCACGCCTTTCGATAGAGGCTATCAAGCGCAACCCGAGCGAGCTACCCTGTTCACCGTTGAGGCGTTTGACGTGGATTGCTCCTCGCACATAGTGACGCATTTTATCGCGACGGAGATCGGGGACGCGCGTGTCGCCGTGCAATCCAAGATCGACCAACTGGAAGCGGAAACCGCGAATTTGCACGGAGCCTTCGCAAAACGCCTCGCATTATCATCCAAATGAATCACGACGACTATGACGACGCGTATATCCGTGCCATTCTTAATTCGGTGAAGACTATTGCCATGGTGGGGATCTCGCCGAAGGATAATCGGCCGAGTTTTTTCGCATTCAAATACTTGATGGAGCACGGGTACCGTATGATTCCGGTTAACCCCGGGCAGTCAGGAACACGCATCCTTCGTCAAAAAGTTTATGCAAAGCTGACGGACATTCCCGAGACGGTCGACATGGTCGACATTTTTCGTACGTCTGAGCACGTGCTGCCGGTTGTTGAAGAAGCGTTGAAGCTCGAGCCAAGGCCACGGGTGATCTGGATGCAGCTCACTGTGCGCAATGACAAGGCCGCGCGGCTTGCGGAGGATGCGGGCTTGAAGGTTGTCATGAACCGGTGTCCGAAGATCGAATACGGCCGTCTCTCATCAGAAATTTCGTGGATGGGTGTGAACACGCGAACCCTTTCATCCAGACGCGCACAAACTCTGGGCAGTGGAGTTCAGCGCATGCGCCTGGGGCCAGCGGACCATAAAGACAGCCATTGAGTTGGCCGTCGCTGCCGATACTGCCTTGACGCCACGGCTAGCGGCCCTCTCTAATCGCTACGACATTCTATACGGGCGCAGGTGGCGCGCGTGGCGCTGTTGATGAGGGACCTATGCCAGACGCCGAACACACTCCGGGCTTCGCAACGCTGTCCATCCACGCCGGCGCCAAGCTCGATCCGACCACCGGCGCGCGGGCGACACCGATCTACCAAACGACTTCCTTTGTGTTCGACGATGTCGATCACGCAGCTGCATTGTTCGGCCTGCAAACCTTCGGAAATATTTATACCCGCATTGGTAATCCGACCTGCGCCGTATTAGAGGAGCGTGTTGCAGCTCTTGAAGGCGGCACTGCGGGCCTGGCCATCGCTTCCGGTCACGCTGCACAGGTAGTCATCATGCACGCGCTCATGACTCCGGGTGACGAGCTTGTCGCATCAAAAAAGCTCTATGGCGGATCGATCAATCAGTTTAACCATTCATACAAGAATTTCGGGTGGAACGTTGTGTGGGCCGATCCTGATGACCTGGGCTCGTTCGAGAACGCCGTAACGCCGAAAACCAAATGCATCTTCATTGAATCGATAGCCAATCCGGGCGGCATCATCATCGATATCGAAGCAATCGCAAAGATTGCGCGAAAGGCGGGCGTGCCACTGGTGGTCGATAACACCCTCGCAACGCCCTATTTGTGCAAACCGATCGACTATGGCGCCGACATTATCTTGCATTCGCTCACGAAGTTTTTGGGCGGTCACGGCAATTCGATCGGCGGATTAATCGTCGACGGTGGCACTTTTGACTGGTCGCGTGACAAAAAATATCCCATGCTTTCGGAACCGCGCCCTGAATATCAGGGCATTGTCCTGCACGAGACTTTCGGTAATTTTGCTTTCGCGATCGCCTGCCGCGTACTCGGCCTTCGCGACCTGGGACCGGCCCTATCGCCCTTCAACGCCTTTCTCATCTTGACCGGAATCGAAACTTTGCCGCTACGCATGCAGCGTCATTGCGACAATACGCTCGAAGTCGCCGAGTGGCTGTCGAAACGCCCGGAAGTGGCATGGGTCAGCTATCCTGGTCTCCCTAATGATAAATATCACGCGCTCGCTAAGAAATACGTCCCGAACGGCGGCGGCGCAGTGTTCACCTTTGGCTGAAGGGCGGTTACGACGCCGGTGTCAAGCTCGTTTCCAACGTTAAGCTGTTCTCGCATCTCGCCAACATCGGCGA
>Ga0126384_10002420_pt1 | contig 11315 bp, 10 predicted proteins | sample PanSoiMetPlot_36_FD_92543 | JGI IMG/M metagenome (GOLD analysis project Ga0126384, IMG submission 92543) | Tropical forest soil microbial communities from Panama - MetaG Plot_36 | ecosystem: Environmental > Terrestrial > Soil > Tropical forest > Bulk soil | place: Panama | collected 2016-02-17 | reverse complement strand
TGTAAATAAGCTGCCAGGTCACAGGTGAATTTGTGAATGGGTCACTGGGAATGTGTTGCAAGTACCGGTACGACACCAATTCCTCCAGAGACTGCGGAGCGCGTTTCTGGTCCTGAGTGAATTGATCAATCGATTGTCTCAAGGTGAACAAGTCCTCGCGCAACACCTGCTCTTTACTGTGCCTGACGTGATCAATGCATCCCACGCAGATCAGTACCGTGGCTGCAAGCAGCGCGAATGCTTTCATGTTCAGGGAACGTCAGTAGACTGATTTCTTGCGTTCTATCAGCATCACGTAACCAACGAACAAAAGACTTTCTCAACCTTCGGCCACACTGCTGAAGCAGGATCCACGATTTCAAAGTGGCCTACATCCGGCAACGTGATCAGCTCTACGTTCTCGCCAGACTTCTTCTTGGCGTCGGCATAGCGCTTGCTGATCTGGTAAGGAACAGAATCATCTGTTGTTCCGTGGACCAGTTTCTGTATCGCCTGGGGAATAGGACGCTCCGCGGGAGATGCTTCGCGATAGTGCTCAGGCACCTCGCGAGGTGAGCCGCCGAGGAATTCGACCACCGCATCGTTGCTCAAATGCAATTCCCACCCGCGCCGAAGATCAAGTACTCCCGCCAGAGAGAAGACGCGCGTGACGGTCTTCTCAAAGGCGGCGAGGCAGACCGCCAGATGTCCTCCCGCAGAATGACCTGCCACACACACTTTTTTCAGGTCCGCTTCCGACGGATGCGAGCGCAGAAATTGATACGCTGCACGCACATCCTCAAAGGTTCCCGGCCAGCCTCCACCGGGATTTCCCACTCGACGATATTCGATGTTCCATGTAGCAATTCCAGCCTTAGTGAGCGCGGCACAAAGATGTCCCGCATAAGCAAGATCATATTTGGCCCGCCAATAGCCCCCATGAATAAAGAGGACAACCGGATAAGGACCTTTGCCCGAGGGAATGCGGACATCGATGAATTGGTTGGGGTCGGAGCCGTATGCAATCCGCCTGTCAGGATCAGGTGGCTCTTTAGTCAGTATCGATTCGCTGTCCATCTTAAAGTCGAATGCCGGTTCCGCCGTAGGCCCCGTCTTACTGGCCAGAACTCTCAACCCGCAATGACATCATAGTTTCCTTCTCCAGTTTTACGTTGCGGGTGGGAGAGCTGATTACTGAAACTCGGGTAGAACCGGAAACAGCAGAGCTTAGGTAGAAATCTTGAATCCCGGAACTACGGGTTTCTGCCCGGAGCCCAGGCGCTGTCTTGGACCACAGTGGCTCGTTGACCGCATGCGGCGGAGAACTTTGGCTTTCCTTTGCGCCCGGAGCAGGTGTCCATGGACCGCGCGCCCGGTCCATGGGATTGTCGCCAGATGACATCCTGCTGAAGGCTCTTTGACCTTCAGGCGGAGCAGTCAACGAAAGGATGGTGGCGTTAACCGCCAGTTCCTGTCCACTCTTCAAAAGAACTTGGTCGAAAACGATGCTCAACTGGGAGGCTTTCTTAGCACTGGCAGGGGCCTGCGCTTCAGTCAGATGCCCGATCAGTTTTGAGCCTCTGGGTACAATCACTATTCCGTCGGACAGCACGTCTTCCCAGGTCTTGGCCTCGACTCCATCACCAGCCTTGGCTTTTTTGGCGTCCAGCGACTTGGTCAACTGTGCTGGAATATGGTACCGGCTGCGAGTTTGGTCGGCGCACCGCTGCCACTGCCGGCTGTGGTGTTTCCTGAACTCGATCCAGTTGCTCCATTTTGCCCCGCCGCGTTCAGGCTGAGCAGACCCACGATTGCGATTGCTATGCAAAGATTCTTCATAAGAGTTTTTCCCGTTTAGAACCAGGACTGCACCGTGGTGTAATCCAAAAACCAGCAGTCCTGCTGCTTATCATACAAAAGAATGAGCAGGCCAATTGGCCTGCTCAGAATTTCTTAAGGAGCCAGAATGCTATTTGGGCATTGAGTGGCTGGGCGCGTCCGACCCGGAAGAGTGCGATCCGGCGCTGGAACCTGTGGAGCCTCCGCCGCTATTGCTACTTCCGCTCGAGCCTCCGCTGTAACCTCCACCGCCACTGTATCCACTGCTGCCGCCACTGTGTCCGGATGAGCCACTGTCGCCATGACTGTATCCACCGCCACCGCCGCTGTAGCTTGACGAAGAATAACTGCTACTGCCTGAACCAGAGTACGAGGAACCGGAATTCTGGTTATGGGCCCACTGGTCGTGAACGCCAGTTGTTGAAACCGCGCCTGAATGAGGGCCGCCATCGTGTCGGGGCTGGCCTGCCGCGGTGTGAACAGCGGGCGTATCGGTGCCCCCGGGGCGATGTGAATTGTGTCCCTTATCGCCATCGTGGTGAGGATAGCGGTGGTCATCACTGGCATCATGATGATGGCGGTAATCCTTGTCATCATCGTCGTCGTGATAGGGCTGTGGCTTTCGGTATTCGGGAGGATAGTAATTGTTGCTGCGATAATAATGCTGGTGAAAGAAGTGACGGTTTTCGAAATCATCAAATCCGAATACCTGCCTGTTGCAGCCATTCATGGTTAGCCGCTGGCGCTCCTGCAATTGCCGCATCTCTTCTTTTTGGCGGTCTTTCAAATCGCCGCACAGCGCGGAATTCGGGCCATTCGCCGTCTGGCACTGCGCCATCTCTTCAAACTGGCGCTGCTTGAGTTCCTGGTTCTGCCGGGCAAAGTCGCCTCGTGCCTGTTTGCATGGATCGGGAAGGCCAGAAGCCAAAGCTGATAAAGGTATGAGCGTAACCAGGAAGGAAAAAACCGCCACAGCGCAAAGCCGGTGTCTATTCATAACAGCCACCTCCCAAAGCACCGCTTCCAGCGTAGACCTAAAGCCTATTCCCAAAACTGTAGATTTATCAAGATTTGTTGTGAATGTGAGCTGCTGTAATGGGTTGGCGTGAAGACTCTATGAGGCGTAGCCACCTGTTCGGGATTGCGGCGTCACTTTGCCTCTGAACATGCGGTATACAAAAACAAAATAGCCGATGGCGAGCGCCATCCCAAATCCCCACCATATCAGCCCAATAGATAGTGAATGCAGGCCACTCGCCGCATTGTAAACAGTGATATTCAACGCCGGATCTGTGGGCGAGGACAACAGATTGGGATATTCAGCCACTGCCGCGCCTACCAGCATGAAAATCAGATAACCACTGGAGCAGAGAAACGCGGCCTTGTCCGCTCCCTTCCGCTGGAACACGAACATGCAGACCAGGCTGGCAGCTACCGCGACCGGAACGATGAACAACACTGGAAAAACTTTGTAATTATTGAGTAAGTCCGGACGGATGGCGAGCGTGGCCCACAAACTCACCACGGTCAGCACCAGCAACGCTGGTGACAGGTTCCTGCCTAAACGGCGGGCACGCGTGCTGAGTTCACCGTCAGTCTTCAAACTTACATAGTTAGCCCCGTGGACAGTAAGAGCAACTGCGGCAACAAGCCCGGCAATTACCGTATACCAATCCAGGACTCCCAGGTCTGGCCCCGGCCACCAATCAGTCCAAAGCGGCAAAAAGAAATAGCCATCTTTCTGCAGTGGGACTCCCCGGATTACGTTCCCAAGTGCCGCCCCATAGAAGATGGCGAGCAACAGACTGGAGATGGCAAAACAGCCGTCGAAAAAACCGTGCCAGACAGGAGAGTCCAGGTGCATGCGCAACTCTATTCCAATCCCGCGCAGGATCAGCAGCCACAGTACCATCATGAGCGGCAGATAGAAGCCGCTGAAGCCAGAGGCATAGAGAAGCGGAAATGCAAAATACAGAGTGCCGCCGCCGGCGATTAACCAGACTTCATTCCCGTCCCACACCGGACCAATGGTGCGAATCACGGTGCGGCGCTCCTCATCGGTTTTAGCGATCAGCAGGTGCAGCACCCCCGCACCCAGGTCGAATCCGTCGAGCACTACATAGCCGGTGATCATGATGGCGACAAGCCAGAACCACACAAATAGCATCAGCGATCTCCCAGGGCTAAGGTAATCGGCATTCCGGTATTTCCATCGGTCACGACACTGGACGGCCCATGTGAAATTTCCCGGTGCATCAGGTAGAGAAACAAGATTGCCAGCAACGAGTAAAGTCCCATGAATCCAAGCAGTGTGAACAATCCATTCCCTGTGTGGACATACCTGGAGTAGCCCTCACTCGTACGCATCAGGTTGTAAACCAGCCAGGGCTGGCGTCCGATCTCTGCTGTCATCCAGCCAGCGGTGTTTGCGATGAAGGGAAAAGGCAGGCAGAGCAGCAGAATCCAAAGCATCCAGCGCGCGGTGAAAAGTTTTTTCCGCCACAAGAGGAGCGCCGCGACCACCATGACGGCCACAAAGATCGTCCCTAAGCCGGCCATGATGTGATAGCTGTAATACAAGAGCGGGATATTCGTCGGCCAGAGGTCTCGCGGGAATTCATTCAGCCCCTTAACTTCAGCCGACGTGTGGCCGTAGATGAGAAAGCTCAAGACTCTATTAACTGCCAGCGGATTATCAATTCGCTGGCGCTCTTCGTCCGGCTGTCCCATGATGACGATAGGCGCGCCTTTTTCGGTTTTAAACAGACCTTCCATGGCGGCGGTGGTGACCGGCTGATACTTTGCCATGTATTTGCCGTGCAAATCACCGGTCGGAAAAATCTGCAGGGCGGAAAAAATGACTCCCGCAATTACGCCGACGCGCAGGAAGATGCGACCTTGCTCAATGAACGCCGGCTTATTCTCGAGCAGATAGTAAGCGCCGACGGCGGACATTACAAAAGCCCCGGTGATCACCGCCCCGCTCATATTGTGCGCATACTGCAATAACGCCCACGGATTGAACAACAGTCCCCAGAAGCTGACGACCTGAAACGACCCGTCCGCCAGACGCTCATAGGCCACCGGATGCTGCATCCAGGCATTGGTCACGATGATGAAGAAGCCGGACAGCCACGAGCCTAGAAAGACCAGAAAACCAGCCCACCAATGTCCCTTCTGCCCTAGCCTTTTTTCGCCGTAAAGGAACAGTCCAAGAAAAGCGGACTCAAGAAAGAAGGAGAACACGCCTTCCATGACCAGGGGCTGTCCAATCACTCCGCCGGTGAGTCGGGAGAAATGCGACCAGTTCGTGCCGAACTGAAATTCCATGGGAATGCCCGTGACCACTCCCATCAGGAAGTTGATGCCGAAGATTTTGGCCCAGAAACGCGCTGCTTGGTTATAGGCGTCGCTGTTCGTCCGCAGGGCAAGGGTCTTGAGCACCACGATCAGCAGGGCCAGGCCCATGGTGAGCTGAGGAAACAGGTAGTGGAAAGTGCTTGTGAACGCGAATTGGAGGCGATGGATGAGGGCCGCGCTGTCCATTCAGGTTTGGGTTCTGGGCGAGAACACTCATTCTCCTACTTTTTCAGTGCAAAAGTGAAGGACGGGGGCAGCGTACCACTGGCCATGCCCGGGAGCGTGAAATTTTCGAACGAAACCTGTCCAAATTACTGATTTACAGCGGCAGCGTAGTGCAGTAGCATGGCCAAAGTAGTGTTACTACTTTCAAGCCAGTAGGTGGTTGAAGTGGCCTCAGCGCATATCAAATTCGGTCCAGAGGCATCGTCCCACGATCGCCTTATCACCGTAGCCAAGCATCTGTTTTCGACCTCCGGGTACGAAAACACCACAACCGTGGCCATTGCGCGCGAGGCAAAGACCAGCGAATCACAATTGGTAAAGCATTTTGGCAGCAAAGAAGGTCTGCTGGAGGCGGTCTTTGAGCAGGGCTGGGGAAAACTGCGCTTGCAGATGGCCACGCTCCAGACCATTCCCACACCGCAACGGCAACTAAAGACGCTCATGCATATGGTGGTCCAGCTCTTTACGGCTGACCCTGAATTGCGCGATCTCATGCTGCTGGAAGGCCGGCGCATTCGCCGTGAAGGCAAGATGATCATGTTGACCAGGAGCTACACCGAACTGGTCGCATACGTAGACGGCCTTATTCAAAAAGCTGAAGCTGGACGCCGCTCAGAATATCCGGCCCAGCTCATTCGCTCTTCATTGATGGGGTTGTTCGAGGGATTGCTGCGAGATATCGTCCTGCACGAGCGATTTGGATATCCTGCCGGCTACTCAGTAAGCGACGCGGAGAAGTTTGTTTCTGATCTGGTGGACCGCCTGTTTGCGGAGAAGCAGTAATTGGTATTTAGTAGTTAGTAAACCCAGGTAGCCGCCGCTTCGGGCAGCGCGCTTTTGGCTCTGGTACGATGTGGCTTCTTACCGGCTTTTGATTTTGCTAAATACTAATTACTAAGTACTAAATACTGCTATTTCGGCGTGAACTGTGAGAGCCCATAGATGCCAATCTGCTTTTCCAACTCTGTGACCTGATCCACTGCCATGTCGAATCCGTCGCCACCGAAAGTGCGGCGTTCGATGCTCTCAAACTGCTCTCCCATCGCGTCATACTCATGCCGGCTGACGATATCGTGCAGAGCAGGGAACAAGACCGTATCTTCGCGCGCCTCGTGGGGGCGGTACATGCGGACAAACGCCGCCAGATCGCCGGTCAGGGCTGTCAGATCGCCGCGGCCGGAAGCTGCCAGAATGCGATTGGTTACGGTGCGGCCGGCCACGTGCTGTTCGCGCAGGACCTTGACCAGATCAACCAGTTTGCCGGCTTTTTCAAAGCGCGGGAATAGATGGTCTTCCTCCAGTTTTTCGTGGTAGTTCTCAATGAACTTCTGAATCAGTCCGGCCGATTTGCTGATGACGGCTGGATCGAATGCCTCCTTCGCCTGAATGCGCCGCATTGCCTCATCGTAGATAAGCAGAATCCGGTTCAGTACTCCGTGCTCCCGCATCAGGTCTTCATTGGTTGAGACCTCTTCCTCGGCCTGGCTTTTGGCTGGAGATTTTGGTTTTGGCTGTGGCTTCTGCAGAGCCAATGCCGATAGCGGCAGAGCCAGAGTCGAGATGGCCGCTGATGCTTGCAGCAGGAAGGTTCGCCGTTCAGTTTTTGGGTTCATCGCGTTCTCCCGCGTCCATGATACGCGCGATAGTGGGCAGGTTTCGGCTAAACAGATCCACTATCTGGGCAAAGAAAACGATGGACAGAGTGGACGGAGTGGACAAGGTGGACTGAGTTAAAAAATCAACCCCCAAACGAACGGCAAAAGCTGAACCCGGTTGCCGCTGATGGCGCAGATAAACGCTGATTTGTGAAAACTACGCGAGCATCCGTGACAGCGTGACAAGCCGCCTATTTATTGGCGATTCCTGGTGGCCACTATCCGTGACTGACTTCAAGGCTGCTGGCTGGTGGTTAAGCAATTGGCTCAAAATCAAAACCAGAAAACCAGCTACTAGCTGCTAGCTCCTGGCTTCTAGCTTGAAAACCAACGGCAAAAGCAAACCGGTTTGCCGCTGATGGCGCAGATAAACACTGATTTGTGAAAACTGCGCGAGCATCCGTGACAGCGTGACAACCCTCATAAACATTGGCGAAAATTGAGTTCGACCAACCCGTGCCAGCGAAAATCAAGCCCAAACAAACCTGCGCAATACACCTTGAGTGCAAAAAGAGAGCTAAATTCGTCGGTTCCTCCCAAGTGATTGAAAACTCAGGATCAAACAACAGTAGGAAACTGGGAGGAAAAATATTTTCCTTTCGGTGTTCCGCGAACTGTTTGAATCTTTGGTGGTTAATGCCGGGAGGAAAGATTCGCCACGTTTCACCATTGGTTAAATTGGACTCCCACGCCGCTACGCCGCTACAACCCTTATCAATATTGGCGAAGACGCGAAAACCACGCCGCTACACCCCGCTACACCCCGCTACAAACCAGGCAACAGGCAATAGAAAGGCAGCCATTACTGGAACAGATTGGAACTGACTGGAACAACTGTTCAACCAGCCCAGGCACACGTGTTCTACCTGGTCCTTCTGCTGGATCAAAGCACAGCGCAAGGACACGAGTCCTCCAAGAGTTCTCATGTCTCTTTCCAGCGGAAAGGCCCCCAACCGCCGAGGGCGGCGGCGCCACATGTTTCTATTCAGTTGTCAAAGAACGAACTACTAAATTAAGCCCCTCCACCCCGCCACTCGCAAAAGTGGCGAGCGTTCGGGGGCCCCGGCCCCTGAGGGCCATAGGTATCTAATCACAACATACAAAATCATGTCAATAGTAATTTTATGTTTGTTTTCATGTACTTATGGCGAACAAGAGGAGAAAGTATTCCCGCGAAACACAGGAAAATGCTAGACGGAGTGGACAAGGTGGACAAAGTCGACTTGAGTTACGCTCTGGAGCGCGCTTCCATAATCACACGGTCAGAGCACTAGTGCTTGGGCTCTGGACGCAGGCGCAGGAAGACAGTCAGCCCTGCAGGATGTTCGCCATAGGCGGGCGTGAGGAAGCCTGGTTTTTGATAGAGAGTGACCTGGGCTCCCAGAGCAGTTGAGATGTACGGAACAAAGTTAAATTCGCGGTCATAGCCCAGCGTATATGCCTGAATCCGGGCCAGAAAACTCTCATCAAACCCCGGCGGTTCGGAATGGCGGTTCAGCAGGAGCTCCGTGGTTCGGTCCACGTTCTCAATGCGTCCCCAAATATTATTCCGGCCAAAGAACCGCACGGTGGATTCAGCCAGGTAACTGTTTGAATTTTCATTTGTGGAGAGCGAGTGATTCCTTCCCCAAATCAAAGTGCTGGCCCAGTTGCCCGCTGCCCAGGCGCGGTTATACATGATCGACGCAGTCATACGCTGCAGGTCCTCAGCAGGATGCAGCGCTTCCGGGCTGGTGAGATGAGCAAACGAATACTGCGCGCTCCAGTTCTTACCCGGCTGGAGTGTGAGCCGCGTTGACCAGGAGTCAATCTTTCCGGAATCAACGTCCCAACGGAATTCATCCGGCTCACGGCCATGAAATCCCGACGCTTCGAGCCGAACTTGTCTATATGTCAGCCCGGCTGTGACCACACTGCCGGCAATGTGGGTAGAGTCCTGGAGATGATGTCCCAGAGAAGCGAGCGGGTCTTCAGAGGCTGATGCGCGATGGGCATAAGCTGCGGGTCCCATTGCCGGATCGCCGACTGGCGCCACATAAAAAGAGACCAGAGCCTTCTCCCCCAGCTTGATGTCGTATAGCGCCGCCAGTTCCATAAAGAAGTCATGCGGATGCTGGCCGTCTGTGATCGGATTCCCGAATGCTGTTTCGCCCTGTTGAAAGAGTTCGGGGTAGAAGCGATGGGTCACTGTTGCCGGTTCCAGACTGATCATCCCCCGCAGAGTGAGCTGTCCCGGGCCAAGCTGCCCCTGGGCCATGCCCATGAGCCAGTTTGTCGAGAAAATCTTATCGTCGCCGCGAGGGCCACTTTGCTGGATCGTATTCAGAAACCCTACGCCATGAAGCATTAGTTGCCATTTGCCTTTCTCAACCATGAGCATATGCTCCGGAGTTGAAGTGGGCTGGACAGTGGTGCCAGACGAGGCATGGTGCAAAATTTCACCGATGAGATTCGAGGCAGTCGAATGGTCATGGTGCTGGGACATTTCCGGCATAGACTGCTCTTGTTGTGGGTCCTGGGTTTGCGCATGGACCGCGAGAGACCAGTTGCTAAACATAGCAATGACCGCCAATTGCATAATGTTCTTAAACCAATACTTCATGTACGCTTACCTGGGGCGAGATTCAAGCGCCCGTGAACGGAAATATGATTACGAACAGAGAAGAGCTGGCGGATGTAATGGCTAAATGCGAAGAATGGAAGAAGATCTTCGAAAATCAGGTGGCAGCAACCAATCCATAGAACTGGGGACTGACGTAGAAAGAACTCGCGAAATCTGTTGGGGCAGGTAATCGCTGATTAAGCCAGGATCAGGAGAGACAAAGCGCAGGGTCGGGATGGCCGTCTGCGAATGATTGGCGCTGCAACACTTCTTCGCAGGCTCTGGTTGAGACGGAGCGTCGGGCATTGATTCGTGGCAAACTTCAACAACCGGAACAGTTGGTGGCTCTGCTCCGAGGAGCAAAGCAGGGCAGAAAGGGTGAACAAGAACGCCAATTATGACTGCCAGCGCGAATTTTGGGACGTAACGAAACACAGCCTTGCAAAAGCACTATAGCAGAAATGCTAAGGCCAATCTTACCGCTGATCAACGCTGACAACACTGATGAGAATATCTCTCGAATCGTTCGAAGCGGTCTCTGGCTGCAGCAACGCAACGTTTCGTGTGTTTGGTGCCTAGGGCCACAGGCTAAGGGCCCAAGGCTATTCTTTCAGATTATTCCCTTCAATATCTGACCGGCGGTCAGGCCCAGGCCTCTGGCGATCTTGGCCAGAGTGGTGAGGGAAACGTCAACTTCACCGCGCTCGATTTCTCCCATGTGGGAGCGGTGAATCTCGCAATTGTCGGCAAACAATTCCTGCGACCAGCCACGGGCCGTCCGCAGTTCACGGATGCGTGCGCCAAAGGTCTGTGGCAGAGTCGGCATGGCTTACCGATTCTGAACGGGCGGTCTATATGCGTCTACTGGGATAAGCAGGGCTAGTTATGACATGCGGGGATATAGCAGGTAGTGGGTCAGTTAGAACAAAACTGACCCACTACCAGTATCAGCGTCTAGTGACTCGCTTGCGAGTCGCGGGCCTTTAGGCAGACGTTCATCGCGGCAGCGATGAAGCCACAACTGATCCGGTATCGGCTCTTTGGCCTGCTTGCATCCCTTACAGTGGGACTGTACTATCAAACCAGCATGCTTCGCAGGGTGCTCCAACTCGCGAGTTGTGCAATTCTCGCAGGGCTCTCGCTGCTCTATCCTCTGCTCGAATCTCTTGACGACCTCGATTCACCCATACCTGCCTCGGATCTTGAAATTGAGGCTATTGTCCTGTTCACGTTTGTGGGCTTCCTATTTGTGCTGGCTCACCTGCTCGCATCAGTGGCAATTCTTGCCGTAATGGGTGTGTTCCGATATTTGATTAAGCGCGTAAGCATTGCAGTCCAGTTGCACGATTTAGTCTTCCATTCCTTCCAGAGTCCATCTCCTCCGCTTCCTCTGCGCATCTGAAAATTCAGCTTACCTGCCCTGCTCAGGTGTAGGTGTTTTTGCACGTATCCCTTGGTTCCATCGTAATTTTCAGAGATATGGGAGGCAGCATTGTGGTCCGCAATTTTTTGACGAAAGCAATGTGTTTTGCCGCATTTTCCGGACTGGGAATCAGCGCGGTTGGACAAGCCGCATCACCCGCGCAAGCAGCGCCAGCGCAGCAGCCGGTTTCCACCCAGGCGCCACTGACGCTCACGCTGCAAGACGCGCTGGC
>Ga0126384_10002418_pt1 | contig 11318 bp, 10 predicted proteins | sample PanSoiMetPlot_36_FD_92543 | JGI IMG/M metagenome (GOLD analysis project Ga0126384, IMG submission 92543) | Tropical forest soil microbial communities from Panama - MetaG Plot_36 | ecosystem: Environmental > Terrestrial > Soil > Tropical forest > Bulk soil | place: Panama | collected 2016-02-17 | reverse complement strand
GGGCTCGTGCAGGCGATCCGCGCCGGTCGGGTCGTGATCGCCAACGCCATCGGCTCGGGCCTGATCGAAGCGCGCGCGCTGTTGAGTTCCCTGCCCGCGCTCGCGCCGTCCGTGCTCGGCAGCGAGCTCAAGGTCCCCAATGTCGCCACCTGGTGGCTCGGTCAGGCGGAAGCGCGCGAGCAGGTGCTCGGCCGCCTCGACAACATGCTGATCGCGCCGGCGTTCGCCGGCGAACTGCCGCCGAGCGCCGACCGCGGCGTCGTTCTCGGCGCCGCGCTCGGTGATGCGGAGAGGTCCGATCTCGTCGCCACGATCGCGCAGCGCGGCATCGACTTCGTCGCCCAGGACGCGGTGACGCTGTCGACCATGCCGGTCTGGCGCAATGGTGGCCTCGAGCCGCGGCCGTTCATCCTGCGGCTGTTCCTGGCCCGTACCGGCGAAGGCTGGCGTGTGATGCCGGGCGGCTTCGCGCGCGTCGCAGACGAGGTCGGCGCGCGCGTGGTGACTTTGCAGCGGGGCGGACGCACGGCGGATGCGTGGGTATTGTCCGAAAAGCCGGTCGCCGAGACCACGCTGCTGCCGACGCCGGACCGCATTGCTATCAATCGCGCCACCGGCCCGCTTCCGAGCCGGGCAGCGGCCAATCTGTTCTGGCTCGCCCGCTACGTGGAGCGCGCCGAGGCGACGCTTCGCTTGGTGCGGGCGCTCCTTAACCGCGCGACCGAGAGCAACGAGGCGGCGGCTGTCGTCAACGCGCAAATCTGCGCGTTGCTCGGCGCCTGGAGCGCGGTGCCGACCGAGATCCCGAACGTTCGGCCGGCGCTGGTCGCCTCGGCCGCGCTGCAGCGGCGTGACCTGATCGGCGCGTTGCCGCGTCTCGTCAGCGCCGCCCAATCGGCCGCCGCGGTGATCCGCGACCGGTTCTCGCCGGACGCCTGGCGCGCGCTGACCGACCTCGGCGACATGATGAGGCCGCCGTTCGAGCAGGGACCGACCGAAAGCGCGATGTTCGAGCGCATCAACGGCGCGCTGCGGATCGTCGCCTCGTTCTCGGGGCTCGCCCAGGAGAACATGAGCCAGCTCGTCGGCTGGCGCTTTCTCGAGCTCGGGCGGCGGATCGAGCGCGCCATCGTCACCTGCCGGTTCGTGCGGCAGTTCGCGTTCGTGGCTGGGCTCGACGACGCGCTTGACGTCCTGCTCGAACTCGCCGACAGCCAGATCACTTACCGGCTGCGCTACGTCATGGTGGCGGCGCGGGCGCCGGTGATCGACCTCGTGGTGCTCGATCCGGCCAATCCGCGCTCCGTCGTCTATCAGCTCGGCCGCATTGAGGCGCATCTCGCTGCCGTGCATGGGCGCGACGAAGACAGCCGTCTGTCGCCGCCTGAGCAGATCGCGACGGCGCTCGCCGCCCGGGTACGCACCGCCGATCCGGCGACGGTCGACGCGGCGGCATTCGCCGAGGTGGACGAGTCGCTGATGCGGCTGGCTGACGTGACCACGACGACGTATTTTACCTCGGCGGAGCGGTCGGAGGCCCCCTGGGAGGCGTTTGCGTGATCTACGACGTGCGTCAGTCGACGATCTATCGCTATGCGTCTCCGGTTGCATACGCGCACCACGTGCTGCGGCTCACGCCAATCGATCGCGACGGGCAGCGCGTGCACGCTGCCGCGCTCGACGTGACGCCCGTGCCGGTCGAGCGTCATGAAGGCTATGACTTCTTCGGCAATCGCGTGACCTGGATCGTGCTCGACGAACCGCACGATTCATTGACGGTGCGGCTTGCGGCGCGGGTTGCAGTCGACAAGGACGCCGGCGGCGAGCCTGCGGCGACGCCGGCGTGGGAGGCGATCCGCGACGGCGCATTCGTCTGCGCCGATCTCGCGCCGATGTCGCCCGCGCACTACCTCTTTCCAAGCCGTCAGGTGTCGCTCGATCCGGCCATTCGCGCCTATGCGGCCCAAAGCTTCCCGCCGCGGCGGCCGGTGCTCGAAGGGGCAACCGAGCTGATGCGGCGGATCAAGGCCGATTTCGTCTATCAACCGGGAACGACGACCGTGCAGACCACGCCTTCCGTGGCGTTCGCGCAGCGGCGCGGCGTCTGCCAGGACTTCGCGCATGTGATGATTTCCGGGCTGCGCGGGCTCGGCCTGCCGGCAGCCTATGTCAGCGGCTATCTGCGCACCGTCCCGCCACTGGGCAAAGAACGGCTGGAAGGCTCCGACGCAATGCATGCCTGGGTCCTGGTCTGGTGCGGAGCGGAGGCCTCCTGGCGCGGACTCGATCCGACCAACGCCGTCCCCGCCGGCAACGACCATGTCCTGCTCGCGATCGGACGCGACTACGCCGACGTAGCGCCGATCGACGGCGTCATCTTTGCCTCGGGCGAGCAGCACCTCGAAGTGTCGGTTAACGTCGCTGCGGTGCGGTAGACTCCTGATTCAAGCGGGACGTGGGCGGCCAAGCTCCCACACGAGATGCGCCTTCACGGCCGGCCACTCGCCCGCGATGATGCTGTAGACGCAGGTGTCGCGCAGCGTGCCGTTCGGCATGATGCGGTGGTTGCGCAAAATGCCGTCGAGCTTCGCGCCCAGCCGTTCGATCGCCTTGCGACTCGGCTGGTTGAACGCGTGGGTGCGAAATTCGACCGCGATGCAGTTCAATGTCTCGAAGGCGTGCGCGAGCAGCAGCAGCTTGCACTGGGTATTGAGGTCGGTGCGCTGGACGCTCTTGCGATACCAAGTGAAGCCGATCTCGAGGCGCCGGTTGTCCGGGTCCGCGGCCATGAAGGTTGTCATTCCGACGGCCTTCGCGGTTGCGTTGTCAATGACGGCAAACGGAAGCATCGAACCGGCTGCTTGCAGGCCAAGCCGGCGCGCGACCTCGGCCTGCATCTTGTCGGGGTGCGGAACGAACGTGTACCACAAAGTCCACAGCTCGCCGTCGTTCACCGCCTCGATCAGATCGTCACAATGGCGCTGGTCCAGGGGTTCGAGCGTGACGCGCGGGCTCCGCAAAGTCACCGGTTCAAGCCAGGTCATCGTACGCCATCGCAGCCGCTGATACAGCCGCATCATATCGAGTCGCGATCACTGTTCGCCAGGGTGCGCCGGTTTGACGGCCGTCGGCCCATCCCGTACCATCATGTTTGAGATCAACGACATTCAGCGGAGGAAAGAGCATGCCGAAGATCCGTCATCTTGCGATCAAGACCAAGGACCCGGCGCGCCTTGCCAAGTTCTACGAGGAGGTGTTCGGGATGAAACTCATCCATTCCGAAAAGAGCGGCGCCACGTACATGAGCGACGGCTATCTGACGCTCGCGATCCTGCGCAACCGCGGCGAAGCGACCCCGAGCGGCATCAATCATTTCGGCTTCCAGGTCGACGACCTGCAGGACATCGAGCAGAAGCTCGCGAAATGGAATGAGCCGATGACCGAGCGGCCCTCGACCCGCCCGTTCGCGGAGCACCGCGCCATGGACCCGGACGGCAACCTGTTCGACATTTCCGTGCACGGCTACGACGACGTCGAGCTCAAGGCCGAGCGCGACGCGAAGAAAAGCAAAGAGAAGGCGCCCGCCTGACGTTCCATGCTTGCTCGCATCGTTGCGCTGAGCATCGCGATCGCGCTGCCTGGTGCCGATGGCGCATACGCTGACGACACGTTCGCGGGCAAGACGCTGACCGTCATCGCCGGCTTCCCGCCCGGCGGTGGCGTCGACGGCGAGATGCGCGTGCTCACGCGCTATTTCGCGAAATACATCCCGGGCAATCCGGTGATCGTATCGCGCAATATGCAGGGCGCCGGCGGCATCATCCTTGCGAACCATCTCTATAATGTCGCGGCCGCCGACGGGCTCACGTTCGGCATGCCGGGGCGCAGCGGCTTCCTGTTGAGCAACGTGGTGCCGCAGAAGGGCATCGCCTACGACCTCACCCGGTTCTCCTATGTGGGCGGTGCCGGAAGCGCGTCGAACGCGCTGTGGGTCCACCGGCGCACCGGTGTCAGCTCGGTGGAAGAGCTCAAGCGGTCGCCCAAGCCGATCGTGATCGGGGCGCTCAATGCGCGCTCCGAGAACGCGATCGCGCCGCGGGTGCTCGAGTCCTACGAGGGTTGGCCGCTCAAGGTGGTCACCGGCTATCCGGGTTTTAACGAGGTCCTGATCGCCATGGAGCGCGGCGAGGTCGATGGGCTGTTCTCGCATGAGGGCAGCGTCGCCAACTCGCGACCAGACCTGATCGCCAACGGCACGGTGAAGGCGATCGTGCAGTCGTTCGACAGCATGCCGGGCGTGCCGGTCCTGCCCGATGTGGTGATGGACGCCAATGCGCGCGCGCTGCTTGGCCTCGTCACGGTGCCTAGTCAGATCGGGCTTCCGCTGCTTGGCCCACCCGGCATCGCGCCCGAGCGACTCGCGGTCTTACGGCAATCCTACATGCGGCTCATGGATGATGCGGAATACCGCGCCGAGGCCGACCGTCGCGGTCTGCCGGTCGGACGCGCGGTCGGCGGCGCCGAGCTTCAGCTACTGATCGTGCAGAAGCTCTCTTCGGTGCCCGAGCGTGTGGTCAAGGAATATATGGCCTTCGCCGGCATTAAGGCCGAGGAGTAGGGCGTGGCACGCGTCGAGAGCTGCGACATCATCGTGATCGGAGGCGGCACCGCGGCCTTCGAGGCCGCGGTGGCGGCTCGCGAAGCCGGCGCCGAGCGGGTCGTGATGCTGGAGAAGGCACCGGAATCCGAATACGGCGGCAACGCACGTTATTCCGGCACCGGCTTCCGCTTCGTCCACGCCGGCGCCGAGGAAATCCGCCGCTTCGTCCCCGATGTCGACGACGCGCTGTTCGCCACCATGTCGATCACGCCTTATAGCGGCGGCGACTTCATGGCCGATCTCGACCGGATGACGCAGGGGCGGATGAACCGCGAGCTCGCGCGGACGCTGGTCGACGAGTCGAACGCAGCGGTGCACTGGATGCGTGAGGTCGGCGTCAGATGGGAGCCGCTCAAGGAACACGCCAAGGTCGACGGCAAGCGCTATTTCGAGCGCGGCATCGCGATCCATGTGGCGGGCGGCGGCCCGGGCCAGCTCGCGCAATGGCGGCGGATCGCCGAAGGCATTGGCATTGAGATCCGCTTCGAGTCGCCGGTCTGCGCGCTCATCGGCGATCTGCGCCGCGTCGAGGGTGTTGCGGTCAGCGGTTCCGATGGCCGCTGCGAGCTTAGGGCCAAGGCCGTGATCGCCTGCGCCGGCGGCTTCCAGGCCAATCCGGAGATGCGCGCGCGCTATCTCGCCGGCAACACCGACATGATGAAGGTGCGCGGCAGCCGACACGATACTGGCGAGGTCCTGCGCTATCTACTCGACCTCGGCGCGCGGCCGGCCGGTCACTGGCAGTGCGGCCATATGTCGCCGATCGACGCCATGGCGCCGGACTTCGAGACCCCACAGCACGAGGACGGGCGCGGCAACACCCAGAGTCGTTACGACTATCCCTACGGCATCACGGTCAATGCGCTCGGGCTGCGCTTCTTCGACGAAGGAGAGGCGCAGCATTCCTACACCTACGCCAAGACCGGGCGAGCCGTGCTCGCCCAGCTCGGCGCGCTTGCGCACCAGATCTACGACCAGAAGGGAATGCGCTGCTTCCGCTATCCGCACCATCAGGCGACCTATGTCGAGGCCGACAGCATTGCGGAGCTTGCCGTGAAGGCCGGGCTCGAGCCGAAGGTGCTCGTTCACACAATCGACGAGTTCAACCGCGCGGTGCCGGATCAGCCAGCATTCGATCCGCGCCGGCCGGACGGCAAGGCGACGCGCGGGCTCGCGATCCCGAAATCCAACTGGGCGACGCGCATCGACGAGCCGCCGTTTCGCGCCTATCCGGTCACCGGCGGGATCACCTTCACGTTCGGCGGCGTCGAGGTGAACCGAAACGCCCAAGTGATGAGCACGATCGATCAGCCGATCAAAGGCCTGTTCGCGTCAGGCGACATCGTCGGGCTGTTCTTTCACAACTATCCGTCATTCACCGGACAGACGCGCAACGCGGTATTCGGTCGGCTCGCCGGCCGCGCCGCGGTAGCGGAGAACTAGGGCGTATCCTCACGCCACTCCTTCGCCATGACGGCCTGCCGGCGCTCGTTACTCATTGGAGGGGGACCTTTTTTGACAACGCGATACTCATGTCTAAAGGTCCCCCCGGAATGGCGGGCGTGGACGCCGCCTACCCATGAACGGCAGGTCTGCATCAATTCCGGAATGCTGCCGAAATATTTTTTTGCCGTGCCGGAATTGCGGTTCCCCTGCCGTAGGAGTAATGACGTCGCTTTCTCTCTTCTCTCGCATGGAGTGGATCGGTGTGGAGAGGGCCGGCGCGCGCTGAACTGCGACTACGCGTCCTATGCTCGTTGCCGCCTAGGCACCAGCGATACCTGTTTGAGGAGATACGGAATCTGTGCCGTCAATTTCTGCGCAGCCAGCGGATACCGTCATCGGAAATGACGCCCGAAGAACTGCTCAGCGAAATATGGCAGAAGTTCCTTGGAACGGTATCAGTTGACGGCGACAAGATGGGGTTGGGATTGGCCTCTCTCGATCTAAGCCAAGTGAGTATCGATGCTGAGGTCCCGGAGCGCGATGGGCGTGTTGTGTGGCTGATCGACCAAATAGGCGGCTTCGAAGCGATGGCACATCGACGCGAGGACATCTTGAGGCGGCGATTTGGTCGAGGCCCAGCCGGAGGCGGCCGCCGCATGGTACAGGCGCAAAGTGACGGCGAGCTTGCCGAGATCATTTCGGATCCAGATGCGCCAAGCGCACTCGATGCTGCGGACGGCTTGCGCGTCTGGCGTGGCCTGCTTGCAACGGCCGACCTTGAGTTTCAACCAGATGACGACCTTTCCATGCTGCTTCGGCTGTTGGCGGAAGACCCCGACATCTTGCAGGATTCGTCAGGCGGACAGTGGCCCGTCAAGGAGATGGTGGCCAGACTGAACCGTCGCTTTCCGCCTCCCTCATGGACCGATGATCGTGTCGACAACGCGAAAAGACGATTGGTGAACTGGATCCAACGTCTGAAGCGCAAGAACGGTCTTGATGCGGTGGAGCTCGAGGCACTTTTTGCGCGCGTGGCACGCCAACATGAGAGCGGCGGCGAGGCGTCACCGGCACGACCACCTCAATCCGAAAAACTCATGACTTGATTGGATTTTCTGGTATGGCCCGAGGACGAGTTCTGAGAGCTTTGGTGGTTGAGACGGACGGCGGCGCCGCGACCTTTGCTCGCGAACCCTCCGATCAGATACCACTTCCAACCCTGGACCAGCGTGCGAACTTCTATTTGCGTGCGGTGTACGGGGATCGTGATTACACGAACGAAGACTGTTTGTACGCTCGCAATCTCATCTTGAATGCGATGGCAGCCGACATTTCCGAGCGATCGGATACTCCGCTCCCGGACAGCCCTTCGCTCCCCGAAAATCGGACCACGCACCGGCCGATCGAGTACCTCGCAAATGGGCAGTCATCTCTGCCAGAACGATCGCAAACCTTGCCCCACCGTCGGCGGCTATCTCCGTTCTCGACAGGGCCGGTCGCCAAGCGTATCGCTGCGGCTTGTGCGGCTGGAGCCGTTGCACTGGCGGCCGTCCTCGTGTTGGCCGGGATTTTTCCAACGGCGTGGCTTCCTTGGAATACGCCCTCGCACGACGCTCCCGTCGTCGTCCAAGCCACACCACCTGAGCCCTCAAGTCGGACGCCATCAAACATCGAGTTCCGCATTGCAGCGGCGCAGCGCGAGTTGGAGTCAGCGCTCAATTCCGCGCCACTCCAGCCTGCTGACATCGCCGTCCTGCTCAAGCGCGGACAAGACCTGATCGCCGACGGCAAGTTTCGCCTTGCGCGGTTGGTGCTGGAGCAAGCAGTGGAGGCCGGAAGCGCACCTGCAGCCTTGGCCATCGCGCGGACCTATGACCCGAGCCAGCCGGAACGGTCGAAAGTGAGCCCCGACGCTCCTCCCGACATTGCAATGGCCCGGGCCTGGTACCAGAAAGCCAAGGACCTCGGTTCGGCTGAGGCGGCGCGGCGGCTCGGTCAATTGCTGCCAGGCACCGCCCCCTCGCGACCCAAATAAGGACGGTCGCCCAAGAACGCTGGGACTCGTTCAATGCGCGACCGGCGTCTTCGGCCTGGTCGCAGGCTTCGCTGTCTGGTTGTTTTTACGAAGGCTCGAAATCTGGCTGACCAGATGCTCAAGGCGCTGCCCCACCTGTTTCAGTGGGTTTGACGGGGCAGGTGGTTTGTCCTGGGCAGAACTCGTTTCCCCTGCGATCTGCAGCGCATTATGCTCATTGATGACGCTGAATTCGAAGCTGGAGATGCCGCTGGCGCTGCCCTTCGTCTCGGGGTTCTCGAACTTCCAGCTCATGATGCCCTTCACGCGGCACGTCTCGCCCGTTCCGGCGCAGGTGGCTGAAAGTGAACCTGGTCGTACCGTATAAGCGCGGCGCGTCCAGCGGTCCGCCAAGCGGCGTTTTTTGACCAAGACCTTTTCTCGGGGAGTTGGCTTTCCAAAATAGAGCACCTTCTCCGCATATGACGTGTTGAGGAAGGACAGGAGTTCGGTATTCGGTCCTGACCACCGATTGACAAGCGCAAGCACGAAGTCGATCGCACGCCGTTCCGGGGTTCCCTCCGGATGCTGCGCTCTCGCCGTGGCGGTCGGTTTGGGCTTCCGGGCGGCCTTCGGCGGCTGCAACGGCGCAACTGCAATCCCGAGCTCAGCCGCTTCTCGCATGCTCATCCATTGAATTGATTCTGGAACGGCTTGCGTAATGTAGAGAATGGCTTTCTCCGAAAGGCCGAGCTGATTGAGGTAGGCTCCCAGGATCGCATTGCCGGGGGCGCTTTCGGCGGGCGCACCGTCCTCCTTGAGGGTGAAGGCGGCATGAAAGCCGACCATCGATTCCTTCCCGACAAACCGCCGGGCCCCTCCAAGCCAGGCGAGCGCACAAGCCGAAGCGCACTCCGCCGCATCTGGAACGACGGTGGCGAACTTCTTGGAGCGGATCAGCGTTCCAATGCGGATGCCGGCGAGAAGATGGCCGCCTTGGCTCTGGAATGCGACTGTCGTTCCAGCTGCGGGCAGCGACGCGACTTTCGCTTGAAATACTTCGACGTCGCCGATTTCCAATTTACCTTCGACGACAACGAGCGTGGAGCCGCCTTCGAGGCGCTTAACGTCGATCTCGGCGGCCTCAGCCCCCGTTAGCGCGAAAAGCAAAAGGATGGCGACGCGAATGCTACGCACGGATTGAGCCAGCCCTGGTGAAGGACGCAGCACGGTTTTCTCTGAGGTAATAACAAACTCCCCCACTTAAGGGTAATCGCGATTGACGGCGAAAGAAACACGGATTCCTGGCCTGTGGAAAAGTATTCTGTTCCGGCAGGCCGAAGGTCCGGGATGTGCTGCCGCCAGTCCGCGGCGAACGAGTTCCGTCGATCAGTCGATCAAGGGCTGTCCGCGTCAGCAATATAGTCGGATTATTTTGTCACAATGAGCCCGCGTTCACGGGTCAGATTCCAGACACCGTGTTCGGGTGGCTCGCCGGGCGCGCGGGGCTGAGGGAGAATGAGGGCGCATCGTGTGAGTTGAACGACATCGCGTAGGGTCTGGCGCTTTTCGCTTCGCTCTCACCCTCGCGGGCGATGTCGGGTGTACTGGAGGATCGCAATGTGGAATGGGCCTCCCAGTCCGCGAGAAGTAACGCGCGGACTCAAAAAGCAGAAGCCAAGGAAGATGTTCCGGCTGTTTTCAATTTCAGTGCTTGCCTATCTCGCTCAGGTTGCTGGCGTGGACGCGAGTTTTGTATGCGACCGAATCGAACGGCTGCTGGTAGTTTCGGACCCTCGGACTCTCAGCCTCTTGGAACCCTACGTTAGGGCGTTCGCCGGTCCCAAAACCTTCCAAGTGAGGCATCTCAGCAGTCGATTCTTCCTGGTGATGCCGGACGATGCAAACTGCAAGGTCGCGGGCTGTTATTACCGGCTGCTTGACCTCAAAGACGGTGAAGTCAGAGAGAGGTTCAGTTTCCGCGGAACGGGCGTGATTTGGTACTTTACGACTCCGGCGGAAGTGCGCATCGAAGATTTTCAAGATTACTACTCGAACTATGGATTTGAGACATCGGCTCGAACGCACATCAGCCTTCTGCTGCCGCGTACTGCGCAAGAGGTTCTCGTGGGCGCAGTGCCAGCGGATGAGGTGTTTCCCCGCATCTGCACGACTGAATCCAGGTGAGCAAGTGGGGACGGGCATAGGAGGGAATCCAAGCGGAGGCCGAGGCAGCCTTACCTTAGAGTTGGGGGCCTTCTCCATGGAGGAGCAAAACCGACGATGACCGGGAGACGAGCCGGTCGTATCGTCCAACAATGATCAAGGAGGTGCTGATCATGGATCCGAACAGACGCAACATACTGACAACGGGCGCCGCCGCGACGGTAATGGCCGCAACGCCGCAGGTGTTCGCTCAGCAGACCGGGCCAGCGGGGGCCACGATGCGCTTCTACGAGAAGGGCCCCACGCGAATCCGCTATGCGGAGGCCGGTTCGGGCTTTCCGCTGTTGCTCATCGCGGGCGGAGCATTGAACTCGAGGATGGCCGGTTTGGTCACCAGCCCGTTCAACCCGATCGAGGAGTTCAAGAACGAGTATCGCTGCATTTTCGCGGATCTGCGCAACGCCAATGGCGGCGAGTCGTCCGGGCCGCTTGAGATCGACCGGCCGTGGGATTCCCACACGGACGACCATCTTGGTCTCATGGATCACCTGGGCATCGACAAGTTCATGGTTCTGGGCTTCTGCATTGGCGGCCCGTTCATCTGGAATCTGTTGAAGCGAGCACCGGATCGTGTTGTCGCCGCCGTGCCGGCACAGCCGGTTGGATTCCGGCCGGAGATGCCCACGCTCTCCTACGATAACGCGATGAAGGGATGGGGTCCGGACCTGGTCAAGCGCCGGCCCGACATCACGATGGAAATGGTCGACAAATTCCTGACCAAAATGTTCCGCACCAACCCTGACTTCGTCTACACGGTGACGCGCGATTTCGTGCGCCATTGCCAGACGCCGGTACTGATCCTGCCGGACGACATCCCGGCGCATCCCTACGCGGTCGCCATGGAATGCGCGATGCTCGCGCCAAAAGCCGAGGTGAGCATGTTCCCTTGGAAAGAACCAAAAGAGCGGATTCCGCTGGCAGTGCGCCAGATTCATTCGTTCCTCCGCGCGCATCGGCCAGCTTAGGCCCCGG
>Ga0126384_10002417_pt1 | contig 11319 bp, 8 predicted proteins | sample PanSoiMetPlot_36_FD_92543 | JGI IMG/M metagenome (GOLD analysis project Ga0126384, IMG submission 92543) | Tropical forest soil microbial communities from Panama - MetaG Plot_36 | ecosystem: Environmental > Terrestrial > Soil > Tropical forest > Bulk soil | place: Panama | collected 2016-02-17 | reverse complement strand
TTTCCTCATGATTATGCCTCCGTGTCTAGATCCCAAATCAGTGAAATTATGGTGGATAGCAGACAATCCGTTTTTAAGCCTACGGCGGCTACTTTTTCAGTCGAAACACAAACAACCGGCTGGAACCGTCTTCGGGCAGGAGCATCAGATCGTCTCCTCTGATAAGCATTCCTTCGCGTGTGTAGGAAGCGCCACGGTCGGTCTTTCCCACCGTGATGCGCTTAACAGGCTTGAGCGTGGCGAGATCTATCCATTCGATGGCGCCGGCGCCGCCGGGAAAACCGCCCGAACCTACCAGCATTTCGCCAATAGCTTTCATGTCCTGGAAACTGGTCTGCGTGGGATTGGGAACTTTCCGTAGCAACAAGCCATCGGTATTCCAGAAATACAGATCGCGCGAGTCCCAGTTTCCGCCGATCACAGTCTCTCCATCGACGGCGACGCATCCGATGTGGTCCTGGACTGTGAATTGTTTCTCGATAGCCAGGGTCCGTTTGCTCCGCTTCTGGATGACGCTCGTGCTGTTCGCCTTATACTCCGCTACCGGAATCCATAATGATTCTCCTGCCCCCGAGATGCCTCCGGGGTGATAGCGGGTACCGTCCTGAACCGGCGTCTCGCGAATCAACGCGCCCTCCGGCATGGAGAACTCCTGCAGATAGCCGGATTGCGTATTCCTGTCAACGGACGTAACCCACAGGCGATCAGCGTCGGCCTCGATTCCCTGCACGTGATAAGTCTTTCCCTTCAGCTCGATCACGCGAAGCAGCGGGAACTCATCTAATGATTGAGGCGATTGGGGCGATTGGGAGTACAGACAGGACGCGAGGATCGCGATGAGCGCGGCGACTTTCGTCAGGCAGACGAGCTTACGACAGCGCGTGGATAGTTTCCGGCTTTCAACTGAAATTGGATATATCGTCGAAATCGACATCCTAATATTCTACAGGTTGTTACCGATCCCAGGAATTGCATCGTCCTGGAAGCGGAAAATTTTGTGAAGGATTGATGCGAACAGCTAATTCATCACGGATGTTTATAGATGCGACGGATTAACGTGGATAATCCGCGACTATCCGTCGCATCTATAAACATCCGTGGTCTCTTCTGAGAACCCGAATTTTTCAGAAGTCAATCTTGATGACAACTTGCAGAATACGTGGGTCGCGTACTCCACTGACCGATCCGAAACCGCCGCTGTTTACCACCTTGCCCGAAGGGTCGAGTGGTAGATTGGTTGGAGTCGGGTTCGTCAGACCGGAGAAGTTCAGATTGCTGTTATAGCCGCTGAATTGAGTGTGGTTGAACACATTGAACGCTTCTATTCGCAGGCGTAGTTGCGCGCGCTCCGTGATCGCGACATTCTTCTGCAATGACATGTCCCAATTGTTAATCCCCGGCCCCCGCAGATTATTGCGCGAACATCCGAGGCCGTTACTGCCGAGCGCCGGGACTGCGAATGCGGACGGGTTGAGGCGGTTGTACGGACTGTCGGTCACGCCGGCCCTGGGATCGCCAACGCAGACAAGGCGCGGCCCCCAGTCCGGCGTGCCGGTGAAGTTGTCACTGGATACGCCGGATACGATAAAGCCCGGAGTGAACGGCGTGCCGCTGACGAAATTCGTGAAGCCGGAAATCTGCCAGCCGTTCAGAACCGCGCGGCTGACGCGGTTGCTCAGCTTACTTCCGGACTGAATTCCGGGAAGCGTATAGACGTAGTTGATCGAAAAGTTGTGTGTCGGGTTGAATCCGCAGGGGCCATAATTGACCGTGTGGTTGTACTGATCCCATCGAACGGAGCCCTGGCTGTCGGCTATATCCAGACATTTGCTGTAGGTGTATGAGACGCCGATGAACGCGCCGGCTGCGTATCGACGGTTCAAGCTGACTTGGAGCGAATTGTAATTGGCGTTGCCTGCGAAATCGGCCATCGTGACGCCGCCGTAGCCGTAATAGGGGCGCAGGAACTGCGATAGCATAGCGTTCGACCCGGGCAGGGCGGTTGGACGGGTTGCGACGAGTGTTGGATCCTGGTTGGCGGCCAGGAACTCCGCCCCAAATGGAATGTGATTGATATTCACGTTTTGGGCCAGATGGTTGGAGACCGAACCGACATATGAGACGTCTAGCAGCGTGCTCCAGGGCAGCCTGGACTGTATGCCCAGGCTATAGTTATAAACTGTAGGGACGGCGCTGGTGTAGCTCCACGCGCTCAGACCGACCGGGTTCAGCAGTGGCGTGCCCTGAGCCAGCGCGCCGGCCTGACCATAGTACACGGTCGGCCTCACCACGTTCGGAGGGTTGCCTGTCGGATTGTTGAGCGCATCGGTTGCGAGCCGGTCAAGGAACATTCCGCCGCCGGCGCGAAGGACTATGTTTTGTCGCCCCGTTATATCCCAGGCGAACCCGAAGCGCGGCGCAGGCGTGACGCCGGGGGGCTTGGTGATGTATTGGCTCACTCCATTCTTACCCAGCATGGCAAGACCGTTGAGCGGGTCTCCGGTTCCGGGCGCTACCGCTCCAATGTTCACGGCTGGATAGATGGCGCCATTCCTGGGATCGACGCCGACGCGCCGTCCGTTGAGGAGTCCTGGCTGGATCAATAGAGGCGCTTTGGAGCTGTCATACATCTGCGGAAAGAAATTCGGCGTCACGGTCCCGCCGTTGTGGACCGGTTGCAGATAATAGAATCGGACGCCATAATCCAACGTCAGTCGCGGCCGAATCTTCCAGGTATCTTGAATGTACCATTCGAACTGATTGTATACCGGGTAGCCGTTGAAGTAAGCGGAGCCCTGAGTAAAAGTGTTGAATACCCCTAAGAGGGCATTGGCGAAACCGAAGTTCGTGTCCAGGGGATTGCTAGTGTTATCTCCGAAGTTATAGGTCCCCGGGGTGTCGCCTCCGGCAGGCTGCACTTTCCAGTTGTGCATGAAGTAGAAGCCCGCTTTCAACAGATGTCGCCCCGCCGCCTTGCTGAAATTGTCCATGACTTCAGTCGTCGTGTTGGCGTTGAAGAAGGGATGGAAGTTGCCGCTCGGAGTGTTCGCCAACCGGCTGCCGTTGAAGCCGAATCCCGCGACCAGATCCTGATAAGGCGCATAGAGCGTAGGCAGATTGACGCTGGTTTGCTCCCGCGTCCAGTTTTTTGATCCGGGTACCTGGCCGTGGTACTGTTCATCGTGCCCCTGGTCGACGGTGATCTCGTTGACGGCGGTCGGGCTGATGGTGGTGACCAGATTGTATAGATAGTGGTAACCCGGAATGGAATAGCTGATGTCGTAGAGCGGGATATTCGTCATCCCCCCAAAAACTCCGTACCTCGTTTGCTCGCTGTCCGCCGCCCGCAGAATACTGGCGTACATCCGCCACTTCTCGTTCAGGTTGTAATCCACTCGAACGAGGTCCTCGCGCCGGGGGTGTGACACCGGAAACTGCGAGACGTAATTATATGCGGGATGCGTGGGGTCCACGGCGTTCGGCTCCGGGAAGAGCTTGAGCAGCGCGACGCCCGGTCCATAGAGTCGGTCCTGCGGAATCTTATTTCCCGGGAAACAACCGCTCCTGTTGGCGGTCGCGCAAGGCAGGTTCGTCGAAGGATCGCGAATCAGGACCGGCTGACCGAACTGGTCGACTGAATTGGAGAAATCGCCGTTGCGTTCCGCATCAGTTGGTATGCGCACGTTGCGCTGCCCGCTGGGCACCAGTTGGCGCTGCCATTGCTCGCTCCAGAAGAAGAACAGTTTGTTCTTGCCTGTGTTGAATTTCCCTGGTATGTAAACAGGTCCGCCGAAAGTAAAGCCAAAGTCCTGATAATGGTACCCGCTCTTCGGCAGACCAACGCGGTTATTGGTCCAGGTGTTGGCGTTCAGCCCCTTGTCGCGGTAATACTCGAACCCGCTGCCGTGAAACGCGCTGCCGCCGCTCTTCGTTACAAGATTGATTTGCGCGCCGCCCGATCGCCCATACTGGGCCTGGTAATTGCTCGTCAGGACGTTGACTTCCTGAACGGCGTCGAGGCTGATCGGCGCCATCCACCCGCTGTTGGCGCCTGTATCCTCGTTCGTGCCTCCGTTGACTGTAATATGCGCCATGCCGCTGCGGGCTCCATTGGCGTAGATACTGCCGAACTGCTGTCCGCTCTCGGCCTGGCTGGTCGGGGAGATCACTCCCGGCATCATGCGAATCAACAACAGCGGCGATTGCCCGTTTACCTGAATGTTTTCTATTTGTGTGCCGACGACCGTGTCGCCTCGCTGCGAACTCTCGGTCTGGATCTGCAAGCCTTGCGCCTCAATCTGAACCGTCTCGACGCTGGCGCCGAGTTGGAACTGCAGATTGCCGAGAGCGAGCGAGGTGTTGGCGCTCAAAACGACATTCGACCTTTCGAGCTTTTTGAAGCCTCCCGCTTCTGCGGTAATGGTATACCGGCCGGGCAGAACGATCGGGAAGACGAACCTGCCTGCGTCGTCGGTCTTGATCTGCTTAGTTGTATTTCGGTCCGAATTGACCAGTATCACTGTCGCATTGGAGACTACTGCGCCCGCGGGATCAATCAGGGTCCCAGTGATCGATCCGGCTGTGGTCTGGGCTGCTATACATCGCGGCAGTGAAACGAGAGCGAGACAGGCGGCTACCGTGGCGATCGCGGCGAACCTCAGCGACCTGGCGCCACTTGAAAGCTTCTTCATATCTCCTCCTAGTTTTGTGTCAGTGGTTTATCAGGATCAGGCGCTCTGATTGCCCTCTGTTCGAAGTAAACCGCGCGAACCTGGTTTGTAATGGTTCGCATGTATGTTTTTTTAATGTGTAATTATCATATCAGAGAGGCCAAGCCTGTCAAGTAATATGTTGGAATTCAAGTAGGTTTTAGCTGATTTTGATATTTTTGAAATGTCAGTAAGCAGATGAGAGCAACGTGCGCTATTGGATCTTCGAGGCGGAGCCTGAGAGCACTGTCTCTACCGACCGGCGTTGCTCCTCATTAATTTGTTTCACCTTGCTTATCATCTTCTGGTGCTGCGCGAGCTTGTTCTGAGCCCGGTAGACCATCGCGAGGCGATAGTAGGCGTCCGCGCGATTGGGGTCGAGCGCGATGGCTGTCATAAATCCGCTCTCCGCTTCCGCCCATTTGTTCTGCTGCGCGGCGATGATGGCGAGGTTGAGGTGCGCGATGCGAACCGCGCGGTCCTTGAGAATGGCCCGCTTGCAGAGTTCTTCGGCGCGTTTTGTATCGCCTGTCATCCTGGCGATGTCGCCGAGATAGCCCTCCGCCTGCGCATGCTCTCCGTTTGGGCTGGCAAGTTCCTCTTCAAACTCAGCCGCCGCGTCTGTGTACTCCTTCTTCTCCCAGTAGAGGTAGCCGAGATAAAAGTGAACACGCGGCAGTGGCGGGTCAGCCTTCTCGGCGGCGCGGAACTCCTGAATCGCCTCGATTGTTCGGTCCAACCGGTCATACGCTTCACCAGCCAGCATGTGCAAAGCGGGCGAATCCGGGAATGACTTCGTCACTTCCTGGACGAACGCTTCGAGGCGCTGCTGTTGATGTGATCGGAAATAGGACTCGCCGAGCAGATATTGAACGGCGGTGTTGGCCGGCTCGCCTTTAAACAGAGGTTCAAAATAACGCGCGGCTGATTCGAATTGGCGGAGGCTGAAGTGGCTCATCGCGAGCAGAGTTTGCGCCTGGCGGTTTGATGAATCGATTTGCAGCGCGGTCTCGAGCGGTTTGATGACCTCCTGGAATCTACCGGCCTTGAATTCGGCGACGCCTAAGTTGATCAGCGCCGGCAACGATTTCGCATCGATATCGAGCGCTCTTCGATAGGCTTTCGCGGCCAGCGAGAACTGCCCGGTTTTCGCGTATGCCACGCCGAGATTGATAAACACTGTAACTGACCGCGGCTCCCGAACGGCGAGCGCCTCGTAGACCTTGATGGCCTCTTCGTAATCTCCCGCGGCGTAGAGCCGCCGCGCCTTCTCAGCGAGGTTCTCGCCTGCGGCTGTTTCCGGCTTGGTCCGCGCAGGCGTATTTGGGCTCTGGTCGAGCGCAATCGATCCCGCAGTAATCTGAGCGGCGCCTGGAGTTATGATCGCGATTAAGGCCAGCGACCGGATGCCGTATGATGGCGCTTTCATATCTTCTCCTCCGAAAACAGCCACGTAGTGACGAATTTATTCGTCACGTTTCATCACGTGACGAATAAATTCGTCACTACGTGGCGCGTTTTCATTGTTTCAGGGCGTCGCCCGCGACATGAACGACTCCAAAGAAGTTCGAATCGGTTGTGGATCAGGATCAGGCGCTCAAGACGACGGCGCAGACTGCAATTCTCGGTTAGGGCGATTTTGCGTGGTTTTCTAATCCTTTTCCCCGGCAGCGGCGCCTGTAAGTAATTGATTCCAGGTAAACTGACCTTGGGAGAATTTCTAAACCGAGAATTGCTGCGGCGCAGAAAGTAAGTAGTGATAACCAGGTGACGATAGAGATTAAAAGTCTCGCAACTATCATATTAGAGATTCTTCGGGTGTCAAGTGAATCACCGGATTTATGCGCATTTAAAGGCGATTTTGGCGCCTCGGGCGATATACAGCTATGTCATTGACATAACAGACGCTGCTCCATATATTCTAGGACGCTCATTAGACAGGGGGGCGAAATGAATCGACGGCAATTTCTTCTGACAAGTCTGGTCGCTGGTCGCGTATTGGGCGCGCAAAGGAGCGCGAGGGAACAACACCGCCTGCCGGCGACCGATAATCATCTCAAAAGGGTGCGCGATTACGTCGAAGAGGCTCCAGTTCCGGAATATCGTTGGGCTTCGGAACGCGCCTACGAAGCGTTCCGGGATATCAAGTACGGCGTTCGACTGCATTGGGGGCCATACTCGACCCTGAAATTGCGCGGCGAATCGTGGCCGTTTCTGGCCATGTCATTTGAAGAGAGGCAGCGGTACCAGCAGATCTACAAAACATGGAACCCTAGCGGCTTTGACGCCGACGCCTGGATAGATCTGTTCGCCGAATGCGGCATGCGGATGTTCGCCTTCACCTCCAAGCATCATGACGGCTTCTCGATGTTCGATACGAAGACTCGAGTCGTTCGCCGCGCCAACTGGACGGCGAATGGAGGCCCTCGCCTGGAAGACTGCGATCTCGCCTACAGCATCATGGAAACGCCCTTCCGGCGTGACGTCGTGGGCGAGTTGTGCCGCGCGGCGCGAAAACAGGGGCTGAAGATCGATCTCTATTTCTCCCATCCTGATTGGTACGACGCCGATTTCCGCCCCTACAACTACGCGCCGATCCAGGCGCCGTCATCCGCCACTCTGTCGCCTCTGGACTACCCTGAAGTCGTCAAGCGAAACGGCGATCGAGTCTTGATGGCGCCCAATCCCACCAGGGCTGAAGTGGAACGTATGATAGCGAGGCACAGGGCGCAACTGACAGAATTGCTGACGAATTACGGTCCAATCGACATGCTATGTCTGGACCAGTGGCTCGGGCCGGCGGTCTGGCCGCAACTGCGTGAGACGATCCTACACCTGCGGAAGCTTCAACCGGACGTCATGCTCAGAGCCCGCGGGATCGGCAATTACGGTGATTACTACACTCCCGAAGGCTTCGTCCCGGGGAACAAAGAGAACACAGGATTGCCGTGGTTCGTCATTTATCCGCTCGGCTCCTCGTTCTCATACGAGGAGGATCCAGCGCGCCACAAAGGTTCTGAATGGATCGTGCGGAACATCGTGGACTGCGCAGCCAAGGGCGGCAACTTTATGGTCGGAATCGGCCCTGACGGGAACGGTCAGTTTCATTCGACGGCCAAACAGCAGCTTCGCGAGGCGGGAGAGTGGCTGAAAGTGAACGGACCGGGCATTTACGCCACACGGGAACGGGATCTGGATCTATGGCGAGAGGGAGATGATCTGCGTTTCACGCGCAGCAAGGATGGCGGTATGGTCTATGCGTTTTTGCTCTCCTGGCCTGGAAAGAGTCTGAGGCTCAGATCGGTGAGGCCGAAGCCAGGCTCTTCCATACGCCTGCTGGGCTATACGGATCCAATCTCCTGGCGGCTCGATGACGCAGGTCTGATGATCGACTTACCCGAACCGCTTCAGGATCCTTCCAGGCGGCCATGCCGGTTTGCCTGGGGTTTGTCGATTCCAGTTGAGATTTGATATAGGTTCAATTAACTCAGATGAATAGGAGAGGAGAACGAGAAGTACTTTTGGCTGCAAACAAACGAAAAGGCGTAACAAGCGCCGCCAGTCTCGTCGATCAGGCATACTATATGATTCGGGAACGGATTCTGCGCGGCCAGGCGCCACTGGGCTCGGTGCTCTCACGGCGGAAACTGGCGACTGAGTTCGGGATGAGCCTGCTGCCGGTTTCGGAGGCGCTCCAGCGGTTGGAGAATGATGGGTTGGTGGAGAGTCAGCCGCGCGCCGGCACCAGGGTTCGGATACCGACCGGGAGCGAAGTTCGCGGCCGTTACGTGGTCCGCGGGGCTCTGGAGGCCGAATCGGCCAGGCTGTGCTGCGTCAATGCGACCTTCCAGCAGCGGCTCGAACTGCGCCGCATGGCGGAGCAACTCGATACTCTCTACGCGCGGGCGAGTGAGCGCGAGAACGACACCGACTTCTTCTATGTCGTCCAGGAACAACACGTGAACCTGCACATGCGCATCGCCGAGTTCGCGCGCTGTCCGGAGTTGCGGGAAGCCATCGAGAGAACCCACATACTGATCTACAACTGGTTCTTTGACACCTCAACGCCCGGCCGATCGTTGCCGCCGGGGTTCCACAGCAAGCTGATTGAAAAGGTGACGGGCGACGATCCCGACGCGGCCGATCGGGCCATGCGGGAGCACGTCCGCTTCGGTCTCGACTCAGTTCTGGAGCAACTGGCTCGCGCCGCCAATGCCACCGACTGGCGGTTGAGGGTGAAGAAAGAAAACGAAACAAACGAGCTTTGTAGCGCAAATATAGACCCCCTGGTGTAACCTTGTCCGTATAAGGCGCCTGGAATTCTCGCCGCAAAGCGCTGGAGCCGTCATGAACGACAATGGATGGGATCAGTGAAATCCAGAATGAAATGGCTGATGCTTGGCTTTGCATTTCTTGCGACAGTCATCAATTATCTTGACCGCCAGACACTGTCAGTGATGGCCCCCGTCATATTGGACGAGCTTCATATCTCGGCGCGTGGTTATTCTCATATTATCTTTGCCTTCATGCTGGCCTATACGTTAGGGAATGGGGTTTCGGGCAGACTACTCGATCGATTGGGCAGCAGGATCGGTTATGGTTTGACGATTGCGGTGTGGTCGGGCGCGGCGATCCTGCAGGCTCTTTCCGGAGGCGCTTTCAGTCTGGGCGTCTTCCGATTCCTGTTGGGTATCGGAGAAGCCGGCAATTATCCCGCAGGCGTGAAATTGATTGCGGAATGGTTTCCCGTAAAAGAGCGGTCACTGGCCTCCGGGATATTTAACAGCGGAGCGTCCATTGGCGCAATTCTGGCTCCTCCGTTGCTCGCGTGGATTGCATTGAGCGCAGGGTGGAGGATAGCTTTTGTTATCGTTGGCCTGACAGGATTTGTCTGGTTAGCCGCATGGGCGCTCATATATCGAAGGCCGGAAATTACCCTTACACTCAAAGCGGAGGAGTTCGACCGTGTCTCGCTACGCGCGCTGCTGCGTTCACGATTTCTCTGGCAATTCACTCTATCGAAGGTCTTTAGCGATCCGGTCTGGTACTTTTACACTTTCTGGTTTCCACAGTATCTGAAAACCGTTCACAGCTTCTCATTGGCGCAAATTGGGAAGGTGGCCTGGATTCCGTTCTTCACGGCCTCTATAGGTAATCTGGCTGGAGGAGTTGTATTCAGCGGAGCCCTCCGATGGACAGGGGATGCGGCGAGAGCGCGCCGGATTGCGAATCTGTTTTTTTCCACGCTCATGGCGTCAGGGATTTTTATAGGCGACGGCCGAAGTTCTGCGGAGTGCATAGCCCTGATCTCGATTGCGACGTTTGGCTACGCCGGCTCGCTTGCAAATCTGCTCGCCATTCCGGGTGATGTCTTCCCTGCTGGAGCCGTCGCCTCCATTTGGGGATTTGCGAGTATGGGCGCTGGATTGGGGGGAATGATGTTTAGCCTGGTGACGGGCTCCCTGGTGGATCGTTATTCTTTTCGGCCGACTTTTATGCTCTTTGGTCTGATGCCTTTGCTTGCCGCCTCGATAGTATGGACGCTGCCCAGGAAGGCGAAAATCGCGCTCGAACATTTTGAACCACGACCATCACATTGAGTGAAGACGGCTCGACGACGGCAAATCTCTAACCGATGATAGTGAGGGTTGATTGAATTTACAGGGGAAAGTCTGTCTTGTTACGGGAGGCACGAGTGGTATCGGCGCCGCCACGGTTCAAAAATTAGCCGCTAAGGGAGCTCATATCGTCGCAGCCTCTAGAAGAGGCGCCTCTGAAGCTTATCCCGAACTTGCGACGATCGCTGAGAAGTATGGCGCCACTATACAGTTTCTCGAGGTCAATGTCGCTGACCCCGAAGCCTGTCGTAACTGTGTCGATCAGGTCGTCGTCAATTTTGGATGCATTGATGTTCTTGTGCATTCGGCGGGAGGGGCCGTCCGGGGTGGACTCTATGAAATCACGGAGGCGGATTGGATGAGCGCCTTTGCTGTTCATGTGCATTCTATCTTTTACTTTGCCCGCGCCGTCGCTCCGCATATGGCGAAACAGGGAGAAGGAGCAATTGTTCTACTGGGGTCTGCGGCCGGTTTGCGCGGATGTCTAGGCTCCCTGGCTTATGGAGTAGCCAAAGGCGCCCTGCCACAGTTTGCGCGAAGTCTTGCCCGCGAGCTTGCCGATCAGCGTATTCGAGTCAATTGCGTCTCGCCGGGCGTTATCCGTACGCCATTTCAGGATTTCCTCACACCGGAACAGGCCCGCAATAATATTGAGAATCGCATCCCACTTCATATAGAAGGCAGGCCCGAGGATGTAGCCGAACTGATCATTACTCTGATAGAGAATGACTTTATTACCGGCGAGAACTTCGTTATCGATGGCGGCATGACCATGCGCATCGTTTAATACACTTCAACCTCCTGTCCGTACCGAAAACTTCGTCACTCTGTATTTTCAGAAGTTTAGAGCCATCAGTTCGAACCCTTACCCCTCTCAAATGACGCTCAGTGTTAACGGTTAAACCGAACGTTATTAACCGTCTCCTAAAGACCAGATCAATCATGCAGGAAAGACAGGGAGCAGAGAGGGAAGTTCAATGTTTGCTGAAGAT
>Ga0126384_10002416_pt1 | contig 11325 bp, 8 predicted proteins | sample PanSoiMetPlot_36_FD_92543 | JGI IMG/M metagenome (GOLD analysis project Ga0126384, IMG submission 92543) | Tropical forest soil microbial communities from Panama - MetaG Plot_36 | ecosystem: Environmental > Terrestrial > Soil > Tropical forest > Bulk soil | place: Panama | collected 2016-02-17 | reverse complement strand
CGGACGATCACACCTGGCTCTGGTGGCGAGAGCGGCGCATCCTGTTCACCGGCGACCTGTTCTTCTGGGTCGCGCCGAACGCCGGCAATCCCCAGAAAGTGCAGCGGTACGCCGCGGAGTGGGCCGCGGCGCTGCGGGTGATGGCGGCGCATGGCGCCGAACTGCTCGTGCCCGGGCACGGCGTGCCGGTGGTCGGCGCCGCGCGCGTGCGGCAGGCGCTGGAGGACACCGCCGAGTGGCTCGAGACGCTCGAGCGCGAGACCGTTGCCCGCATGAACGCCGGTGTCGGCCTCGAGCGGATCCTGGCCGAGGTGCGACCGCCGGCGCATCTCGCCGACCGACCATATCTGCAGGCCGTCTATGACGAGCCGGAATTCGTCGTGCGCAACGTCTGGCGCCTGTACGGCGGTTGGTGGGATGACGTCGCGGCGCACCTCAAGCCGGCGCCCGAGGCGACGCTGGGCCGCGAGGTCGCCGCGCTCGCCGGCGGCGTCGGCGCGCTGGTGGCGCGGGCGAAAGCGGTGGCGGCCGGCGGCGACCTCGCGCTGGCCTCACACCTGATCGACTGGGCCGTCGCGACCGCGCCCGACGATCGCGACGCTCATGCCGCGCGCGCCGCGATCTACGAGGCGCGCGCGAACGCCGCCGCCGCGCTGATGACGCGAGGAATCTTCGCGGCGGCCGCGCGGGACTCCGCGGAGAAGGCGGCGAAGTCTTAAGGGGAAGTCCTAAGCGCGAGCCGCCGATGCGATCTCGGGCGGCGGGCCTGCGGCGCGCGCGCGGCGCTCGATCTGCGGAATGTCGACCAGGGGCAGCAGGAAATACGCCGCGCCCGTCATGGCGGCGGAGATCCAGACGAGCGTGCTGTAGCTCGTCCACTCATAGATGTAGCCACCGAAGACCTGCGAGCCCTGCGTACCAAGGTTGTAGACCGACATGAGCAGCGCGAAGAATGTGCCCTCGGCGTGTTTCGGGCACGCTTTGGCCGCGAGATCGAGGAACGCCAGCTGTGTGAGCATCCCGATTCCACCGAACGTCGTGTCGATGATCATCGCCGACGTGGCGTCGTTGTAGAACAGATAGGCGAGCGTGCCGACGGTGCTGACCGCGATGGAGACGACGATGAGTCGATGCAGCGAGACGAGACGCGACAGCGGCCCGTACGCCGCGGCGCCAATGATCGCCGCGCCGGCCATCAGAGACCCGAGCAACCCGATGAACTGCTGGCTGAACTTGAGGGTATCGGTCTGGTAGTAGAAGAGCGGGATGCCCAGCGAGGGGCTGAAGGTCCAGAAGAAGATGAACGCGGCCACCACCCACATCGTGCGATCCCGCACGGCACCCCGGATGCCGCGCCACGCCTCCCGAAACTCCTCGCGCTGGGATTTCGCGCGCGCCTCATGGATGAACACGGCGCCCATGACGAGCGCCAGAAACGGAAAGGCGGCGGCCACGAGAAAGCTGCTGCTCAGCATTCGATGTTGGGCGAAGTAGCCGCCGACGAGGCCGACCAGCAGCGTGGCGACGTTGATCGCCGTCCATTGCACCGACTGAAAGACGCCCGTGAGGCCGAGCGGCTTGCCGTTCTCCACCATCATCGCGTCCGTGAGCACGTCCGTGAAGGCGATGCCGACCCCCATCACGAGCCCCCACATGATGAGGCTCTGATAGCTCGGCTCGGCTTGCAGCCACAGTGCCACGCCGGCGAGCGTCGCCAGCGCGCAGGTGAGGAGGAAGTAGCTCTTGCGCCGAAGGCCGAAGATCGGGAAGCCATCCGACACCAGGCCGTAGATCGGCTTGATGACCCACGGGATGAGGATGATCGTCCCGAACGTGCCCACCTGCGAGGGCGAGAGGCCAAGGGTTTCCTTCAGGGTGAGTGTCACCACCTGATCGGCGACGTGGTACATGCCCTGCGAGAAGTACACGACGGCGAAGAGAATGGCGAGGCGGCGAGCGTCGGGGGTCTTGAACGGTAGCAGGCGATCCCGGAGCGCGGACATCCGCGGCATCATAGTCTAGAATCCGCTCATGCACTCCGTGTGTCCGCACGATTGCCCTTCGTGCTGCAGCCTCGACGTCACCGTCGACGACGGGCGCATCGCTGACGTCACCGGGACGCCGGGTCATCCCTTCACGCAGGGCGTGATCTGCGGCAAAGTGCGCGACTACGCCGAGCGCGTGCACTCGCCGCTGCGCGTGTCGACCCCGTTGCGCCGCACGGGCCTCAAGGGCGAGGGGCGCTTCGAGCGGATCTCCTGGGACGACGCGCTCGCGGAGGTCGCGCGGCGCTGGCGCGACATCGTGGCCGAGCACGGCGGCGAGGCGATCCTGCCGTTTTCGTACGCGGGCTCGATGGGCCAGGTGCAGTTCTACGCGGGCCATCCGCTCTTCCACGCTCTCGGCGCCAGCCGACTCGATCGCTCCATCTGCGTGTCGACGGCCTACACGGGCTGGCGCGCGACGATGGGACAGGTGACGGGCAACGACTCCGAGCAGATGGTCGGCGCAGACCTGGTCGTGCTGTGGGGGGTCAACGCCGCGTACTCGACGATCAACGTGATGACCCTCGTGAAGCAGGCGCGGCAGCGCGGCGCCTACGTCGTCGTCATCGATCCGTACCGGACCTCGACGGCTGTGCAGGCGGACGAGCACCTGTACGTCCGACCCGGCACCGACGGCGCGCTTGCGTTGGCCGTCATGCACGTGCTGATCGGCGAAGGCCTGGTGGACCACGACTACGTGGAGCGTGCGACGCTCGGATTCGAGGCGCTCGCCGACCACGTGAAGGCGTGGCCACCGGAGCGCGTGGCCCCGATCGTCGGTCTGGATCCTGCGACGATCATCGCGTTCGCCCGCCGCTACGGCGCGAGTTCCCGCACGTTCATCCGCATCGGCATCGGACTCTCGCGACACGACAACGGCGGCATGACCTGCCGCACGCTCGCCTGTCTGCCGGCGCTCACCGGCGCGTACGCCGATCCCCACGGCGGCGCGCTGCTCTCGTCGGGCGGCGCCTTTGCGATGGACATGCGGGCGCTCGAGCGCCCGGACCTGATGCCGCGGCCCGCGCCACGCGTGATCAACATGATCCGCCTGGGCCGCGCGCTGACGGATGCGAGCATGGCGCCGCCGGTGAAATCGCTCTATGTCTATTCCTCCAATCCAGCCGCGGTGTGTCCGAACCAGACGCTGGTGCTGCGCGGGTTGGCGCGCGAGGACCTGTTCACGGTCGTGCACGAGCAGGTGATGACCGACACCGCGCACTACGCCGACCTCGTGCTGCCCGCGACGACGTCGATGGAGCACGCCGACCTGTACCGCTCGTTCGGCCACTTCTACTTCCAGTACGCGGAGCCGGTGCTGCCGCCGCAGGGCGAGGCGCAATCCAACTGGGACGTCTTCGCCGCGCTCTCGCGGGCGCTCGGCGTGGCCACCGAGCACTACGCCCGCGGCTACGACGTGGTCCTGAGCGCCGCGCTGGCCGGCGGCGAGCCGCACGTCCGCGCCGTCACGCTGGAGCGTCTCAAGCGCGAGAAATCGGTGCGGCTGGCCTTGCCGCGGCCGTACATGCCGTTCGCGGACGGCGCGCCAACGCCATCGGGGAAGGTGGAATTCGTCGCCGCCGCGTTGGCGGCGCAGGGATTGCCCGTGTTACCGACGTGGACGCCGTTGACCGAGGGGCCGGCGCGCGCCGATCTGATCGACCGCTTTCCGCTTCAGTGCATCGTGCCGCCGAACCGGTTCTTTCTGAACTCGTCGTTCAGTCAGTCGGATCGTCTCCGACGCCGCCAGGGAACACCGACCGTGATGCTGGCGCCGGACGACGCCGCCCGCCGTGGTATCGCGGAAGGCGACGCCGTCCGTGTCGAGAGCCCGCGGGGCGCCGCCCGCTTCACCGCCCAGATCACCGACGCGACCCGCCCGGGCGTCGCCGTGATCGAAGGGATCTGGTGGCATCGTTTCCACCCCGGCGGCCGCGGCGTCAACGTGCTCACCGACGACCGCGTCGCCGATATGGGTGGAGGCCCCGCGTTTCACTCCAATCTGGTCGAGGTGACGCGCCTGCCGACTTGAGGTGAGCTGTGAAGGAATGCTGAAGTAAATCTGAATATTTCTTCACGCTGTTTTCGTTGCCACGCCGTGATCGCAGTCCTACTCTACGGCGTGTCGATGTCCACTCGTCGGCATCCGAATGGGCTGTCCGATCTCGAGCTGCTCGAGCGGCTCACCGGCTGCATCGACCACGGTGTCGCCGAGTGCCCGAGCTGCGCAGTCGATCATTCGTTCAACGAGCTCGCCGCCGACGTGCTGGCGATGCCCCCCCGGTATTTCATGTGTCCGCTGTGCGGCAGCGACCTCGCCGAGGCGGTGCGCAATCACATCCAGACGTGTCGGCGGCCGGCGGACTCGACACGAACGCCGTGAAGCTGCTTCTGGTCGAGGACGACGTGCGCACCGCGCGGGCGATTGCGCGCGGCTTGCGCGAAGAGGGGTACATCGTCGATGTCGCCACGTCGGCGGAAGACGCCGAGCAGCTCGCCAGGGCGGGGGGACACCGACTCCTCATCGTCGACTGGTATCTGCCCGCGAAGGACGGCCTCGTGATGTGCCGCGACCTCCGTCGACAGGGCGTCATGGTGCCGATCCTGATGCTCACCGCGCGCGATGCGTTGGCCGATCGCGTGGCGGCGCTCGACACCGGCGTCGACGACTATCTGATCAAACCATTCGCGTTCGCGGAATTGCTCGCGCGGCTCCGCGCGTTGCTCCGGCGGTCGGACGTCAGCCGGCACACGCTCATGTCCGTCGCTGACCTCTGCATCGACCCGGTCCGGCACCGCGTCACCCGCAACGGCGTGCCGATCCCGCTCACGTTGAAGGAATACCAGATCCTCGAGGTCTTGATGCGCCATCCGGGCGAGGTCGTGCTGCGGTCGCAGATCGAGCAAGAGCTGTGGGGCGAGGTCAGCGACGTGACGAGCAACGCGGTGGACGTCCACGTCAGTCATCTGCGCCGCAAAGTCGATCCGCCCGGCGCGAGGCGACTGCTGCACACGGCGCGCGGCCGCGGATTCTACATCGAGGCCTGCGTCGACTGATGCGACTCGGATACCGAGCGCGCCTCGCGGCCTGGCACACGATCGTGCTCGGCATCATCCTCGGCCTCCTGGTCGGCGGCCTCGACTGGACGGTTCATCGCATCATCCTCGACCAGTTCGACGCGGCCCTGCTGCATGCCGCGCAGAGTGTCGGCGCAGAGATCGACGAAGAGGGGCCGACGAGCCCCGTCAGTGCGATGTCGACCAAGCCCGTCCGGCGGCTGTTGTGGAGCTTCCGACCGATCGTTCAGGTTGTCGATCGGCACGGCGGTATCGTGACGCTCCTCGGCTCCCCACAGCCGCTTCCGCTCGATCCGGCGCAGCTCAACAAGGTCGTCGCCCGCGGCAAGATCGTCTTCCAGACCGTCGCCGCGGCCGACAGCAAGGCGCTTCGGGTCGCGGTGCTGCGCGCCTCGCATGGCGCGGACGCATATGCCGTCGAGGTGGCCCATCCGCTCGACGGGGTTCAGATCGTTCTGCAACGCATCCGCTGGTCGCTCGGCGCCGCCGCCATCGCGATTCTCATCGCGATCGCGGCCATGGACTTCGCGCTGACGCGTCAGGTCCTCAATCCGATCGATGCCATCGTTCGCCAGGCGCGCCGGCTGAGCGACGCCAGCCTCGCCGAGCCGCTGCCGCACCCTCGCGAGCCGGGGGAGGTCGCTCGGCTCGTGGAAACGCTGAACGCCATGCTCGACCGAATCAGGGCGAGCGTCGAGGCGCAGCGGCGCTTCACCGCCGACGCCGCCCACGAGCTGAGATCACCGCTGACCCGTCTGCGCACCGAGATCGAGGTGACCCTGCGTCGGCCGCGCGACCTCAGCGAATACCGCGCCACGCTGGCCACCACGCTGGAGGAGATCGAGCGCTTGAGCGCACTGACGGAAAGCTTGCTGATGCTGGCCCGTCTGGACGCTGGCGAGGGGCAGGCCGCCGGTACGGGAACGTACCGGCTTGCGCCGACCGTCGAAGCCATCGTGGCCCGATTCGAGCCAATCGCCGTGGCGCGTGGCATTACGCTCCGCATCACGCCGGACGCCAGCGATGCGCCCGTGGCGGTCGCGCCAGGCATCGTGGACGTGGTCGTCGGCAACGTCCTCGACAACGCGGTGAAATTTTCGACGTCGGACGCAACGATCGACGTGAACATCACCCGCACCCCGTCCGAGGTCTGCGTGACCATCGCGGACATGGGCCCCGGGATACCGAGAGACGAGCTGCCACGCGTGTTCGAACGGTTCTTTCGGGGCAAGAGCCCAAGAGCGATGGGGGCGTCGGGACTCGGGCTCGGGCTCGCCATTGCCCACACGCTCGTGCAACGCCAGCACGGCGCCATCGACATCGACAGCAAACCGGGCTCCGGCACGACCGTGACGATTCGCTTTCCGGTGGCGCCATCCGCCTGACGAGCGTTCGGCGTGTGCGGCATTAGCGGCTTCCTGAGCTCGGGAGGACAGCCGGCCGACTCGCAGATCGTTCGCCGGATGACCGCGACGCTACGCCACCGCGGACCGGACGACGACGGCTATCACGTCGACGGCCCCGTGGCGCTCGGCCACCGCCGTCTCCGTGTCATCGACCTCGAAACGGGCCGCCAGCCTCTCTCGAACGAGGACGGCACGGTCTGGGCCATGCTCAATGGCGAGATCTACAACTATGTCGAGCTGCGTGAGGCCCTTCGCCGGCGCGGCCACCGGTTCACGACCCGGTCCGATACCGAGGTCATCGTCCATGCGTGGGAAGACTTCGGCGAAGCCTGCGTCGAGTACTTCAACGGGATGTTCGCGCTCGCCGTGTGGGACGCGCGAAGTCAGGTCCTGCTCCTGGCGCGCGATCGTATGGGCGAGAAGCCGCTCTACTACGCGGAGCTCGGCGATTGCCTGGTCTTCGGATCCGAGCTGCGCGCCTTGCTGGCGCATCCGTGTGTCGCGCGGGAGCTCGACTTCACGGGGTTCTCCAGCTACATGAGCAGCGGCTACGTCGTCGATCCGCACACGATCATCCGCGGGGTGCACAAGTTGCCTCCGGGACATCTCTTGACCACCTCCGGCGCGAAAACGCGCGTGATCCGTTACTGGGACATCCCCTTTGCGCACTCGGCGCGCCGAGATGAATCGGAGTGGGCGCGGCTCGCCTGGGACGGTTTCTGCGCCGCCGTGCGCCGCCGGCTCGTCGCGGACGTTCCGGTGGGCGTGTTCCTCAGCGGCGGGCTCGACTCCAGCGCGATCGTCGCGGCGACCGCGACCGTGGCGCCGGCGCGAAAGATCGCGACGTTCTCCATGGGCTTCACCGAGGCCACGTTCGACGAGCGGGACTTCGCCCGTGACGTGGCTCGCCGGTTCGGAACGGAGCACCATGAGTTCGTCTTCACCGCCGCCAACGCCGCCGCGCTCTTGTCGCGCATCGGACACGCGCAGGATGAGCCGCTCGCCGACCCGGCGTTTCTCCCGACGCTCGAGCTCGCGCGTCAGACGCGCGCGAGCGCCACCGTCCTGCTCGACGGCGATGGGGGCGATGAGCTCTTCTGCGGCTACCCGACGTCGCTCGCGGTGTCGCGGGCGCGGCTGTTGTACCGGCTGCCGGGCGGTCTCCGCAATGCGGCGGCGGCCATCGTCTCCTCCCTGCCGCGCTCGACCCGCTACGGCAGCCTCGAGTCGCTTCTCCGACAGCTGTTCCGCGCCGCGTCCTATCCATCCGACGCTCGAACACAGATTTTGATGGGCGGATTCACGCCGGCTGAACGGCGCGAGCTGCTCTCCGAGGCGGCGTGGGCGGCGTGCGCGACCATCGATCCCTACGGTGACGTCGCCGGCGTGCTGGCCGAGGCCCCGGCGGAAGACGACCTCGACCGGCTCATCTACCATCACGCGAAGCTCTACCTGGCCGGGCGCACGCTGGTGAAGATGGACCGAGCGACGATGGCGTTCGGCCTGGAGGCACGCGCGCCGTATCTCGACCACGAGTTCGTCGAGCTTGCCTGTTCGATACCTTCGGCGCTCAAGCTCAGAGGCTGGACGACGAAATATCTCATGAAGCAGATGATGGCCGACCGGTTGCCCGCCTCGATCGTGTATCGGCGAAAGCAGGGCTTCGGTGTGCCGCTCGCGCAATGGCTGCGGGGCCCGCTCCGCCCATTTCTGCAAGATACGCTTCATCCCGCGCGACTGAGGCGGACGGGGCTCTTCGCGGCTCCGGCGGTTGCGCGCCTGGTGGCCGAGCATGTCGGCAACACGGCCAACCACGCCTCGGCGCTGTGGACGCTCATGACCTTCGAGCTGTGGCGCGAGGCGTACCTGCCGGACCGCACGTGGGGATGAACCGGACGGGGTGGCTGCTCGTGCCCGTGCTCGTCGCGGCCGCGTTGTTTCTGCCGGCGATCGGGCGGCGAACGATCTATGTCTCCGACGAGGCACGGTACGCACTGCTCGCGAGGAACATGATCGAGCATGGGCACTGGCTGGTGCCCCACATCGATGGCGAAGTCCACCTGGAAAAACCGCCGCTCTACATGTGGACGATCGCCGTTCTCTCCCTGATTCCCGGCGACGTGAACGAGTGGACGGCGGCATTGCCCGCGGCCGTGAGCGGCATCGCCGGCGTCGGAATGACGTTCGTCTTGGGACGACGCCTGTTCGGCCCGCTCGGCGCTTTCCTCGCTGCGCTCGCGCTCGCGACGACGTCCGGGTACTTCTGGCTGGCCAGGGCGGTGCTGGCCGACATGACGATGACGTTCTTCATCGTCTGCAGCGTCTGGGCATTCTGGAGCGCGATCGAGTCGCCCGGTTCCGACGTCCGCCCCATGATCGTCTGCTATGTGTGTCTGGGGCTCGCGCTCTCGTCGAAGGGCCCCGCGGGATTGCTGCCCGTCGTCGTCTTCGCGGCGTTCCTGGTCACAGAAGACGGCTGGCGCGGCGTGCGTCGCCTCCGGCTGCCCATGGGCGCTGCCATCGTTGCGCTGATTGCCAGCCCCTGGGCGGCTGCATTCGCCCTGCAGCGGGAGACGAATTATCTCCAGACGGTGCTGCGCGACGACTACATGGGCCCTCACGTCGCGATGTGGGGGCGCGTCGGCGAAGTGTTTTTTGCAGCCGGGCCATTGGGACTCAAGTTCCTTCCCTGGAGCCTGTTTGTCCCGGCCGCCCTGTGGTACGGCTGCCGGGACGCCGACGCTGCGACGCGACGCGCTTTTAAATTTCTGCTCTGCTGGGCGCTCGTGTACGTCGTCCTGATCACGATCACCTCCCACCGGCGCGAACGGTATCTGCTTCCCGTGTATCCGGCGCTGGCCCTCATGGTGGGTGGGCTGTGGCAGCGGTGGATGCGCTCGCCCGATCGTCGCGCGCTGCGAATTCATGGCTGGCTCTGGAGCACGACCGCCGCGGTGGCGGCGATCGTGCTCGTGTCGCCGCTGCCGCTCCGGACGGAAGAGGCGGTGCTGCTGCCGGCCTCGCTCGGGCTGAAGATCGTGGTAGCGGCGGGCATCCTGGCGTCGGGCGCGGTGGGCCTGTGGGCTGCATCGGCGGGCAGGACGCGCGTCGCCTTCGCGATCATCGCGCTGACGACGGCGTCGATGCTCACCTACGAGGCCTGGACCGTCGGCCGACGCTACACCGCACACTATGACGTCAAGGGATTCGCACGACGGGTCGCCGATCATGTGGGCCCCGCCGACGATCTGCTCGCCTTCGAAAGCGGGCGACTGTCGTACGACTTCTATCTCCGTCGGCCGGTCAAAGGCATCCGCGACGCCAGCGAGCTCGCCGCGTCGGTCACCAGCGGCCGTCCGGTGTACGTCATCGCCGACGAGCGGGCGTGGCGGAATCTCGACGCCAGGGGGTTTCGCCTTCACGTCCTCGAACGCACCGAGCTCGCTGGTCGGGCCGTCATGCTCGCGAACGTGAGTCGCTGAAGCGCGCGCATTCTGAAGAAACGCTGAAGATCGTCTGACGTCTTCTTCACGTTGTTTTCGTTGCCACGCGGTCGTCGTCGGCCCTAGCCTCGCTGTGACGTCGTATGAGAATTCTGCACGTGTATCCCAAAGAAGATTTCTTCACCGGCGCAGCGATCCAGTTGTCGGAGCTCGCGTGCGCGCTTGTCCGTCGCGGCAACGACGTGGTGATCGCCACGCGCCCGAGCGATCGCTGGGCGGACTTCGGTCGACGAGCCGAGCTGACGCACTACGGCGTGCCGATGACGTCCGAACTGGACGTTGCCTCGGCCTGGCGTCTCGCGCGCATCATGCGACGGCATCGGATCGACGTCGTGCACGCGCACAAGGGAAAGGGCCGCACCCTCGCCATGATGGCGGGGGCGATCGTCGGTCTTCCCGTCCTGATTTTGAATCGCGGCGTCAGTTTTCCGCTCGGCCGCTTTCAGCGACTCGGCTACACGACGCGCCGGGTCTCGGCGATCATCGCGGTGTGCGAATCGATCAGACAAGGGCTCGTCCGTTCCGGTGTCGACGAAAAGAAGATCGAGGTGATCTACTCCGGGACCGATACGACGCGCTTTCACCCGGGGATCGACGGCACCGCCGTTCGGCTCGAGCTCGGATTCAAGCCCGACGACTTCGTCATTACGCAGATCGGCGTGCGGAGCTGGAAAGGCAATGACGACGTCCTCCTCGCGATGATTGCCGTGAGCGCCGCCGCACCCCAGGCGCGTCTTCTCGTCGTCGGCGCGCGCAATCCTGTGTCACTGTACGAGTCGGCGCGGCGTCGCCGGCTCGACGGCCGCGTCTGCGTCATCGGCTATCGCGAGGACATTCCGCAGATTCTCGCCGCATCGGATTGCTGCGTCGACGCGTCGTACGCCGGCCTCGGTCTCACCGGGACGATCCGCGAAGCGCTCGCGGTCGGAACGCCGGTCGTCGCCACTGACCTCGAGGGCAACCCCGAGCTCGTGGCGCATGGGGTGACCGGCCTGCTCGTGCCGCCACGCCGACCGGACGTGTTGGCGCGGGCGCTTCTCGAGATCGTGGCGGACCGTCAGCGAGCGTGTGCTATGGCGATGGAAGGGCGGCGGCGCGTGGAGGCCACCTTCTCGCTGGCAGTCAAGGTCGAGCGCACCGAGGCGCTCTACCGGCGATTGTTGGACGCCGCGACCTAGCACGACCCGGCACCGAACCGCCCGTCAGAGCCGGGTGCCGAAGTCCCGCCACGACCAGATCGTATTCTGCTCCGTGAGCGTGTTGGCCGTGACGTAGAGGGCGAGGATGCGGTCG
>Ga0126384_10002415_pt1 | contig 11327 bp, 7 predicted proteins | sample PanSoiMetPlot_36_FD_92543 | JGI IMG/M metagenome (GOLD analysis project Ga0126384, IMG submission 92543) | Tropical forest soil microbial communities from Panama - MetaG Plot_36 | ecosystem: Environmental > Terrestrial > Soil > Tropical forest > Bulk soil | place: Panama | collected 2016-02-17 | reverse complement strand
TCGCACGGCAAGATGCAACGCTTCGGGTCCGCGCGGGTCGGTTGGGTGCGCTTGAACCCAGGTAGTGACCTGTCGACAGATATAGTTGGGCGCAGCTCCTAAAGCTGCAAGACGCGCGTGCTCCGTTCTCGCCGCATTCTTTTGCGCCTCGCTCAGAAATATAGGTGATTGAAGCTGGCGTTCTACAGTTACCGCTGCCGCTGACTTCTTCTTGCCATTTGTTTCTTCTTCCTGAGTGGCTGGCGCAGTAATCGCAGCCGAACACCACCAGTTGTCCCGGAATTGATCCTGCTCACTCAGAGGCGTCTTGCGTCCAACCCCGGCAGTCACGACCGGCTGCAAGCCAGGAAACTTTAACCAGGCAAAGATTCCTGAGAACTTCATCTCATCCGGCGTCTGTGCTTTGAGATAGTCATCCAGCAAGGGACCAATATCCGGAACCATGCTTCTTAACCTCGGAGACAGATCATGTGCGCGTTTGTGATCATCGAGCAGCACAGCTCGCAACCACGTCGCCTGAACAACATCTCGCTGCAGGTGTGTAGGTAGGAGCTTGCTTTGCGCAGCTTGTTCAAGCAGAGACAACGGCAATTTCTCATTCAGTAAATTGGTCGCATCGAGATCAAATAGTGTCGCGCCAGCCAGCTTCTTGCTTAGATCGGAATCGTCAGAGAGTTCAGCAGGGATTTCCCGCTCATCCTCGCTCCAGGAGAATCCGGCAGGTATACGCTGTGAATATGTCAGGACCTCCGACAGATCTTTCGCCGTCCGCAGCCGCACAGCGAGTAAGAGATTGACTGCGGACGCCGGCAAGTCCTTCTTGTTGCGGCTGAGGACCTCATCAAGTTTCAACCGTGCCTGATCGATCTTGCCCAACTCAAGCAGCAGCCGAACCTGGTGGAATACTGCAGATGCAAATGCGGCCGAGCTCGGGGGTACATTCTCCGCAGCCGCCATCAACGCACCAGTTTGTCCATTTGTGGCTGTGGTCTTCGTTAAAGCTGCTACGAGCCACGCCATGGATGCCGTCGCCCGCCAGCGATCCAGGGAATGATTCAACGATTGTTCGCTGCCGTCCTGAAACGTCGCAATCCAATCCGTCAGATCATCCTGGCGCAACGAATCTGGAAAGGGTTTACTTTGATCGGAATCCTCCGAGGGAATGAAATCATCAAGCAGAATTGTGTAGTCCCAGAGGTCCTGCTTGAAACTCGGGTCGTCCTTTTTCTGGAGCACCTGCGCGAGTTCTCTCACCCTCAGATCAGGGTGAAGTCGCAGGCGGACGAGCGAGAGTAATCTGGAAGCCGCTGGGTGAACGGATTTCAGACCGTTGTCGTTGAGAACTCGCTTCAAAGACGCTTCGGCTGCGGTCAGCGAGGAGTCTTTCGTTTCCGGAGCCCCAAGGCTGGCTCTTCGTAGCATGGTCCGGGCTGACAGGTACCCGGCGGTTTCGCGCCAGGGCGATGTTCTATCTCGTTCAATTGCTTCAAAGGATTTATTCGCCTCGTCAAAGTTTCCAGCGTAGAAACTCGCGGCGGCCGTTTGATAAGCGCGGTCGGCACGAATCAGCGGGTCAGCACCGGCCGGCGCCGGCAAGGGCGTGTGCACCCCTTCGGAGCAATTGGCAAAAACCTCGTCCTGCGCTGCGACCCATTCCTTCATCACACCGCTGTCGGCGCCAAACTTCCTTGCGCGCTGAGTGAGCGTTTCGGCTGCGATTTCGAAAGCGTCCTTCTGGCAATTAATGTAGGTCTCATACTCGTTTGGCTTCTCGCGATGCCGGTAGACGCTTATGGAAGAAGCTGGAGCGACGCTGGTAACAGTTTGTCTGGCGGTGAGCCATGCCTTGGGCCAATCAGTATCGAAGTCGGGCAGGTTGTAATCGAGGCGTTCATGCCACAGCGCTACAAGTTGTTTTCGTTCGGCATCACTGAACGCATTGCCGTTCAAATTGCGATAAGCGGCAAATAAATATGAACGCGCATAGGTTGGTTGCACCACACCGATGTCGCCGCTTGCGAATTTCTCGAGCGGAAACTCTGGATGAACCTCAAAAGTGAAGACAGCATCCAGAGTGAATGGTCCGCAGGCGGGCACAGTCTGTATTCTCAGCAACATAACGGCAATCAAAAGCAAGGCAACGAAAGGGGGACACAGGGCTCGGGTCATCGATGTTGGGTCTCCGCGGGGGATGTTAGTGCATCCCGAGTTTAAAGGATGAGGGATGAAAAGCAAGGATGAAGGATGAAGGATCAAGGATGAGGGATGAAGGATAAAGGATGAAGAGCGGACGCGGAGAAGGGGAGACGCGGGGACGCGGGGATGTGCGACGCAACTTTAGTCAGACATCTCCGTGTCCGCTTTTCCCGTTCTCCGTGTCCGTTTTCTCCGAGTCCCATGTCCCCCTTTTCTCCGCGTCAGCTTTCCTTCATCCTTCATCCTTCCGCCTTCATCCTTTAATTCATCCTTTATCCTTCATCCTTCCAGTCTGCTATACTCGCGAAAACTGAATGGCCATTCATTTTTGATTGCTTATGGAACGTGAAACTCTGGAATTTGATGTAGTGTTCGTGGGAGCTGGTCCTGCGAATTTGAGCGGAGCCTTGCATCTCGCGAGGCTTATCAAATCGCACAACGAGGCTGTCTCGAAAGGCGAAGGCACAGGAAAACCTCTTGGCGAAATCGAAATTGCTGTGATTGAAAAGGGCTCAACCGTAGGAGCTCATATTCTTTCGGGCGCAGTAATGGATCCTAAGGGTCTTGCAGAGTTGATGCCCGACTTCATTGAGCAAGGTGCGCCACTCGAGTCGCCGGTCAAAGAGGATCACTTTCTTTATCTGACCAAGACTCGCGCGATTCGTTCTCCAATCACTCCGCCCCCTTTGAATAACCATGGTTATTACATCGTCTCTCTGAATCGTTTGACGGCATGGCTCGGGGAAAAGTGCGAAGAAGCCGGCGTAAATATTTTTCCGGAGTTTCCGGGCGCAGACATGCTTTACGGTGAGGCTGATCGCGTAATCGGCGTACGTACCGGCGACAAAGGCATCGATAAGGAAGGGAAGCGCAAGTCGAATTACGAGCCCGGCGTCGACCTACACGCAAAAGTCACGGTGCTGGGCGAGGGGCCGCGAGGCTCGCTAGCGAAGCATTTGATTCAACGCCTCAACCTGAATGAAGGCCGCGAGCCCCAGGCCTATAGCATCGGCGTGAAAGAGCTATGGGAACTTCCGGACGACCGCTATCCGGCCGGCACCGTTACGCACACGCTTGGATTTCCATCCGATGTCCACACGTACGGCGGCGGCTGGATCTACGGCATGCAAAATCGAATTCTCAACATCGGTTACGTGACGGGGCTTGATTACCACGATCCGTTGCTCGACCCGCATGCTGAATTCCAGCGTTTCAAACAACATCCTCATCTGGCCAGGTTACTTGAAGGCGGCAAGATGATTCGCTACGGCGCTAAGACAATCGTTGCAGGCGGATACTTTGCTATGCCTCAGCTATACGCGGATGGATTGTTGCTGGTAGGCGATTGCGCAGGCTTTCTGAACTCTCAACGTCTCAAAGGAATCCATGCTGCGATCAAGAGCGGCATGCTTGCTGCCGAAGCAATTCTTGAAGCGCTTCTGGCTGACGATTTTTCTTCGCAAAGGCTAAAACGTTACGAACAGCTTGTGCAAGAGAGCTGGATTATCCCGGAGCTGCGAAAGGTCAGAAATTTTCACGCGGCCTTCCGACAGGGCAGGTGGTTGGCTTTGGCGAACGCCGGATTGCAATTTATTACGGGCGGTCGTGCCTGGGGATTACTTGATCGCGCGAGCTCTGCTCCCGGATACAAGGAAATGAAAAAGCTGTCCGAGCTGGGATACTCGCCCGACAAGTCTGGGGAGGCGGCGACGGCTCAGCGGTACAGTGATCTACGTTTTGACGGAAAGATAACCTTCAACAAACTGACCGACGTCTATCATGCCGCTGTCGGACATGATGAGGATCAACCTGCTCATCTGCATGTACTCGACACAAATATTTGCTCCACGCGTTGTGCGCAGGAATACGGCAATCCGTGTCAGCGATTCTGTCCAGCTGCCGTTTACGAGATGGTAGAGGCCGGAACACCGGAGCCCGCGGCCGTGGCTGGTAATGGACACGATGGACAGAGACCAAGACAGCGCTTGCAGATAAACTTCTCGAACTGCGTGCACTGCAAGACGTGCGACATCATGGATCCCTACCAAATTATTAACTGGGTAACGCCTGAAGGCGGTGGCGGTCCCGATTACAAAGGGATGTGAAACTAGAAACTAACCCAGGTCGGTGAGGTGCCGCTCCTCCCCTTTGATTTCAAACGGCACCTTGCCGCGAATCACCTCTTCCAGGGCGATGCGGGTCGGCTTGTGTTTTTGAGCATCGATATCAATCCGGGGCTTGGCTCCCCGCTGCAGCTGTTTACTTCTTTTTGCGGCTACGATAATCAATCGATATTTTGAATCTAGTTCCTGAGAATTAGCTTCTTCTGCTACCCTGTCGATGCTTTCCTTAGCTGTTGACATAATTGCCTGAGATCCTCCGTCTAAATTTATCGATTTGTGTTAACTGGCTGGAAAGGTCTCAGCCACAAGTTTTACTTCCTGTTCCTGTCGTTGCCGCCGGGCCCGTTCCGCGTTGATGATGCTAGCCAACTGGGCGCTGGCCCGTTCCGCGTCGTCGTTCAAAATCACATAATCGAAAGCCAGATACTGCCGCAGTTCATTTGCGGCATTGCGCAATCGTAATTCGAGCTCGACTGGCGAATCGGTGCCTCTTGTTATTAACCGGTTCCGCAGAACCTCGAACGAAGGAGGCACGATAAAAATACTTACGATATCCGCTGTCAGTTTTCGTACGCTGGCTGCGCCCTGAACATCAACTTCAAGGATGATGTCGTGACGCTGAGCGATCTCTCTCAATACTTGCTCGCGGCTGGTGCCATAAAGATTGCCGTGAACTCTGGCCCATTCCAGGAATTCATCGGTAGCTACCAGCTGCTCGAACCGCTCTGGTGATACGAAAAAATAGTCGACCCCATCTACTTCGCCGGCGCGCGGAGCCCGCGTAGTAAAAGAGACAGAATAACTGACGCCCGGCACACTCTTCAACACGCGCGTGATGAGCGTGCCCTTACCGCCACCGGACGGCGAGCTGACGACGAAGAGAATTCCGCGCGAAACCTGCGAAGAAAATTTATCAGGAGCTTCTGTCTGGCGATTCGACGGTGCTGGATCGCCGGGCTTTTCACTCAACATTTTGAACTTGCTCGCGCAGCTTCTCGACTTCGGCTTTGATAGCCAGCGCGGCTTCCTTGATCGCGAGATCGGTTGATTTAGAGAGCGTTGTGTTAGCTTCCCGATTCAATTCCTGCAATAAAAAGTCCAACATCTTTCCAGTGTCCGCACTCGAATCCAAAGCATCGCGAAACTGTGAGATGTGACTGCGCAGACGCACCATCTCTTCACTGACGTCACTGCGGTCAGCGAGATAGGCAACCTCCTGGGCCAACCGGCCGGGATCCACCTCGACTGTCTGCCCGCCGCGGCTTACCAGTTCCGTGATCTTGCGGTACAAGCGAGCTCGATATACGTCAACGAGACTACTGGCGGCATTTTCAATCACCGGAACAAGGGACTCAATTCGATCGAGCCGATCCCGCATTTCGTCGCGAAGTGTCGCCCCTTCCTGCTCGCGCATTCTCTCAAGCTCATCAAGAGCCTGATCGACTGCCTGCTCCACTCCGGCGACCATTCTTGTCTCAAGACCATCGCGCCCAGGTTGTAACGCCCCGGGCAGACGCGCAACGATATTGATGTCAGCTTCACCCGAAAGTTGAAACTCCTGCTGAATGGTTCGTAGAGCGTTTAAGTAGCCAGCAATTAAAGGCCGGTTGAGCTCGTACTGAACCTGTGTAGTTCGTTCGAAGGTCACCGCCAAATCGACTCGACCGCGAGACAGTCGAGTATTCACGCGTCGCTTAACTGACGCTTCCAGCGCGCTAATCTCAGCGCTAAGCCGGAGATGAACATCCAGGAAGCGGTTGTTAACCGTTTTAAGGTCGACCGCAACAGAGAAGTCCTCACCTACAAAAGACGCCCGGCCATATCCAGTCATTGATTTCATAAAAGCTCAAAGAACTACCATTTCTTCTTCGTCGGCGAATTGCAATTCATATAGTCGTCGATAGCGGCCGCCGCGTTGCAGTAGCTCTGCATGCGTGCCCATCTCGATGATGCGCCCGCTTTCCATCACGACAATCTTGTCGGCTCGGCGAATGGTTGAAAGTCGATGGGCAATTACTACAGTCGTGCGATCGCGAACCAGGTTAGCGATTGCCCTTTGAACGAGGCGCTCAGACTCGGCATCGAGAGCCGAGGTTGCCTCGTCGAGGATCAATACAGGCGCATCCATCAAAATCGCGCGCGCGATGGCAAGCCGTTGCCGTTGCCCGCCTGATAGAAAGACCCCGCGCTCACCAACAATCGTGTCGTATCCCTGCGGCAGTTCACTGATGAAGTCATGAGCGAAGGCGATGCGGGCAGCCTCGTGAATCTGCTCGTCGGAGGCCTGCGGTCGTCCATATGCGATGTTGTAGCGCACGGTGTCATTGAAGAGCACCGTCTCCTGCGTAACCAAGCCAATCAAGCTCCGGAGGCTGGAGATCCGAGCATCGCGCAGATTGACACCATCCCAGAGGACCGCACCTGAAACAGGATCATGAAATCGTGGCAGCAGTTTCGTCAGTGTGGATTTGCCTCCACCTGATTCGCCAACCAGGGCGACCATGGTTCCAGCCGGTATGTGTAGATTTACTTCGCGCAGTACGGGCCGCGCTTCATCGGCATAATCAAACGAAACATTGCGCAGTTCGATTTCGTGCTTTAGAGGAGCAAGAGCGAACGCATTTTCCTTCTCCGGAATTCGCTTGTCTTCGTCCATCACTTCCCACACGTGATGGGCCGCAGCAAGGGCTTGTTCCATCGCGTTGTGCAGACGAGACAACTTGCGCATGGGATCGTAGCTGCGAAACAGAAAGAAGAGGAAGGTAAGGAACTGCGCTGCGCTCAGCCGGCCAATAGTGATCTCGCGCTGACCGAAGAATAACAAGAGCACGACGAACACCACGCCAATCATTTCAATTGTCGGCGGCGCAAAGCCGAGAATTCGAGCAGTCCTAAGATTCGCGCGCACGATGGTGCGAGCCACTTTACTGAAGCGGAAGCCCTCACGTTCTTCGGCACTGTAAGCCTTGACGATGTTGTGATTCGCGAGCGCCTCCTGAGCTGTATCGGTGAGCTGTTTGTTACCTTCCAGGCTCTCACGGGCAAGATTTCGTAAAGACGTCCCGAAGCGAGCTGTCAGAAGTGCGATGATTGGCGCGATCACCAGCGAACCGAGCGTAAGCCGCCAACTGTAGTAGAAAGAAGCTGCGAGAAAAGCTATCAGCGTGAAACTTTCGCGCAACATATCGCGCAAAGTACCCGTGACTGCGGCTTCGATCGCGGTGGCACTGGATACCAGACGCGAAACAAGGTAGTTCGTTCGATGTCGTTCGAAGAAGCTTGCGGACTGTGCCAGTAAGTGGTGATAAAGATCCTGCCGCAGGCGGAGCACCGCGGATTGGCCGATGCGCGCCATTAGATAGGTGGAAAAGTATTCGGCCACGCCTTTGGCGGCCGTAAAAACTAACAGCAATATGGAGATCGATTTCCAGGCTGCCAGACCCGCGTCAGGAATCAGTCGTTGTAACCCAAAAAGGGTCTGGGTTCTTCGCCCGGTAGCCTGTAACGCCTGATCAAAAATGGGAACAATCAGAGCTCCAATGGCGCTTTCAAGAACTGCTACGATGACCATTGCCAGCGTTGCAAGGATGAAGATTCCTAGGTGGGGCTTTAGGTACTTTAGTAATCGGCGCAGGTCGTTCATTACGTAGCGAAACTACAATTACGGGCGCTAGCAGGAAGAAGGGAAAAGCGGCTTAATCACAAAGTCAGACTATACTTAGCCGATATGATTGGCGTCAAGGCTGAGTACACGAGCGATTTCATGAGATCTTTTCAGGTCGCTGGTCCATTATCTGCTGCGTGTCTGCTGCAATTGCGAAGGTTTGGGGTATAATTCCTGCGACTTTCAAGCATCTTCAATTCAGGGCATTAAGTTGGAACAGCAAGCGACTAATAAATACAGCGGCAAGCGCCTCTTGATCGTAGATGACGACGCGGACATGCGCCTGCTATTGGCGGAATATTTTCGACGCTTGGGGTTTGATGTTCACGAGCGAGACAGTGGGCAAAGTGCCTTGGAACCGGCTGCGACCGGTGGCTTTGATTGCCTGATTCTGGATGTCTCAATGCCGGGAATGTCCGGGCTGGAGCTATTGAAGAAGGTCAGGGACAGGGGTGTTCACACAGCTGCGCTTTTCCTGACAGCGCATGACGCTCTTTCTGACAAGGTCGCCGGCTTTGAAGCTGGCGCCGACGACTACCTGGCAAAACCTTTCAGCCCGCGGGAATTGGAATACCGCGTCGAAGCGTTGCTTAGACGTTCAGCAAGAATTCAGCCCGTCGTTGAGGGCGAGCGCATCGAAGTTGGGGATCTAGTAATTGACAAACGCCGTCATGAAGTTACCAGAGGTGGCAAGCTCATCGAGCTGACGCCACTCGAGTTTCAGATCCTTGAATTGCTGGCTACGGAACCGGGGCGCGCCTGGTCGAGGAACGCTCTTCTCGATCAGGTGTGGAGCACTGATTACGAAGGCTATCAACGCAATATTGATCCCCATATCAACCGCCTACGGAAGAAGCTCGAGACTGACCCCAAGGATCCGCAATACGTACTTACTGTCCGCGGCGTCGGCTACAAGCTCAATGAATCACCGTAATTGTCAGTTGTTAGTGGTCAGTTGTTAGTTGTTTTGTGTATTCAAAGTTGAGTAACGACCTAACATCATGGCGAGACTCAGCTACCATCGGCCGTCAACTAACAACTGACCACTGACGACGAACAACTGACAAAGGATTTATTTGTGGAACTTTGGTTTGCTTCGGCAATACTTTTCATAATCTGGCTTGTTCTAACTGTTTTCTTTCATAAAAGTGGCATGGTTCACGTGCTGCTACTGAGTGCAGTGGCCATCTTCGTGGTTCAGGTTGCCGCCTTCCGTAAGGCCCGTTATCACCGGAATATTGCCCGCCGTTAGCTTGACCCGCAAAAATGCATCGGCAACAATGCTACCCAGCGTTGCATCAACGGTGTTGGAAGATTGCTGTCTCCCCTCTACCTTCTGCCGATTCACTAGTTTTTCAGGAGTGAGGTTGTTATGAACATGCGCCGAATCTTTTGCACGCTAGCGAATGTACTGTTGCTGCTTTGTCTGGGCATTGTCGCCGCCGCTCAGAACGATGTACCCCGCCAGACCGTCGCGGTTGCCTATCCACTCGACGAAGTTGTTAACGTGAAGTTCCGGGGCACCACGCTGCTACCCAGGTTAAAGGGCGAAGCTAAGGTCAAACGGACTGCCCGTCGAGGCACTCGCGTCGAACTGAATATCGACGATCTGCCACGAGCATCTGAACTGGGAGGCATTTATACCACCTATGTTCTGTGGGCAGTTTCTCCCAACGGGCAAGTCGACAATCTGGGCGAGATCAAGCGCAGCGGCAGCACCTTCATAGATTCAAAGACTGACTTCACCACCCACTTACAAACATTTGCCCTCATCGTAACGGCCGAGCCGCACTTTCTGATGAAGGTTCCCAGCCGGATGGTGGTACTTGAGAATCTGCCTCCGCAAAAGCCCGGCAAGGCACAAATTGAAACCACAAACGTCAAGTACATCGGCAATAGCAGCGACTATTTTCGCAACGCATCCGTGCCTGACATAGCAGATCGCGAGTATCGCGAAACACCGATCTCGTTACTCGGTGCGCGTCAATCGATCAATCTCGCACGCTTTGCCGGCGCCGATCAGGACGCTCCCGAGGAGCTAAAAGAAGCAGAAGATTCTCTCGCGCAGGCTGAAAACGCGTGGCGGACAAAATTGCCTGCTACGGAGATTGATGTTGATGCGCGTCGTGCCACAGCTGCGGGGGTCCATGCCGAGGAAATGGCAATGAGCCGAAAAGCAGCACGGCTTCGTCGCGAAGACATTCGCCGACGCGACGAGGCGTTGCGTGCAGCCGAGCGGTCCACTGACACGGCCAATCAAACTATCGAAAAGCTTCGGGGAGAACTGGCGAAAGAGCAGCGTGCTCGCGAGATCGCAGAACGTGATGCTGCTACAGCTAACGATCGCATGCGCGAGATGCGACTTGAAGTTGCGCGTCTCCATGATGAATTGGGCCAGGTCCGACGGGAAGGCGAAGATGCAAAGCTAAAGCTGGCCCGTTACGAGGGTGAAAAACAGGCTGAGGACTCGCGGAAGGAAGCCGACCGACGAGAACAAGAACGCCAGGCGGCTGAAGCGACTCTCAGAAAGACTCTCGGCCAGTTCGGAACTGTGAAAGAAACGTCTCGAGGCTTTCAATTGGTGCTAGCCGATTCGATCTGGACAGGTTCCCGAGAGAATCGTCTTACTCCGAAAGCGGCCACCAAACTCGAACCGCTGGGAGCATTGTTGGCCAACAGCCCGGATTATCAAATCCAAATCGACGCCTTCAGCGACAGTAAAGGCGATGAAGTAACGCTCCAGCAATTCACTCAGGAACGCGCGCGAGCCCTCGCTGAGCGGTTTGAGGCCGCAGGGATCGATTCATCACGAATACAAGCGAACGGAATGGGGCCTGCGAATCCCGTCGCGCCGAATACAACCGTGGCAGGTCGGACTCGCAACCGGCGCACCGAGATCACGCTGACTCCGCTCACCGGCCGCAGTACCGCAAGTAGTCAATAGGGCGGTCAGTAGTCAGTGGTCAGTTGTTAGTAGTCAGTTGTTAATTGTCCGTGGCCACTCGCAGGCCTGGTCACTGGCTAATGAGTACCGCCAGGATAGTGATTGACTTAACAACCACAGCCAATCAACTAACAATGACCACTGACGACTGACAACTGACTACTGACTACTGACAAATTTAGATGACGCCGCTTGAAGTCCTCCAACTGGTCGGCTACAGCATCGGTGCCGTATTGCCACTGTGGATGGCCGGTCTGCTCCTTACTCACCGCCGAAAACTGGCCCAGCTTGAACGCGGCCTGTTCGTTTTGGCCGTCAGCATTGGCGGTTGGCATACCAGCAACTTAATCATCGTCCTTCATAATCTGTTTGGCTTGAGTTACGCGCAGTGGACGCCGGG